>Ga0335081_10005966_pt1 | contig 19305 bp, 17 predicted proteins | sample Lox_Sample_35_FD_206713 | JGI IMG/M metagenome (GOLD analysis project Ga0335081, IMG submission 206713) | Soil microbial communities from Loxahatchee National Wildlife Refuge, Florida, United States - Lox_Sample_3.5 | ecosystem: Environmental > Terrestrial > Soil > Wetlands | place: USA... | reverse complement strand
CGCGCAGCGGGGTGTCGATCTTGACTGCCTGGTTCTTCGCCCGAGCTTCGCGAGGGCGAATGGCAGTCGGGCGACTTACCGCCGCGATTCTTTCCCGAGCGAAGCGAGGGGAAGAACAAGGAATTAGCGAAACGAAAATATTATCTCGACATTTCCGCACAATCAAAGCCAAATAGATATAACCAGTTGAAATTGTGCTGATTGTCAATTGACTAATATCCCATTTGTCATAAATCATGCTGAAACTGACTAATATGCAAATGCAGATATTAGTCAATAAAAATTCAATCTACCCCATGGTGTTCAGCAATTTCCATATGATGCAATTGCAATATACTGCAGGAAGTTTATTTTATTTAAAAACTATACCATAAAATCCATGATTCAAATAGTACTATGTGCTCATGCCGCCCCCTGTCATCTTACCGAGGCGCGCCCATCTTCTGCGCTCTAATGAATTTCTGAGTTGGCTTTATCTTTGTGATGGGCAACTAAAATATGATAAAAGATCATAATGAGGGCCGGTCCTTGACATTCATATGGCAGGCGCTACTCTTATAGAAACTATGACAATTTTATGGGAGGTGACCTATGAAGACGACAAGGGCGTATTTCGGAAGACAGGAATTGATTCTCCCGATTCTCTTCTCGATAGCGATCGCGATGCCCGCCACTTTGGCGGCCGCTCCCGCGAGCGAGAAGAACGACGGCTACTTTGTATTGAAGGGCGGCTATTATTATCCAAGCGAAAGCACGTTGAGCCTAAATGATTTCGAGGACTCGGGTACGAGAACTGAGTTGGAAAGAAAGAACGGATTTGACGGTGAGATAGCATTCGGTCATTACTTCTTCCCCATATTTGGAATTGAATTCGGGGCCGGATACTTTGAAAGCAAATCCGCACCCCCTGCGGAGCCGGGGCAGACACGATTGAAAGTAGTCCCGGTGCAATTGTCAGGCAAACTCTTTCTCCCCCTGGGTCCTTTCGAGCCCTATGCTGAAGCGGGCATCGGCGCTTACTTTACGAAGTTTGAAGTGCAGGGGAATCTCGGCAGCTTCAACGGCACCTCGAGAGTCACCTACGGTATTCATTGGGGTGCCGGGTTGAACTTCAATTTCACGGATTCGTTCTTCATGGGTCTTGAGGGAAGATATATCAAGGCAAAACCGGAATACGGCGGCCAGCCCGTGAGACTGGACGGATACACAGCGACCCTCAATTTGGGATTCCGCTACTGAACTATCTTCGTCATGGCGAGCGGTGTATAGGCTTCTGCAAAGTCGGTCTTCGCTCGGTATTTCCAGAGCAGGCCCGTTTCAAGGGCGGAGATATCTTCGGACGTGGCTCTGATACCCATGAGATCAGTCGATCCGCCGGTTGCCCGAAATTCTGAGAACTTATAACGATAAACGATAAAAAGGGGATCTGTATAATGCGGTATACAGATCCCTTTGATGTTCTTCACAGAGAGAACGTCATCTGATCGTGAAGGCCCGGGCATTGGAAGTCCCGCCGCCCGGTGCCGGGTTGAACACGGTCACAGAGGCCGTCCCCGCAACTGCGATATCCGAAGCTGGTATCGCCGCTGTCACCCGGGTAGAGGAAACAAACGTGGTCGTGCGATTCGACCCGTTCCAGCGTACGACCGAGTTCGTTCCAATGCCGCTGCCGTTCACAATCAGCGTGAACGCCGTCCCCCCGTGAGTCCGGTACGAAGGGCTGATGCTCGTTATCGTCGGCACGCGGTTGTTGATCGTGATAGTCTGTGCGTTGGAAGTCCCGCCGCCCGGCGCCGGATTGAATACGGTCACCGAGGCCGTCCCGGCCGTTGCGATATCCGAAGAGGGTATCGCCGCTGTCAGTTGCGTTGAAGATACATAGGTCGTCGTACGGCTTGCCCCGTTCCATTGCACAGTCGAGCTGGACACGAACCCGCTGCCGTTCACGGTCAGCGTGAACGCCGCTCCCCTGGCTGTCCGCGACGAAGGGCTGATGCTCGTCGTGGCGGGCACCGGATTAGTGGACGTAGTGACCGTAAAAGCCTGTGCGTTGGATGTGCCGCCTCCCGGTGCAGGATTGAACACGGTCACCGAAGCTGTTCCAGCCGTTGCAATGTCAGCTGCCATGATCCCTGCGGTCAACCGGGTCGAAGATACATAGGTCGTTGTGCGGCTTGCTCCATTCCAGAGCACTGTCGAGCCGGAAACGAACCCGCTGCCGTTCACGGTCAGCGTAAAATCAGCCCCGCCGGCTGTGGCTGCTGCCGGGCTGATGCTCGTTGTCAAGGGCACCGGATTACTCGGCGTAGTGATCGTAAACGTCAGTGCGTTGGATGTGCCGCCTCCCGGCGCGGGGTTGAACACGGTCACCGTGGCCGTACCCGCTGTTGCGATATCAGCTGCCGTGATCCCTGCGGTCAACTGGGTGGCTGACATATACGTTGTCGTACGGTTCGCTCCGTTCCATTGCACGGTCGAGCTGGACACGAACCCGCTGCCGTTCACGGTTAGCGTGAACGCTGTCCCTCCTGCTGTTGCGGACGCCGGACTTATCGTGGAGATCGCCGGCATTGGAATGCTCAAGATCGAAAACACCTGAGCGTTGGATGTTCCACCGCCCGGCGCGGGAGTGTACACGGTCACCGTGGCCGTCCCCGCTGTTGCGATGTCAGCTGCCGTGATCCCCGCGGTCAACTGGCTAGAAGTTACGTATGTTGTCGTACGGTTCGCTCCGTTCCATTGCACGGCTGAGCTGGACACGAACCCGCTACCGTTCACGGTTAGCGTGAACGCTGGTCCTCCGGCTGTCGTTGATGCCGGATTGATCGTGGTGATCGCCGGCGCTGGAATGCTCAAGATCGAAAACGCTTGAGCGTTGGATGTTCCTCCGCCCGGCGCAGGAGTGAACACGGTCACCGTGGCAGTCCCTGCTGTTGCGATGTCAGCGGCCGTGATCCCTGCGGTCAAGCGGGTGGCTGACATATACGTTGTCGTACGGCTCGCTCCGTTCCATTGCACGGTTGAGTTGGACGCGAACCCGCTGCCATTGACCGTAAGCGTGAAGGCGGCTCCTCCTTCAGTCGCGGATGCAGGAGCCAGGCCGCTGATGACCGGTAAAGGTGCCCCTGCCGCTCCAGGATAGGAGGATATCCTGATCTCGCTCAGAACAGGCGAGGTTCCCGTATTGCTTGTTGTCAACCCCAACTGGTACTGGATCCAGCGATTGTTAGCGCTCGTAATTGCCGACCCGCTGGTGCTGTAACAATTCGACCAGGTTCCGTTGGCAAGCTGGTCTGAGGTTCCGGCGGTCCGGGTCTGGACGCAGACATTCGTGCTATTGCCAGTTGTTGCGTCCCAGGACACGGCCTGCCACTGTACGCCGTCCCCGCCGTCATAGGCAGAGGAGAGTAACGTGCCGCTCGTGCCGTACGCCGGCAGGGTAAATACGATTATGTTATCCACCGATATCTTATACGCCTGGGAGCCTGCCTCCCAATCCGCGCTGATGCCGCCGCTCAAGTAGGCCGGCGTGGAGCCAAAATTATTGTCTGTCACATCGATCTTGAGGCTCCCGTCGTAATAGACGCGGATGCGATTCCCGGTGAAGTTCATCTGGAGTGTGTGCGAGCCTGTACCGACATCGGACAGGCTGACCTGCTGCATCGGCACACTCGTGTCATCGATGCCCGTCCAGCTCGGGAACTTCCAGAGTTTCAGTACATTCGATCCACCAGCCGACCCTGCCGGGTAGACCCAGGCGCCGTAGTGTTTGCCGGTTGCCGGATCCAATCGCCCGCCGATGCCGCCCCCGAAGGCGCCGGCCGGGATCTTGATGCTCCCCTGCACCACATAATCGGTCAATTGGGGCGTGGTGGTGAAGTAGGCATAGGCTTCGGCCCACTGCACGGAGTTATATCCTTGCAGCACTCCGCCTGTTATTGTCCAGGTGCCCATCGAGACCAGCCACGGCGACAGCGTACCGCCCGCAACCCGGGTAAAGTCGTCCGAGAACAGTACGGTGCTCGAGGTGGTGAGGCTGATGAGCCCGGCGACGCTGCTGCTTATGCCGCTTGATGAGCTGTAGCGCGTTGCGTCGGACCAGACTGCCTGTCCTGCTCCGCCGACCCAGTTGGTCTGGGTCCAGACCACAGGCTGAGCTTGAGAGTTATTGATCGTGAAGGTCTGGGCGTTGGAGGCTCCCCCTCCCGGCGCCGGACTATCCACGGTCACCGAAGCATTCCCCGCTGTTGCCATGTCCGCGGCCAGGATCGTTGCGGTCAACCGCGTATCAGACACATACGTCGTCGTGCGGTCAGACCCGTTCCATTGCACTGTCGAGTTTGACACGAAGCCGGTGCCGTTCACGGTCAATGTGAAGGCCGCGCAGCCTGCAGTCCCGGATGACGGGCTCAGGCTTGTTGTCAGCGGCACGGGATTACTGATCGAGTACTGCACCTGCACGTTGGAAGTCGCCGTTCCAACAAGGACCTTTATGGTGTTCCCGACGACTCGATAATCCGCCGGGTTCACCGGTGCCCCATTGGCTAAAACCTGTGCGCTCCCGACATACTGGGAGATGCTGTTTGGGAAGAAGATCTCCACTGTCGTGTTCGGGTCAACGACTGCTCCGGAAATAGAAGCTTGCGCAATGACCGTGTTTCCCGTCTGAGTGCAGGACGGAGTAACCATGACCTGCGATCTCAAGGTCCACCAGTCGGCCACTCCGACCGCATTCGTGACCCATTGCCGCGGCACGGTCACTCCATAGGCTACATATTGCCCGATGATCGAGGTGGATGTTGACGGAATATGACCGTAGAGGTTGATGATACCTCCAAGGCCGTGATAGAAGTCAACAGCGGCCTTCATCGTAGTCTGGGTATGACCGTCCTCGATGTCGCCCGGGATCTCCGCTCCAACATACCAGTCACTCGCGGGAATTACCACACGAGGGAGTCTGCTCGTAGGTGTCGCGTAGGACACTATCCAGTGAGGCAGCGGTCCGATCTTTTGCTCTCCACCATTGACGGCTCCCAGGTCGTCCAGGATCTTTTCGGAAGCATCCCGGGAAGAGTTGAAGTAGGGAGCAACCCAGGTCCTTGGACAGTTGCCCAAGGCGCCGCATCCCGGCCTTCCGTTGTCCGTTCCCGCGAACCAGCCTTCAATATCCTGGAAGGATTTCAGGAGCGATGCCCGGGCGTAGGCACTGCCGCTTGCATATCCCTTCGGCGAAGTGTTCAGGGCCTCATCCGGTCCCCAGTGCCAGTAATCGAAATCAGCATAGGTGAGGGCAGAATTAAGAGGATTCCTCAATCCCCCGTTATGCGACCCGATCGTGGCCCCGTAGCTGGTGATCGCGTTGCGAATGCTGTTCACGGTCACCGGGTCATTGGACATCTCTTCGCGCAGCGTCCCGGTGCAGAAATAGTAGTCGGGAGTTGCTCCAAGGGAATGCTCAAAGGACGCTGAGCTTTCGATTGACTGTATGGACGTTTTGCTGTTCTCAAAGTCGTGTCTCACCACAAAAGCAGAATCATAGGGATATCTCCACGGACTCAGCTTGATGATCGGAAGGTTTGCAGTCTCGAACGCCCACTCGACCGCATGCCGGTAAATAAGGTACGCATACAGAGAGGGGTCGTAGACGGTATGGCCGATAAGAGGCTGCATCGCCCCGTGGTAGATGAAGTTTCCATTACCGTATTGCTTCGTTGTCAGAAACGGCCCCGTGTCACAGTTCGCGATGACGGCAGCTCCGGATGAAGTGACCTGGAACTCGTCATTGTTCCCATGTACCGTATGATCCGTGTCATCGCCAAGAGGGATCTCCTCGGCCGATGCGGGCATCCGCCAGGATACCGCACTTGTCGGGAATCCGGCGGTCAAACGATGGGAGATCACCGGGGTAATATGCGAGTTCCAGTCCCAGTTTTGAAGATTGGTATTTTTCATGTGCACTCCCATCTCGGTTGCCAGGGCAAAATCTCCCCTCGTGGTGCCATCCGGATTGCGCGTGAAGGAAGATGAGCCGACGAACAGAAATCCTCCTGCATTAACGTATGCGCGAAGCGGAGCAATTTCATTGTCGTTAATAGCCTCCGAACCCAGGCTGAACACGATCGGATACCTGGGTGTCCCGTCAGGGTTCAAGAGATTGCCTGCCGCAATATCGGCATCGCACACTTCGACATAGGGAGTTCCGTCCGACCGGAACGCCTCTTCCAGGGACTGAGGCGCCACGAGATACTTCCAGTCTGCGACCCACCATTGATGTCCGGTGGTTCCAGGCCCCGTAGGCGTCGGCGCGACGGCCGGCATGGTTTCCAGGGCCTGGGTAAGTTCGGAGATGTGGATGGCCGCAAACGGCTGGGGAGGCTGTGCCAAAACCGAAGTTGCAGTGAGAAGGAACATGACCAAATACATGACGATCGTATTCAGATAGTTCTTCATACGTCATCCCCTCCCTTCTGACGTCCATCATGTTTTTCCCTTTCGACAGGTGATCATGTGACAACATGAGACTCACCATATATGCATCAGTGACCTTATGAAATTTTCCTTTCCTCACGATTCCTTCTCGTCTGTCTCCCTGTCGATCGAATCGCATGCCCAATAAAAAGGCCGGGCTCACCAAAGGCATCATCCTTCGGCAGCTCGGCCGTCTTGGTCCTTTAAGACCCGTGGCTTTCCGTCCCCCTTCTCGCGAAGAGTTTAGCTTTATCGAGAACGGTTTACATGTTGGTAGTTATGTAACGCGTATTCATTGTCGAGGTGTACCTTCCTTTCTCCTTTCCAGGAGGTCAATAACTGCGTGAGACGAACCAGACTATACGTTCGTGCTCTTATGAACCTGAGTTCCTCATGCTTCCTCTTCTTCTTTCTCGCTTCTGCACCGTTGTTGATCGCATGCCCAATAAAAAGGCCGGGCCCACCAAAGGCATCATCCTTCGGCAGCTCGGCCGTCTTGGTCCTTTAAGACCCGTGGCTTTCCGTCCCCCTTCTCGCGAAGAGTTTAGCTTTATCGAGAACGGTTTACATGCTGGTAGTTATGTGACGCGTATTCATTTTAGAAGTGTGCCTTCCTTTCTTCTTTCCAGGAGGTCAATAACTGCGTGAGACTCGCCAGTCTATACGTTCGTGCTCTTATGAACCCGAGTTCCCTATGTTCCCTCTCTTCTGCCCCGTTGTCGATCGCCGGCCAAATAAAAAGGCCGGGCCCACCAAAGGCATAATCCTTCGGCAGCTCGGCCGTCTTTGTCTCTTAAGACCCGTGGCTTTCCGTACCCTTCTCGCGAAGAGTTTAGCTTTATCGAGATCTGATTAAATGATGGCAAAGATTTGAAGAGTTGTCAATTTCAAGGACTTGCAACAATTCATTCTATTGCAGATAATTGCCAGAGACCGATATGAATTCGTAACTCCTGTTATTGAGGCCCGCCTCGTAAATTTAATTTATGAGTTCCAAAGAATGGAAACAAGATCAGAAAGAGGAAGAAGTCCGGGCTCTCCGTGCCGTACATGAAGGCAGCCATTCGGCTCATTCATTTCTATTTTGATCGAAGGCTTTCAATAGCACGCTTCGCCCATGTGCTGTCTTGAAGGATGGCTCTTCCCACGCCGATCAGGTCTGCTTTCTTCTCGGCAAGGAGTCTCTCTGCAGCTTCAACTTCGGTAATCCCGCCCGTAAGGATCACGGGAATGGAAACTGAGCTCTTGATGGCCTCGCTGAGGGGAGCAAAATAGCCCTGCCCCATGAGGCCGGGAGGAGTATATCCGACGAACCCGCCGGAAATGTGAATGATATCCACGCCGGCTTTTTCAAAGGCCCGGCCGGCAATCCTGCTGTCTTCGATCGTCGTTCCGCCTTCTGTATAGTCCGAAGCCCCCAGCCGCACCTGAATGGGAAAATCCGGCCCGAGTGCCTCGCGTACCGCCCGGATCACCTGCAAATGAATGCGAATCCGGTTGGAAATATCTCCACCGTATTCGTCAGTGCGTTTGTTTGTGAGGGGAGACAGGAACTGGTTGAGAAGGTAGCCATGTGCGGAATGTATTTCCACGGCGTCAAAGCCCGCCTCCCTGACCCTGCGGCCGGCGTTTTGAAAGGCCTTCACAATTTCGCCGATCTCGTTCCTGGTGATCTCACGGGGCATGTCGCCGCGCCTCGGGTTCGCCGTTGCCGAAGGAGCCAGGGGCGTCGTACCGGTGACCTCTTTGAGCGCAGCGCTTCCGGCGTGGTTGATCTGCATTGCGGCCCTTGATCCGTTGCGGTGAATGACATCCGCTAATTGAGAGAGACCAGGGATCACTGCGTCATCGGAAACGCAAAGCTGATTGTTGCCTGCCTTTCCTTCCGGAGATACGTAGCTGTGCTCGATGATGATCAAGGCAATATGGCCGCCACGGGATTTATCTCCGTAGTAGTCCAGAAGCGCCTGGCTTACTTTTCCGTCAGGCCCGGCTTTTGCCGTAGCCATCGGCGGCATAACCAGCCGGTTGGCCAGGTTCATTGAACGCACTTTTAAAGGTTTGAGGAGATAGGACATAGATTGATCAGCCTCCGATCAGAACGGCCGCCATTCCCTGGCGAACCGTATGAACCGTATAATGAAGCCCCGGTTTCCAACGTTACTTCCCTCAGCGCCCGGCCTTGTCTTCAGGGGCGATTGTATCTATTGAAAGGCCTGACCCGTTTCGAATCCTGTCAAGATGCTTGTCGTGGCAGGTCTCTATCCCATGCGCCTCTTCATGCAGTTACGGGTTGAAATATTTACCGCGGCGATTGTTCTCTTCTTGAACATCCGATGGCAGGTCGGATGGCAAATGATTGGCAACAAAGAAAACCCCGAAGGATATAAGAATAGTGATGCTTGCAACGGTGAATGCAAGCGATCTTCCATGCCATAGTCCGACAAACCAATACCTGAAGTCGTTCGCCAGCACAGCCGCCTTGCCTCCATAGAGTTCCAGATCATGTGCATACATCTTGGAGTTATCAGGTGTAACAGGATACACGTCTCCACCTGCTACTTCATAACCCAAGATGCTATCCAGGACATTATCCGCGGTCAGATAAATGAAGATGGCGCTTCCCAGACCAGCCAGCAGGATAATGGCGCTGATGAGGTTAAGACATGTTCGTCTATTTGTGATTTTCCATTTCATGGTCATATTGTTCCGGTGATTTCCTCTATCAGTGCTCAATTCCCCGTGAAGTCCTCATTGTTGGACGGCGAAACAGTTAAGAGCTCCGGGAAGAAGTCACGCTACCTCTTTCTCCATGATGATGACCGGATATGAGTGATACGTTGCATTTTCCCTGATAACCCAGCCCAATTTGGCATAAAAAAGCCCGGCAAGTGCGCTATCAGCAACGAAGAGAAACAATTTCCGGAAATCCAGACTTGCCGCCTTCTGCTCAATGGTTTTCATGAGCGCTGAGCCGATCCGTCGCCTTCTCCACGGTTTAGCTACGTACAGGCTGACTACCCACGGCGTCAGGTCCGTCCTTGTTTCCATTTCGAACGGCTTGAGAGATACGGTGCCCACGGGTTCGCCCGAATCCAAGGCCACCAGGGTAAGAGGAAGGCTCTGCTTGTTCACTCTCTCCCGGAGAAAGCCTTCAATATCGCGAAGCGTTATCCCCGGATACAGGTACGACCACTCGTCGTATATCCAGACGGCGAGGACCGGGATTACCTCCTGGTGGTCTCCTAAATGATGAATATCCACGGATGAGCACCGCTTTCTTTATTGATCCCTTCGGCGCAATGGATCGCCGGAAGGTTATTCGCGCTGTTCGTGAAAATCGTATTCGGCTCTCATGATCCCCGGGGACATTATACACCGATCCGTAAACCAGGTAAAATAGGAGCAATGGGAGCACGATCTTCATGATGCAGATCATAGCGGAACGGTTCGCGCGGTGCTATAGTTCACATCATAAAGGAGAACAGCCATGACCATAGACCCCAAAACCAAAGTGAATGATCTGCTGAACCAGTATCCCTTTCTGAAGGACTTCCTGATCCGCATCAATCCCGAGTTCAAGATGCTCGATAATCCCTTTATGCGCAAGACCGTGGGCAGGATCGCCTCCCTGAACAAGGCGGCAATGATCGGCGGCATGGACGTCAGGAAGCTGCTCGACGACATCGCTGCCGAGATCAAGAAGCAAACGAAGGAGACGGTCGCCGTATCGTACGCGCAGGAAGGCGCCGACGAGCAGGACGTCCGGATCGAAACGCTCAAGAACATCATCAAGGAACTGCACACAGGGAAGGACGCTGAATCGCAGAAAAAGAAATTCCAGGAACTGATCAAGGACGTCGCGCCCTGGGAGATCGCGCAGATGGAGCAGCGGTTGATCTCCGAAGGCATGCCGGAAACGGAGATCAAGAGCCTCTGCGAGGTGCATGTGCAGGTCTTCAAGGAAGCGCTCGAGCACAAGGCGGTGCCCGGCCTGCCCGCAGGCCATCCGGTGCACACCTTCATGCTTGAAAACCGCGCTGCCGAAGACATCCTGCGGGAAGCGGCCGAGATCAAGGATTTTTCACGGGAGAAGGAAAAGCTGCTCGCTCTCCTGGAACGCCTCGGCCAGATCGACAAGCACTTCGTCCGCAAGGAGAACCAGCTCTTCCCGATCATCGAGACGAAAGGCATCACCGGACCGTCCAAGGTCATGTGGGCGCTCCATGACGACATCCGCGGGTTCATCAAGGATGTCCGGAAGCGCGCCACGGACGGCAAGATGGAACAGGTGGCCCTCGACGCGTTGATCAAGATGGTGAACGACATGATCTACAAGGAAGAGCATATCCTCTTCCCCATGACGCTCGAAACGCTGTCCGAGGACGAGTGGGCAAGGGTCAGGAAAGGCGAGGAGGAGGTCGGGTACGCCTGGATCAAGCCGGAGTCGGAGTGGAAGCCGTCTGCCGGATCATACCAGCAGACGCTGCTCGAGGAGAAGGTCGGCAGCTTGAACCTCAACACCGGCCAGCTCACGCCCGAGCAGGTGAACCTGATGCTGATGCACCTCCCGATCGACATGTCCTTTGTGAATGAGCAGGACGAGGTGATCTACTATTCGGCAACTCCCGACCGGATCTTTCCGAGGAGCCCGGGAGTCATCGGCAGGAAGGTGCAGAACTGCCACCCGCCGAAGAGCATGGGCATGGTGCAGAAGATCCTGGATGAGTTCCGCGAGGGAAGGCGGAGTTCGGCGGACTTTTGGATCCAGATGCAGGGAAAGTTTATCCTGATAAAGTATTTTGCGGTCCGGGATGCGGAGGGGAGATACCGCGGCTGCCTGGAAGTGAGCCAGGATGTGACGCAGATCAAAAAGCTCGAAGGCCAGAAGCGTCTGCTGGACTGGGAGTGAAAGGGCGTCTCGCCGTGGACCGGCACGAGAAACTCGGACGTCCTCTCTGGTGAACGCTGCCGGGAAGAGGCCGGTCTCACGGTCCCGGAGAGGACGTTGTTGTCAAGGAGGGGAAGGGGAGCGATCTGCGCCAACTCAGTGCTGCAGATCGGGTCTTTCCTGAGATGGGATGAGTCAAGATCCTCAATGATCCTGTTTACAGCCTCCCTGAGTATGACTGAATTTCGACAGGTGCAAATCAGGGATATTCTTGACGATCATCTGCTTAGCCCATTCAAGAAGGGGCATGGTTTCGCTCAGGTGGATCCTTCTGTCCTTCACGGTTGCGCCATCAAAGCAGTTGACCGCGCGAAACGCGTCCACATCGAGGGTCATCTCCACGAGCCCACGGCCGTTGGGCCGCTGCGTGAATAAATCGGTGTTCAATTTGACCGACTCAACTTCTCCGATCTGAGCAAAAATATCCTTCAACGCCGCTTCCGTGACATCGGGAGGAAGGTTTTCAATAAGGATTTTTCTCGTAGCCATGGAAGAGCCCTCCTTCATATCATTTCATTCTTGTACGGAGTCCCGCAGGAAAGGACTCTCCGCGAGGCAGGCGAACAGCCTGTTGTTACTATAGCAGAATTCTCGGCAAAATGCGGCGCAGCTCCTGAATGTTATCGTGTCAACGATGGCTGCATTGCAACCGGCCTTTTTCGCCGAAGGGAAAGCCGCACTTATTGACGGAAAAGACTACGGTCCATGTCGATGTTCCGGCCGCCGACGCTCTGCTGGTTGTGCGCGCCGCTCAGACGAGAGCCGTCATCGGACATGGTGAGAGTATAGGTTTCCGTCTTCCAGTAGCCAACGACCGACTTCATCTTCCACTTCATCTGCAGCTTCAACGTCTTGTCCGTTATCTCGAACACATTGACCGTGGCAACGCTGTCAGCTGCGCGCTTGGGAGGAATGAGCGTAAGGTCGCCGTTCGCGTTCTTGGCGATCTCAAAGGCGTGAATCGTCACTTCTTCTCCCCGGATATTTTCTTTGAAATACCAGTTTCCGGAGAAATCAGGCATCTTGGCCCTCTTTTCCGGCGGCAGTTTGATGATCTTGAGCTGCTTCTCAGGCTCAAGGTCGAGCGTCGGCTTGCCTGCAACCGCCAGTTGCTTCCCGCCCGGGGCGGGAACCGGCGCAACCGCCGGAGCCGGCGCGTTCATGCCTGCCTGCACTGCCTCGGCGTCCGCCTCGAGGGAGTAGATCGTATTCTTGACGTCCCTGGCGTTCTTGGCATCGGGAGCAGCCAGGAGGTAGAATTTGAGGCTCTGGATCGCATCGTTAAACAGTCCTGCCCTTTCCTGGACCACGCCGAGATTATAATAGGCAAGGGCAAGCCAGGGCGCGGTGTTCGTTGCTGCTTCGAATTCCGTGATCGCCTTCTTGTACCCGGCGCTGTCCGAAGCCTTCTTGGCGAACGCTGCGCCTCGAGCCATGTTCCGCTCTGCATCTTCGGGCACAGCAGGCGCCGGTTTCATGCCTACGGCCATCTTGATGATCTTTTCGCGCAGCACCTTGTCGCCGGGTTTCTTTTTCAGCTCTTCAACGTACTGCTTCAGATCTTCCGACCCCCCAGCTTTTTGCGATTGCGCACCGAAAGCGGGGACGAAGAGCGCACCCATGATCAAAATAGGCAATGCGATTCGGATGATGGTCCTCATTTTTTATTTCTCCTTGCCAAGACGACACCCGCTGGCATTCATGTAGCCAGCGTGATGCAAATAGTTGCAATAGAAATTATTGCCATGTTCAAGGTTAAGATACTGTTTTTAATAGATAAATATATATTCCTCATTAGATATTATCCCAAAGTTGCATGAGAGTCAAGAGTTGTTTTCATCAGAACCCATTTGGGAGACGGGCATTTCGGGACAGCGTTATATCGTTGTTTCGCCAGTCGGGGGAGGGCGGCACTCGAGCTTTTTTTAAACTTGTCTAATCGGTCCGCATCGGCTATAGTGAACGAATGAAACTTTGCCACGCGTGCAAGAAGGAGATTGTCGGAACGACCAGGATCGGTCGCAGAGATGAGTGTTCTTCCTGCGGAGCCGATCTTCATTGCTGTCACAACTGCGCTTTCCATGATCGCACAGCATCGAAGCAGTGCCGCGAGCCGGTTGCAGAGTTTGTCCGCGAGAAACATAAGGCGAATCACTGTGATTTCTTTGTATTCATCGAAACCCGTGCGGATGCCGCCGATGCGTCCCTCGCGAAGGCGCGCGGAGCCCTGGAAGACCTGTTCAAACCATAGCCACCAGCTCATGAGACATGATCCAGTTCGACAGGAAAATAATAGGCGGACTCATCGTTTTCGGCCTGGTCGTTAGTACGATCCTCTATATCCTGTTCCCGCTCGGCCTGGTCAGGTTTTTTACGGACCGGGACCTCCTCACGCGTTTCATCACAGAGCACAGGACCTATGCGGCCTTCATCTTCATCGGGCTGCAGGCTCTCCAGGTGATCGCCGCGCCGATACCCGGAGAGGTGACCGGTTTCGTCGGCGGGATGCTCTTCGGGAACTGCGGCGGTATCCTGTATTCGACGATCGGCCTCACTATCGGTTCATGGCTTGCCTTTCTGCTCGCGCGGGTCGCGGGGAGGCCGCTTGTTGAGAAGCTGGTGAAACCCGAGATCATCGACCGGTACGACTACGTGATGAAACACAAGGGGATTGCTCTCGCCTTTCTGATGTTCCTGATCCCCGGCTTTCCGAAAGACTATCTGTGTTACCTGCTCGGGCTGGGACACATGGGGCATCGGAACTTTCTCATCGTGTCAACGACCGGCAGATTTCTTGGCACGGTGCTCCTGACCCTGGAGGGCTCATTTTTTCGCAACAGGCACTACGCGGCCTTTTTCACGGTCCTCGGCCTCAGCATCCTCTGCATCCTGCTCGTCATGGTATACCGCGTGAACATCGAGCGGTGGATCCGGAGCATCCGGGCCGCTCAGCAATTGAAGCACCGGGCCGCGCGGAGCCGGCAGAAGAGGACCGGGGGGGAAGACTAGACGCCCTTGCGGTCCCGGTCCCGACGGTCCCGGTGAACCCCCCTGATGCGGTCATTGTACCGGTTTGTGATGATGGCGCAGACCTCTTCCGGCTCGTCGACGATATGAAGGAGGTCGATGTCCGCCGCGTCGATATTGCCCGTGGTAAGAACCGATTGTCTCATCCAGTCGATCAATCCCCTCCAATAGTCGGTGCCGACGAGAACGACGGGAAATGACCTGATCTTCTTGGTCTGGATCAGCGTGAGCGCCTCGAACAGCTCGTCGAGGGTTCCGAAGCCGCCGGGGAAGATGACGTATCCCACCGCATATTTCACGAACATCAGCTTTCTCACGAAAAAGTAGCGGAATTCCACCTTGATATCTTGAAACGTATTGGGCGACTGCTCCAAGGGAAGCTCGATGTTCAGCCCGACCGATGTCCCGCCTGCGTTCTGGGCGCCTTTGTTCGCCGCCTCCATGATGCCCGGCCCCCCTCCGGAAATGACCGCGAATCCGTCCTTGGCCAGGTGCTCGGCGACCTTCAGACATTTGTTGTAGTAGGGTGAACCCGGCGCAACCCGTGCGCTGCCGAATATGGTCACCGCCGGACCGATGGTGCTCAGCGCTTCGAAGCCTTCGACGAGTTCGGCCATGATTCGGAACACACGCCAGGTGTCGGATTTTGCCAGATCTTCCATGCTCTCTTCTCCTTCTCGCAATAATGACTTGATCCGGCCAAGCCGGATTCACGACCGGGGGCAGCTCGATGCGGCTTGGCCTCGGGGATTGATCCAGATTCCCGGGTATTGAATCTGCATCAAAGCGGCTGATGCTATTCCTTCCCGGCAAACTCTTCGCGATAGATCTGGGCGGAGGTGATGACCAGTGTCACGATCAACGGTCCGAAGAGGATGCCGAGGATGCCATAGGCCTGCAGACCGCCCGGGATGCCGAGGAACAGGAAAAACGTGGGGAGTTGGGTTTTTTCCCGATCACCACGGGCTTGATGAAATTGTCGGGCAGACTGACCAGAATGGTTCCCCCGGTCTGTAATCATTTTTTGTTGGCCTCGGACCTCGCGAATACACATAAGCATTCTGCTGCGCGTGCACCGAATTTTCTGCGTTCAGCACCACGCGCCTGCGGTACAGCGGGTGAAGGGCGAGGGCGATAATTCCCGCCCAGGGCAGAGCAGACGAAAAAGGCGCGAGGAGATACCCGACCTGATACGGAAGAAACAGGAAAACCGCGAAGAAGACGATGGTTAAGATGCGCGTCCGGGTCAGGATCGGTTGCATGCCTTGGTCGTTCACGCGCGCTCCCGTGCCCCCGCCCTTCTGAACGAGGCCAAGTGTGCCGCTAGCTTCAGTGCTTCCCGCATACTGGCGGGGTCGGCACAGCCCTTGCCGGCGATGTCATAGGCGGTGCCGTGGTCGACCGACGTCCGGATGATCGGCAGGCCGACGGTCACGTTGACGGCGTTGCCGAACGCCAGCATTTTGAGCGGCGCGAGCCCCTGGTCATGGTACATGGCGACCACGATGTCGTAGTGGTTGTTGCGCGCCTTGTGGAAGAGCGTGTCAGCGGGGAGGGGATCGCTTGCGTGGATGCCGTCCTCGCGGGCTTTGATCACGGCAGGCAGGATCTGGTCCCACTCTTCGCTGCCGAACAGTCTCCCCTCGCCGGCATGGGGGTTCAGAGCGGCAACGCCGATCCGCGGATTGTCGATCCCGAAGGAGCGCATGGCGGCACGGGCAAGTCGCAGGGTTTTGAGGACGACCGGCGTCGTAATGTGGCGGGGAACGTCCTTTAAGGCCATATGGATGGTCGCGAGGATCACCCGCAGGCCGCCACCGACGAAGAGCATCCCGTATTCCTGGGACTGCGTCAGGGCGGCGAGGAGTTCCGTATGACCGGCATAATGATAGCCCGCGGCATTCATCATGGCCTTGCTGATCGGTGCCGTGACCATGGCATCGGCCTCGTTCCGGAGGGCCAGTTCTACGGCGCGCTTGATGTAGGCGACGACCGCGGTGCCTGACGATGCGTCCGGCTTGCCCCAGGCGTGCGTCGAGAGGTTCACGAGATTCAGGTTGAGGAGCTCAAGCCGGCCGTGACGGGGTGCGGCCTGGGCCAGCGAGGAGATACTGGATACACTGACCGGGATGCTCATCTCGTCGACGAGTTTCTTCAGGACGCCGGCATCACCGATCACGACGGGCCTGCAAAAGCTGAACGTCTCTTCGGCGGCCAAGGTCTTGGCGATGATCTCCGGCCCGATCCCGGCCGGGTCCCCCATGGTTATGACAATGAGCGGTCTCTGCTCCATAGGTCCTGTTCCTCCGGCACCAGCGTCTCGGATTGTACGCGGTACACCTGCTCCGGAGAAGAGTTGCGTCCCTCCGGCAGACCGATGACGATCACGTCGATCGAACGCGATGCTCGTTTCACGGTGATGCAGTCGCCCACCCTGACCTCTTTGGCCGGTTTGGCCTCATGGCCGTTCACGAGCACCCTGCCGTTGTCGATCATTTCTCTCGCGACGGAACGGCGTTTCATGAGCCTGCTCTGCTTCAGGAACAGATCGAGACGCACGGATAATTGTAGCGGAAAAAGAAGGGATTTACAATCAGAAATCCGGGAGCACCCGGAGAAACAGCGGTGCGCCGGGGACGGATCAGCGCCGATCGCCGCCCAGAAAAGGGGCCAGGATGGCGTTCGCCTCGCGGATGATGCGCTCATGCTCGGCGAGAATGTTCGCTTTCGCGGCTTCGATGCAGGAACGCAGGGGGAGGGGAGTATCATCCGGCACTTCGTTCTCATCGAGTACCCGAACGTTCCCGTCGGCATCGATCAGAACATCGACTGCAAGGTCCCTCCAGGAGAATTCCTCCGGACGGAGGGACACGCTGTCCGCGATGTTGAAGTAGTAGGCGGCCTTGCTTCCTCCGAAGCGCCAGACATACAGCGTATAGGGACGGTCGGTCCAGTACAGCGCGTACGTGACATCGCCGGGGAAGAGCTGCGTTCCACTCACATCATAGGGCCGTTCAATGACGTACCGCAGAACGCCGAACCCGCCGTCAAGACGCAGCAATTCACAGGAGAACCGGTGTGTCGCGCCGGACAGGGTGATCTTCTTTTCTACACAGGCCGCCATGGGGGGCCCGCTCAGGATCCGCTGGCCATCGCGATCGCGGCCCCGATGCGCCCGAGTGTCCGGTCTCTGCCCATTATTTCCACGACATCAAAGATGCCGGGGCTGACCGTCGAGCCCGTGAGCGCGACCCGCACGGGCTGCGCGAGCTTGCCCAGTTTGACGCCTTTTTCTGCCACGAGCCCGTTGAACACACGCTCGATTTCGGAATGAGTAAAGGGGTCAAGCGACGAAAGCCGCGATGAGAGTTCGGTGAGCAGCGGCAACACATCCGGGGTCAGGTGTTTAGCCCTGGCCTTCTCATCCATCACGATGGTGTCGAGCAGAAAGGGAAGCGAGGCTGTTTTCATCTCGACCAGCGTGTGGCTTCGCTCGGTCAGGATAGTCACGAGCTTCTTGAACCATTCGATGCCGGGCTCGCGTCCCGGCTGAAGCACGCCATCCTTCCGGAGCAGGTCGAGAACGAGTTCCGCGAGCCTCCCGGGCTCCGCCTGCTGAATGTAGTGATGGTTGAGCCAGAGCAGCTTCTCGGGATTGAAGACGGACGGGGCTTTGCCTACGCTGTCCAGCGAGAACGTGTCGATCAGTTCCTGCCTCGAGAATATCTCCTGATCGCCGTGAGACCAGCCGAGGCGGGCGAGATAGTTCACCAGCGCTTCGGGAAGGTAGCCGAGATCGATGTATTCGGTAACGGCGGTCGCGCCGTGTCGCTTCGAGAGCTTGGTCTTGTCCGACCCCAGGATCATCGGCAGGTGGGCGAATTCCGGCGGTTCGTATCCCAACGCCTGGTAGAGCTGGATCTGGCGCGGCGTGTTGTTCAAGTGGTCATCGCCGCGGATCACATGGGAAATTTTCATGGTCACGTCATCGACGACGACGGCAAAGTTGTAGGTGGGAAGACCGTCCGAGCGCTGGATGATCAGGTCGTCGAGCTGCTGGTTTTCGAAGGTCACTGCCCCGCGGATCATGTCGCGCACAATCGTCTGGCCCTCGTCGGATGAAAGGAACCGTACCGCCGGCGTTCTTCCCGGGAGAGGTGCGGCCAACGACCGGCACTTCCGGTCGTACTTGGGCGGCTTGCCCGCAGCAAGCGCCTCCTTGCGCCTAGTTTCGAGTTCCTCGGGAGTGCAGTAGCAATAATAGGCTTTGCCTGACTGAAGCAGGCGGTCCACATGCTCACGGTATATATCTGTCCGCTCGGTCTGGCGGAAGGGACCCTCGTCCCAATCAAGACCGAGCCACTTCATGCCATCCAGAATGATCCCGATCGACTCATCGGTTGAGCGCGTCTGGTCCGTGTCTTCTATCCGGAGAACAAAAGTGCCTTTATGGTGCCGGGCGTAGAGCCAGTTGAAAAGGGCGGTGCGGACGCCGCCGATGTGGAGGGCACCGGTGGGGCTTGGCGCAAAACGGACTCGGACTGTATTCATCGTGTTATCGGCTCCTTGCATCGTGATATCCATCCCGCTGAAACATGGCATTATAACAAATATCTTGTGCGAGATAAAGAAAATTCATGGGAGATTCTTGATAGCCGCCCAGAGGGATGAAGAGGCTAACAGCTTGAGTTTCAACGTAAAACCCGGACAGTTTCCAAGCCGGGGGGAAGGGGGACGTAATTGACAAAGGAGAAGGTCTTAGCTATCATTGGTTCAGGCTCAAATTACAACTTGATGCCTTTCCGAGATGATCCGACTCGAAATGTCGTTGGCCCGAAGAGAGTCATAAAAGGGCGGAG
>Ga0335081_10005965_pt1 | contig 19310 bp, 14 predicted proteins | sample Lox_Sample_35_FD_206713 | JGI IMG/M metagenome (GOLD analysis project Ga0335081, IMG submission 206713) | Soil microbial communities from Loxahatchee National Wildlife Refuge, Florida, United States - Lox_Sample_3.5 | ecosystem: Environmental > Terrestrial > Soil > Wetlands | place: USA... | reverse complement strand
CCAGCCGCCTGGTGGCCGAAGACGTCTACCTGGTGGCCATCGGCAACGGCGATCCGGACCTGGAGGAGGCTTTCCTGCGGATTGCCGCCGAGCATCCCAGCCACATCGCCGTCCGCATTGGCTTCGACAATGGGGTGGCGCACCGCATCGAGGCGGGCGCCGATATCTTTGTCATGCCCAGCCTGTACGAGCCATGCGGGCTCAATCAGATCTACAGCCTCCGGTACGGGACCGTGCCGGTGGTTCGCGCCACGGGTGGACTGGATGATACTATCGAAGAGGGAACCGGTTTCAAGTTCCGGGAGCCTTCCGGGGAGGCCTTGCTGGGAGGTGTTCGGGCAGCCCTCGAAGCGTTTGCCACCCCCGGAACCTGGCGGGAAATGATGACGCGGGGAATGCAGAAGGATTTTTCCTGGAAAGCCTCGGCGGCCCGATATTCGTCGCTGTATCAACGGCTTCTGGGACGCGCCTGAATCTTTTTGCCCGCTTGATGTTCTAATAGATTGTTTGGAGTTTAGGAGAAGAAATGGCAGGTTTGAATACACTTAATTTCACCGATTCGACGTTCGACCAGGAGGTCCTGCGCTCGGACGTTCCCGTTTTGGTGGATTTCTGGGCCGAGTGGTGCGGCCCCTGCCGGCAGATGGCCCCCACAATCGATGTCGTGGCCAATGAATATGCCGGCAAATTGAAGGTTGGTAAGTTGGACGTGGATTCCAACGGAAGCACAGCGATGCGCTACAACATCCGCGGCATCCCCACCCTTTTGCTGTTCAAAGACGGACACGTCGTGGAGCAGCGCGTGGGCTCGATGGGGAAGTCGGAACTCGTCAAGATGCTGGACGTTCACGTCGCCCCCCAGAAGATCGCATAATCCACTTCAGATTTCTTCACGCCGGGAGTTCGCCAGAACTCCCGGCGTATGTATTTGCTGCCTTCCGACCCGCCGCGTTCTGGTGACGGGTTATGCACCGTTTCCCACTGCTAGAGTAGAGAGTTGTCATACCATCTGCCGGAAGCGTCGGGGATTGCCGCGGCCGCCCTGGCGACCGCGGTCGGGTTGGCGGGAGCGGTAGCCGGTTTGCGGCTCACCGCGATGCGACGCCGTGCCCACGCCGCGGTTCCCTTCAGTGCGGGCGTGCTGCTGGGAGTGGCCTTGTTCGGACTGGTGCCGGAGCTTGCCGGGGAACTGGGTTGGACCGTGAGTCTCATCCTGTTCGCCTCGGGATACGGGGTGCTCCTGGTGCTCAACCGCTTCGCCTATCCGGTCTGCCCCACCTGCGCCCACGATCACGACCACAGCGCCTGCGCAACCGAACTCCACGGATTTGCCGGTCCGCTGATCCTGGCGGCCGCGGCGCACAGCTTCCTCGACGGGTGGAGCGTGGCCACCGTGCAATTGCATGTTCCGCTCGGATTGCGGGTAGCGGTACCGGTGGCCGTGGCTCTCCACAAGTTGCCCGAGGGAATTGCGCTGGGCGGCATCCTGCAGGCGTCCGTAAAGTCGCGGACGGCGGCGATGGCATGGTGCGCACTGGCGGAGGGAGCTACGTTATTGGGCGGCGCTGCAGGGCTGGCGATGGCCCCGAATCTGGGCTCGACGTGGATTACCTATCCATTGGGCGTGGCGGCGGGATGGCTGTTCTATCTCGGATTCCACGCCGTTCACGAGGAATGGAAGCGCCGCGGCGCGGCCAATGCTTTTCTCTCCGCGCTGACCGGAATGGCGGGCGCAGCAGCCATCCAAAGGGGAGCGGAGGCGCTGTTCCGATAGGTGCCGCCGCCTGCTCTCAGCTCACGATTCCATCGCGTTGGAAGACGGCCATCAGGGTGCCCGTCATGGTGGCAATCAGGCGTTCTTCGCCGGCTTCCATCGCGAACGCCCGAGCGTCGCAGAAGGTAAGCGTCCTTCCAGGCTTGATTACGTGGGCGCGAAAACGGAAACTCTCGCCCTTTGCCGGAGCAAGCAGATTCGTCTTGAATTCCACGGTGAGCACCGCGGCGCCGGCAGGCATCAGCGAAAACGCCGCGTAGCCACAGGCGCTGTCGAGCGCCGTGGTAATGATCCCGGCGTGCATGAATCCGTGCTGCTGCGTATAGGCGCAGTTGTAAGGCATGGCGAGCTCGATTTCACCCGGGTCAAGCCGCAGGATCTCGACTCCGAGCGTTCCCATTGCCTGTTGCCTCGAAAAGCTCGAGCGAACACGTTGGGCGAAGTCTGGATCTGCCGGTAAATACTTCAAGGGGCGCTCCGGTTATCATACCCCGGAGCCTCTCACATCGCTTTCCGTCCCCAAACCTGCGACATCCGCGGCATGAGCACCAGGATATTGGGGTCCTCCGTGGCGGTTTGCATCTGGTGGAGAGTATCTTCAAGCTCATGGCTGGTCAACAGGCCGGCACCGATCAACCCCGCGCCAGCTTCTTCAATCGACCACCTCAGAAAGACGCGTTCCCTGCCTCGTGAATAGGCGGGCTGGTAAATGTCGGTCTCCACATCCTCAAAGCCGGCGCGCTTCACAAGGTGATAGAGATCCCGGCCGAGGCGGTAATCGACCCCCTTCTTCGGTCCAAGGCGCTCAAACAGCCCACCGAAGTGATTGAGCGCCGACGACGGCGTGCTGCCTCCCGAACGCAGATCTCCGTCCTCGGCGAAAATGATTCCGCCCGGCTTCAGAACGCGCTTCATCTCGCGCAGGCATGCCACCGGATCCGGGACATGAATCAACAGGAAGCGGCAATAGACCAGGTCGAACATGTTTTCGGACAGCCCGGTGTCGCACGCATCCGCCTTCCAGAATGAAACGTTGGACAGGCCGCATCCGGCGCACAGATTCCCGGCCTCCACCAACTGCGGTTGATGAAGATCGATCCCGGTAGCGTGTCCATAAGGTCCGACCAATCCGGCCAGATTGCGCGTCATCGCCCCCACGCCGCAACCGAAATCGGCAACCAGCATGCCCGGTCTCAAGCCGGCTTTCAGCAGTCCACGTTTCCCAGCAGGCGCGTAGATATCGTCGAGCATCAAGAGCCGCCCGAGAGCTTTAGCGCCGGTGGCGAGAACGTACTCGCCCGGGTAGGAATTGGAATCCGGAGCCGTCGAGTTCGGGCTCAGATTCGCCCCGTTCGCTTTTCCGTTCGTTGTTGTCATGGCTCGCCCCTCCAATTAAACGTGCGAAAAATGAGGTGTGCATGAAGCCCGCCGGTTCTCGAGGACGGGAATTTTACAGATGTTCAGGAATTCGCGCGCAGAAAACTGGAACTCTGCCGGGCGGACGCGGCCGGCGCCTAAATCTTCACCAGGGTCGCTTTCTTCAAATAGTCGGGATCGAACTGCAGCCCCATCCCCGGCCCCTCGGGAACCGGAATCACGCCGTTGCGGATTTCGAAGTTCGGCGTGTACCACGACTCCTTCTTCGCCGGCGCGCGCCACACATACTCCATGTAAGGTCCGATGTTGGGCGTGGATGACGCAAATTGCAGGATGTTGACCGACGCCGCTCCGGTCTGGGTATTGTGCGGGCAGATCCACATATTGTTCGCCTGGCGCGCCATTCTGGCGACACGCGCCGCGCGGATGAATCCCCCGTTGTAATTCAGATCGGGCTGCACCACGTCGATCACCTTGTTTTCGATCATCCACTGGAAGAGCCAAAGGCTGGAATCCTGTTCGCCGAAAGCGATTTTCATGGAGAGGGCATCGGCCACCTTCTTCGTCTCGCTCAGTTCCTCCCACGGGCACGGCTCTTCGAACCACAGGTACTTCATCTGCTCGAGTTGTCTGCCGATCCCGATGGCCTTCTCCGCGTTATACGAGCCGTTGGCATCGGCCATCAGGGTGACCTTGCCCGCCAGTTTCTTCTGCGCCAGTTCCAGCAGTTTCTCCGTGCGGCCCGGATAGGCGTCGCGGTTGTCGCTCATGCGCCCGCCAATCTTGAACTTCACTGCCTTTGCGCCGGTTGCCTCCACGCCGCGCACGTAAACCTCGACCTCCTCTTCGGCGGTGGTTTCGCGCCCCGAGCCCGACAGGTACACTGGGATTTCTTTGCGAAGCACTCCGCCCATCAACTCCCCGGCGGGCTTGCGCACGGCCTTCCCCATCAGGTCGAAGAGGCTTTGCTCCACATAGGCCACCGGACACCAGAACGCCTGGCCGGCCAGCTTGTAATTGGAATTCGTGACATAAACCTCGTCCACCAGGTTCTCCAGGTCGCGTGCGTCCTTCCCCAGGAAATGCGGGATCACGCGGTGCATCAGGATCGGGATGAAGTCCTCCATATCCTTGGTCTGCACGATGCCTTCCGCTCCGTCCGCGGACCGCGTGCGCAGCAGAAAGATCTTGCCGGTCTGCAGCAGGTCGATGGAAGCTATCTTGACGGGATTGCCGAAGAACTTGTGCAGGTTGAAGACCGGCTTCTGGTACTCGGAGGAGTCGGCGCCAGGCAACTTGGTCCGGGAAGCAAGGGCCGCTGCGGCGCCAGCCGTCAGGAAAGTGCGGCGATTCATATCTCAAAGGATAACTTGGTCCGCTACCCGCGAGGGCGGAGGCCGGGCTCTCTTCGCTTACGCCCAACTGCATGGCAAAGACCGTTAGCTGTAACAATGCGGCCGAAATGCCGCCTCCCGGAATGCCTTGAAGACCGCCGACTCGCTGCCCATATAGGTGGCACACCCGAAGACGATGGCATCGCCTTGGTCGAGTTGCTGCATGAACGATTCGTTCACGAACCTGCCTTCCTGGATGTTCCGCCCCGAATTTGAGAGCGCTGGCCGCGGACCGATTCCACGCGATTGATGCCCTTCAGAATCGAATCGGCGAGCGCCTTCGTATGTCCCTGTTCCGGTCTTTCAAGGCGCCGCGAGAGTCACCCCGAACGCATATCGGCGAGGACAGCTGTCCGCACCAGGCGTGATGCGGAAGGTGACCGCAGGGGACGCTACTCCGGCGGCGTGACGACCGGCATGTCGATGTAGGACGCGTGCCGCGCGGAGCGGAAGATGTGCTGCGTCGCGGGCTGAAAATCAGACTCTACCGCCTTGAAGATGTTCGGAACGAAGCGCTGCGGATTGCGGTCGATCACCGGGAACCAGGTGCTCTGCACCTGGACCATGATGCGATGTCCCTTCAAAAACACGTGGTCGTTGCCGGCAAACGCGACCTGATAATGCTGAATGGAGTTCGGCTCGACCGGTTCCGGTTTTTCGAGGCTGTTGCGGTAGCGGCCGCGCAGAACGTCGCCCGCGATCATTAATTCGAAACCGCACATCTTGGCGTCGGCGGGCGCATTCAGGCCGCCCTTTTCGGGGTAAACATCGATCAGTTTCACGATCCAGTCGCTATCGCTGCCGGAGGTCGAGGCGAACAGGTGCGCGGTGATTTTTCCGGAGACCACGAGGTCCTGCGCGAGCGTCTCCGTTTCCAACGTGAGCACGTCGGGCCGATGGTCTACGAAACGCTGATCCTCCACCAGCCAGGTGGTCCAACCGTTGGCAACGTCGATCGGCCGGGGACGGTACGGGACGGGGTTGGCGGGGTCGGAAACGTAGCTGTCCGAAGATTGCTGGTCATCGCCCGCGGGCGCGTCGAACGAGAGCTTGCGGCCCGGCTGAAAGTAGAGGCGCCGCCCAGCGACATGCGACTTGAGCGGCCACGTGTCGTTCCGCACCCACCGATTCAGCCCCGTTCGAAACGTGAGCGCCTCGGGCAGATCCAGCTTGCCCTTGCCCTTCAGATGATAAGCCATGAAGGGCGCGAGAACCTCACGGCGATAATATTCGGACGTGGCGCCGCCGAACTCGATGCGGCCCAGTTTCTGCCCGTCGGACCGTGACCAGCCGCCGTGATTCCACGGACCTACCACGAGGAAGTTCTGATTGGCGGTGTCGTGCTTTTCGAGGAGCTCGTAGATCTTAAGGGGGCCGTAGAAATCCTCCTGGTCCCACCAGCCGGCCACGTTGAGGGTAGGGACGGTGACACGGTTGAGCCATGGAGCGAAGCCCTGCCGCTTCCAAAACGCATCGTAATCGGGATGGTTTACGAAATCGTTCCAGGTGGGCAGCTTGTAGTGGAGATATTTCTCGTTTGCGTTGGAGAGCGCACCGAGGCCGAGGTACCACTCATAGGCGTCGTAGCGGTCGATGAGGCGCGCGCGATCGGTGATCTCCTTCGAGGACTCCATCATGTAGGCGTATTCCATGCCATAGCTCAGGCGGAACGCGCCATTGTGATGGAAATCGTCGCCGATCCACATGTCCGCCGGCGAGGCCTGCGGCACCGCGGCCTTCAGAGCCGGATGCGGATCGAGCATTCCCATGACGGTCAGCCAGCCGCCATAACTGGTGCCGGCCATGCCCACCCGCCCGTTGTGATTGGGAACGTTCTTGAGCAGCCACTCGATGGTGTCATAGGTGTCGGTGCTCTCGTCGATCGCCTTCTTATCGCCCGGCTCGCGCGGCTGCCGCAGCATCACGAACTGACCTTCGGATTTGAAGCGGCCGCGAATGTCCTGGTTGACGAAGATGTAGCCTTCGGCCGTCAACTCCGGCATGGCCGCGTTCAAGCGTTCGGAATCGAGATTACCGACTCCATAAGGCGTACGAATCAGGATGAAGGGCAGCTTCTCGGACATCTTGGGAAGGAAGATCTGGGTGTAGAGGCGCACGCCGTCGCGCATCGGGATCATTTCGTCACGCCGCGTGTATTCCAGCGGCGCGGCGTAGAGCGACGCGAAGGCGGAGGCGAGAAGCAGCGTTCGAGCGATGGGGTGGCCGGCCGTCATATGGTACTCCACTACTTCTTGGATGTGCGATCGATGGGGGCCGGGCGGGCCACCTTCCGGTTCGGATTCTGGTCCAGCAGCTTCAACGCCTCGGCAACCGCGCGTTCGAGTTGCGGGTCGTGGCCCTGGATGACTGCCGCAGGCGTGTATTCCACTTCGATATCCGGCGGGATTCCCTCGTTCTCCACAGCCCACTTCCCGGACAGGTCGTAGAACGCCAGGGACGGGGCGGTGATTCCTCCGCCGTCGATGGTCTGGGGAAGGCCAAGCGTGCCGACCAGCGCGCCCCAGGTGCGCGTGCCAACCAGCGTGCCGATCTTGCGCTGGTGGAAATAATACGGCAGCGCGTCGCCGCCGGAGCCGGCGGATTCGTTGATGATCATCACCTTCGGCCCGTAGATGCCCGCTTCCGGCGAGGTAGATGGCTCGCCGTCGCGCAGCGCGAAATATCCCATCACCTTGCGGTCGAGTTCGTTGACGATGTAGTCTGCGACCATCCCGCCGTGGTTATAACGCTCGTCGATGATGGCGCCTTGTTTCTCCTGCTGGGCGTAATAGTAGCGTGTGAAGGAATTGTAGCCCGGACCCGCCGTATTGGGCAGCCAGACGTACGCCAGCCGTCCTCCCGAGAGCCGGTCTACGGTCCGCCGGTTGGCTTCGATCCAGGCTCGCGTCCGCAAAGCATCCTCGCTCGCCACCGGGACCACAGTCACCAGCTTCGAGCCGTCGGAAGAGGGTGTCTTGCTCACGCGAATCATGGTCTGATGGCCCGCGGTACCTTCGAAGAAGCTGTAGACCTCGGAGGATGCAGAGAGGGGGCGCCCATTCACTTCGAGGAGATAGTCGCCCTCGGCAACGTCGATTCCGGGAGCGCTCAGGGGCGCGCGCAGGTCGGGATTCCAATTCTCGCCGCTGTAGATGTGAGCGATGCGGTACTTGCCGTTTTCGATCTTGTAGTCCGCGCCGAGAAGGCCGACGTGCTCCGCGGCTTCGTCGCCGGGCATGTCGCCGTCGCCTTGAATATAGGAATGGCCGACGGTCAGCTCGCCGCCCACCGCTGCCATCAGATAGGTCAAATCGGCGCGATGTCCGATCGAGGCCACCAGCGGGTGGTACTTCTCGTAGACCGCGCTCCAGTTGGCGCCGTGCATCTTCGCGTCGTAGAAGTATTCGCGCTCGAGGCGCCAGGACTCACGAAAGATCTCCGCCCATTCGGCGCGCGGATCGACGAGCATTTCGAGGTCGGCCATTTTGAGCGCACCGTCGCCTGTCTTGGCGGGCCGGTCCACAGCGACCACGCCCCACTGAGTGCCGGCTGCCTGGTAGAGCAGTTTCTTCTTGTCTCCGGAAAGCGCGTAAGAGCGTATGCCTTCGAGGAAAGGCGCGGCGGTCCGCTCCTTTAACTGGTACCGCTGCAAACGCATTGGCGAGCCGGGATTCGGAGAAGCGGGCTGGGTGTAGAAAATCGTGCCTGCCCCACCGGCGGTGAGATTGCTGTAGTCGGCGGCGGGCACCTCGAGCGAAATGATGCGCTGGCCGATCTTGTCGAAATCGATTTGCACGCTCACGGTTTTCGCGGCATCGGGTTTGGATTCGCCGGCGCGCTGCGGTTCATCGCCGGTCTCGGGCAGCAGCGGCGACGGGTCCTTGGCGCTGAGCACGGCGAGGTAGATGGCGCGGCGGATGGGCCGATCGAGCGAGCTCATCTCGAGCCATCCGGTACGCGGGCCGTAGTCGGTGCTCGACAGGAAGTAGAGATACTTTCCGCCGGCGTCGAACGCGGGAGAGATCGAATCCGCGAGGCCATCGGTGATCTGGTGCGACTTACCGTCTTCCATCGAGTAGATGAAGATGGCGCGGAGGTGGCTGGGAAGATTCTTCGAGTACGCGATCCACTTGGAATCCGGCGACCAAACCGCGTCGAACTGGCGGGTAGCATCGGGATTGGCTTCGGTGTCGAGCTTGGATGCCTTGCCGCCGGCAACCTCGATGGTCCACAGGTTGCGATGATTGTCCTGCAGGAGCAACTGCTTTCCATCGGGCGACCATTCCGGCGTGGAGAAGAAGGCGGTGGAGGGAAGCGCGATCGCGCGCGGCTTCGCCGATTCTCCGGGATCGCCGATCATCAGTTCATACTCACCGCTCGCATCCGAGAGCCAGGCCAGGTGGGCGCCGTCGGGCGACCAGACAGGGCTGCGGTCGTGTGCCCCCGGGCTCTGCGTGAGGTTGCGAATGTCTCCTTTCTCGGCGGGGACGGTAAAGATGTCGCCGCGCGCTTCGAAGGCGGCGCGCGTCCCGGTAGGAGAAAGCGCGCAGGCACGAATCATGCTTGCCACTTTCTTGAATTGCGGGCGCGCCCACGGGAGATCGCCCCGGGCCTCGATGGCGAGTTGCCGCGATTGTCCGGACTTCAGGTCATAGAGATGGATGTAGCCTGCCTGCTCATACACGATGCCGTCCGGTCCGGCCGAGGCGGTCATCACATCGAAGTCGTCGTGGTGCGTGAGCTGTTTGACCTGCTTCGCAGCGGTGCTGTAGGAATAGAGATTCACCGTGAAATTGCGGTCCGAGAGGAAGTAAACGGTGTTGCCGACCCACATGGGCGCGGTATCGACACTGTTTTGCCAAGGCAGTTTTTCGACCGAACTGTCCGCGAGGTTGACGATTTCGATCGGGTGGGTGCGGCCGCCGCGATAGTGGCGCCACATGCTTTTTTCGTACCAGTCGGGAATGAAAGCGGTGGAGATCTCTTCGAAGGCGATCCGGCGGCCGTCGGGGGAGTAGGCGCCGCTGAAAGCACGGGGCAGAGGCAGCGCGTCCGGCATGCCGCCCTCGATACTGACGGTCCACAGGCGCACGAACGATTCCTGGGGCGCGCAGTCGCGGGCCGAAGCGAAGATCACGCGGCGCCCATCCGGCGTCCAGCCGCGAACCCGATCGGCGCCCGGGTGGTATGTGAGACGCCTGGGGTCGCCTCCAGCGGCCGGCATCACGTAAACATCCGTATTGCCGGCGACCGTGGCGGTGTAGGCGATTTGCGATCCATCGGGGGAAAAGTAGGGCTCGATTTCGGCGCCGGGAGTGGAGGTGAGTCTCCGGGCGTCGCCTCCGGATTTGCCTACGATCCAGAGGTCGCCCGCGTACTCGAAGGCAATCGAGTCGCGGCTGAGGGCGGGGTGGCGGAGAAGGCGGGTGCCCTGCCCGGAGAGAAGCGGGGCGGAGATAAAGATCAGAAAAAGCAAAAATCTCATGGTCGGTACCTGCAGTTTATCTCTGTTCGCGAACTCAGAAGGTGAGCTTCAGGGCGAACTGAATGACGCGTGGATTGACGTTGGTTGTCAGAATCTGTCCAAAACTGGCGGACGAAAAGCTCACGGATGGATTCGCGAACTGGGGATGATTGAAGGCGTTGAAGAACTCGGTGCGGAATTCGAAGCGCCCACGGTCCCAGCGCGGAACCCCGAATTGTTTGATCAGGGAGAGATCCGCGTTGGCTTGGCCGGGTCCACGGACAATGCCGACGCCTGCGTTGCCGAAGGTTGTACCTTTGGCGTCGGCGCCGATCACGGGCGCGGTGGTAACGCAAGTCTTGTTGAAGTAGCCGGTCAGGCGCGACTGGATGGAGCCGGAAGTCGCCAGATCCGGATAAGTACAGCCCAGGGCGAGTTGCACGCGATCGGTGGTGACGCCGAACACGTTGGTGGCGGTGCTGGTGGTCAAGGTGAGGCGCTGGCCGGCTTGCACGGTGACCACACCGGCGAGCCTCCAGCCGCCGAGAACCTGCCCGGCGAGCGACTTGCTGTTCGCGGGGCCGGGGAGCGCATAGAACGCGCTCACCACGAAGCGCTGATCGCGAATGAAGCTGTCAGGGCCGTATCGCTGGCTGCGTGAATTCTGGTCACCAGTGGCGGTGCCTCCATTGGAGCCGCTCACGGAGCCGGTATCGGTGGCGAGCGTTCGTGCGAAGGTGTAGGAGGCCAGAAATTGAAGGCCGTGACTCAGGCGTTTCTCCAGGCTGACGTCCAGCGCGTTGTACCACGACTCACCGTTGGCCCCAATATCCTGCATGCTGCTGGCCGTGAAGCCCTGATAAGGCACGCGAAGCGGAATGTTGGCGACGGTGTTAGTCGTGACGCCGCGAATCGGGTTGGAGGTGCTTGCCAGTTGAGCCTCGTTAATGCTGCGGACTTCGAGCAGGTGCGTCCCGCGCGCGCCGTTATACGTCACGTCGAGCACCAGGTCCCGGATCAGCTTGGTTTGAAGTCCCATGCTGTAGTGCTGGAGCGTCGGCGACCGGTAATCCGGATCGATAATGGTCGGGCTCTGACTCGTCGTGGGCGAATAGGGAGGGAAGATCGGCACCGAGATCGCCGCGGGGAAGGGATTGGCGAGAGTAGCCGCTCCATTCTGCGTGGCGGTGAGCTGATTCAGCACCGAAAACGGAGGAACGGTGAGCAACTGGAAAAAAGGCTGCCCGGTAGTACGATCGTGGTAGAACCCATAGCCTCCCCGCAAGACCAGGCGGTTCGTGCCGGGCAACTGGTAAGCAAAGCCCACCCGCGGATTCCACGTGTTCTGCCCCGTTCCGTTATATCCGAGATTGTTGCTCAGCTTGGTGACACCGGTGGGCAAGGGGCCGCTGTAGTTGGACGGAACCACGAATCCGGCGAGCGTGCCCGAGGCAGGAGGAGTTCCTTCAGCCAGATTGTAGTTGAAGTTGCCGTTTCGGCCGAGCGCGTCGCTGATATCCCCGAGGCGTTCGTAGCGGAGGCCGAGGTTTAGCGTGAGACGGCGGCTGACTTTGATGTCGTCCTGGAAGTAGAGGTTGCCGTCCCAGGTGCGGAAGGCGCGATCGAACAACCCGGCGAGGTCGATGGAAAGATAGACGTTGCCCACGGGCACGCCGACCGCCGCCGTACCCGACTGTGTAGCGTTCAAGCCAAGCAGAAGGTCGGGGAAGCTCAGAAAGATCAGCCCACCGATGTAGTGGAAGCCTTCGATGTTATTCTGTGTCCGCACGATCCCACCGCCGAAGCGCATCACATGCCGCCCCCATGTCCAGGACGCGCCATCCTGCAGGACATAGGTGTTCTGCGTATCGACCAGCGATTGCCCGTTGCCGCCCAGGCTGAGCGCGCCGTTGACGTTGATGGCGGGGACGCCGTCGTCATAGGAGGGTGCGGTGATGCCGATTGCGGAGTACTTGAGCGGCTCGGATTGATTGGTGTTGACGTAGGTGCGATGGTAGCCGGCTTCGAACTGGTTCAGGAGCCTCGGCGTGATGATGAACGTGTGGCCGACGGAGGCGTTGTAGAACTTGTTGGGAACCAGGATCGGCCACCCGGGCGCGGTCGGGCCGCCGATGTTGGCCGGCGGAAACGTCTCGGTCTCGTTGCTGTCGGCCACAAAGAAACGGAATGCGAATTTGCTTCGTGCCGACGGCAGATAGTCGGAGTTCGCCATGCCCTGATCTTCATTGAACGAGCAGGGAACGCTGTATACCGAAAAGCCTCGTGTGGCGAAGGGAGCGCTGGGATTGATCTGCTGTGGCGACGGGATCGCGTATTGGCCATTCGGCAGCTTGAAATTCATCAGCGCAAGCGCCTGCGGGCTGATGTTGGAACCATCGGCGAGGATCGCCGGACCGACTCCGCCGAGAGCGTTCTGATAGAACCCTTTCTGGCCGGCGAACAACGCGCCCAGTGCGGCGGCGGAGCGGTTGTCGGTGAACGGCGGCTCCACGAAACTGGTGGAACAGGCGGTGCTCACTCCGTTCAACTGGCGCGTGCCCTGGTACGAAGCGAAGAAGAAGAGTTTGTCTTTTCGAATGGGTCCGCCGACCGTGCCGCCGAACTGGTTCTCGCGCAGCAGGCCGCGAGCCTGGCCCGCCCGGTTGAAGAAGAAGTCGTTGGCGTTCAGGTCTTCGTTGCGCAAGTATTCGAACAGGCTGCCGTGCACCGTGTTGGAACCGCCTTTGGTGATCACGTCCACATTCGCGCCGACATTGCGTCCGTAGGTGGCGTCGTATTGGCTGGTCTGGACTTTGAATTCCTGGATGGTGTCGGGATTGGGAATGGCGACGCCGCCCGAGAAATCGCCGCTGTTCTGCAGATCGTTGGCCACGATCCCGTCCATCTGGTAGTTGTTGCTGGACTGCGAGCCGCCGGCGGATGAGAAACTGCGCTCGCCTCCACTGCCGCGCCCGAGCGCGGTGGCATTGGTCACTTCGGCCGCGACGCCCGCGTTCAATCCGATGATCTGCGTGTAATTTCGGGTGACCAGCGGCAGGTTCGCGACCATCTCCTCGCTGGTCACGCGGCCGAGAGAACTCGAGGCGGTCTGCAACTGCTCCGCTTCATCTGCGACTGTCACCGACTCGGTCACCGCGCCGACCTCGAGTTGCGCGTTCAGCGTTTCAGTCTCGGCAACGATCACGTGTACGCTCGGATAGCTCAGTGTCCTGAATCCGTTTTTCGAAACTTCGACTTTGTACGAGCCCGGGGGGAGAAGCGGTACCGCGTAGGCGCCGTTCTGCGCCGAGACGGCGGTACGCGATTCGCCCGTTGCCGAATTCGTGGCCTTGATTTCCGCTAGCGGAACCACGGCGCCGGCCGCATCGGTGATGGTTCCTCCGATGGCCCCTGTGTCCGCAGTCTGGGCCACAACAGCAGCAGGCGAGCCAGCCCACAGGAGCATGGCGAGAACCGCCCGAGACCTCCATCCGTTGAGCGCTGTAGGAAAGTAAGACATAAAAAGACTCCTTTTGTGGAAGCGTCCACACTCGGCAAGTGTGAAACGGACGTTTCAGGCCACCGGATTCTCGGATTCTGGAACACCCGGTGAGATTTGTCAAGCAGTATTGTTGCGATACTACCCTTCATGAAACGAATGTTTCTCTCCGGAATTGACAAGACCACCCGCTTCAGAGATGCTTGAGCAATGCTGGCCGGAAAAGCTCGAGGCAATGCCGGGAACGGCAATGGAAATCTGGGGGCCCGCCTGGCGAATCTGAGTGACAGGCGCCAGCAGATCATTCGTCCGGTGCTGGCAAACCCGCGGCAGTTCGTCCTTCTGAGCGTGCGCGATCTGGCGAAGGCGCTGGGGACGGACGCGGCGACCATCGTCCGCATCGTCCGCGGCATGGGATTTGAGAATTACCGGGCATTTCAGCATCATCTGCATGAAGCCTCCATCGCATACGCCACCTCTCTCGATACGATGCGGGCGAGCGCGGCGGGCAGGAACGGGAGAGTCCGGGGAGCGCGCGAATCGATTGACCAGGATCTGAAGAATCTGAGTGCCTTGCGGAGCAGCGCGAGCCTGGAACAGATAGCCGCGATTGCCGCCAGGTTGCGGTCATCCAGGCGGGTCGTGATTCTGGGCGGAGACGCCGCCACCGCCCTGGTCGTGTTTCTGGAATACACTCTCACGCTGCTGGGTCTGCCAGTGTTCGCGGGCACGGGACACGGCCGCATTGTTCACCTTGCCCGCGCATCGAACAAGAACGACGTTGTGATCGCGATCAGCTTCCGCCGTGGATTGCGAATGACTGTGGAGGGCTTTGAACTCGCCCGCCGCAAGGGGGCTTACTGCGTCGGCATCGCGGATACCCTGCTGTCGCCCCTGGCGCGACTGGCTGATATCTGTTTCCTCGCCGCAGTGGAGACTCCATCCTTTGGAGTTTCGTATGTCGCTCCGATGGCTCTGCTGAATGCGCTGGTCAAGGAGGTTGCCAACGCGCGGAGGAGCGAGACGCTCAAGGTGCTGCGCGAAGTCGATGCCGAGCAGCGCTCCGGTTCGCGATTCTATCTCCACGAGCCGGACGGAACCGCGTAGGCCTGGGAGTCCACCCAGTTGGAATGAAGTTAGAATGAGGCGGTGAAGAACCGCCTCGACCGCGTTCTCGTGGAACGCGGGCTTGCCGAATCCCGTGAAAAGGCGCAGGCGCTCATCATGGCCGGCGAGGTGCTCGTCGATGGGCAGAAGGCTTCCAAGCCCGGCCGGCCGGTGGATCCCGGCTCGACTGTGAAGGTCCTCGCACCGCCGCCCTTCGTCAGCCGCGGAGGACGGAAGCTGGCCGGCGCTCTCCAGCACTTCGGCATCAACGTCCGCGGCGCGGTCTGCATCGATATCGGCGCTTCCACCGGCGGATTCACCGACGCGTTGCTGCAGGCCGGCGCCGCGCGTGTGCATGCCGTGGACGTCGGCGCGGGGCAACTCGCCTGGTCGCTGCGCACCGATCCCCGCGTGATCGTGCACGAACGAATCAATGCGCGCGAGTTGAAGCCGGAAGACATCGGCGAGCCCGCCGATTTCCTCACCTGCGATGTCAGCTTCATATCCGTCACCCTGATCCTGCCAGCCGCAGTGCCGCTGCTCCAGCCGGCCGGGGGAATGGTTATACTGATCAAACCGCAGTTTGAAGCCGGTAGGGGCCTGGTCGGCAAGGGCGGAATCGTGCGCGATCCGCTGGTTCACCAGGCAGTTTGCGAAAAGGTGACGCGCGTCGTGCGGGAGTTCGGATTCGAGACCAGCATGGTGGAAAGCTCCATTCCGGGAGCCGAAGGGAACCGGGAATTTCTCCTTTATGCGCACCATTAAGACTGTCGGCATTGTTTCCAAGCCGAACGTCACCGCTGCCGGCGAGATCGTGCCCGGGCTCATTGAATGGCTCGGCCGGCGGGATATCGCGGTTCGCCTGGACGGAGAGACCGCTTTCTATGCCGGAAGCCGGGCGGGGCTGCCGCGATCGGAAGTGCCCGAAGGCTGCGACCTGATCATCGTGCTCGGCGGTGACGGCACCCTTCTTTCGGCCGCGCGCGCCATCGGAAGGCGCGAGATTCCGCTGTTCCCCGTCAACCTGGGTGGGCTCGGCTTCCTCACCGCCATCACCGTGGACGAACTGTATCCCGAACTGGAGCGCGCCTTCGCGGGATCGCACCGCATCGCCAAACGAAAGCTCCTCAACACCGAAGTACAGAGAGGCGGCCGCGTAGTGGCGGTCTTCGACGCATTGAACGATGCCGTGGTCACCAAGTCCGCCATCGCCCGAATGATCGATCTCGACACGCATGTGGACGATCAGTTCGTCTGCGCCTACAAGGCGGATGGACTCATCATCTCCACGCCCACCGGGTCCACCGCGTATTCGCTCTCTGCCGGCGGCCCGATTATCTTTCCGTCAGTCCCCGCCATCTGCATCACCCCGATCTGCCCCCACATGCTCACCAACCGTCCCGTGATCGTGTCCGATACCAGCGTCATCCGCGTAGTGTCACGCGGCGCCGACGACGTGTTCCTGACGATCGACGGCCAGGTGGGCACGCCGATCCAGGAGGGCGACGCGGTGGTATTTCACAGCTCGCAGTTCTCTTTGCACCTGATCCGTCCGCCGCGCATGATGTTCTTCGACGTGCTGCGGCAAAAACTCAAATGGGGAGAACGATGAAGCGCCTTTCGCTCACCGCCTGGATATTCATCGGCATGGCCGCCGGCGTGGTCCTGGGAATCATCGCGCCGGGCTTCGCCAAACAACTCGCGCCGGTGAGCAACGTGTTCCTGCGGCTGATCCGATCGATCATCGCGCCGCTGCTCTTCGGCACGCTGGTGGTGGGGATTGCGGGCGGCGGCGATATGAAGCAGATGGGGCGGATCGGAGGCAAGGCCATCATCTATTTCGAAATCGTCACCACCCTGGCGCTCTTTTTGGGGCTTGCGGCGGTGAACCTGGTGCGGCCGGGCGAAGGCGTCGCGATCCACCAGAGCGCCGCGGAAGCCGCGGTTCCGCAGAGCCAGACCACCTTCAGCACCATCGTCGAGCACATCTTCCCCACCAGCATCATCGACGCGCTGGCGCGCAACGACGCGCTGCAGATTGTGGTCTTCGCCTTCCTGTTCGGCGCTGCCTGCGCCGCCATCGGTGCCAAGGCCTCGCCGGTGGTGACCTTCTGCTCATCACTGGCCGAAGTGATGTTCCGCTTCACCAAATATGTGATGTACCTGGCTCCGCTGGGAGTTTGCGCAGCCATCGCGGTGACGGTGGGGAACAAAGGCGTGGCGGTGCTGTTCAGCCTCAGCAAGCTGATCGTGACCATGTACGGGGCGGCGATCCTGTGCATCGTATTTGTGCTCGCTCCCGGTCTGATTCTTTTCGGCATTCCGATGGCCAGATTTTATCGGGCAGTGCGCGAGCCGTTCCTCATCGGCTTCTCCACCGCGTCGAGCGAGGCGGCGCTTCCGCTGGCGCTCGAGAACATGGAGAGCTTCGGGGTGCCCAAGCACATCGTGGGCTTCGTCATCCCCACCGGTTACAGCTTCAACCTGGTGGGCAGCGCGCTCTATCTTTCGCTGGCATCTGTGTTCGTGGCGCAGGCCGCCGGCACCAACCTGGCTTTGGGCGACCAGCTTCTGATGATGCTGACTCTGATGCTCACGAGCAAAGGGGTGGCGGGAGTCCCGCGCGCCGCCCTGGTGATCCTGGCCGGGACGCTGGCCACCTTCCACCTTCCGATGGAAGGGGTCGCGGTGCTGCTGGGCGTGGATGCTTTGCTCGATATGGCGCGAACGTCGATCAACGTGTTGGGCAATTGCCTGGCGAGCGCGATCGTGGCGCGCTGGGAGGGCTACCGGGTAGGCCAGGAGATCGCGGAGCCGGCGGAAGCCGGACGGTAGGCTCTGACGGTTGCGTTTCTGGCCCAGGCGTGGCGCGGGCACTCGTGCCTGGCACTCGTGCCAGGTCGCCGGCGCTCGACTCCGCGGCTTTGGCTATCATGAGTACAGGACTTCCCCATGAAACTCAGATTTGGGCGCTGCGCGCTGGTATTATCGTTGGCAGCGGCGGTCTCGCTGATCTGTCTCAATGGACTGGGATCCACTCCGCAAGTTCCCGGGCAGCAAGACTATCCGCAATCCCCCAGCCGGTCTCAGGATGATGGCGTCAGGCTGCCGAATGGCAAACTGCAGCGCGACGAAATCCTGAAAGCCGAGCATGAACAGAACCTGAAAGACGCCGCGCAACTGGTGGAGCTTTCCGAGCAATTGAAAGAGGACCTGGAGAAGAACGACGCCTACGTTCTCTCCATGTCCACATTGAAGAAGACGGATGACATTGAAAAGCTGGTCAAGAAGATCCGTTCTCGCATGCGCCGTAATTAGGCTGGCCGCCGGCGCGGTTGTCTTCGCGCAGGAACCGGCCTCGCTTCCGCAACCCGCGCCGCCCGCTCCAGGGAAGAGCCCGGCCGTCGCTCTGATCGACGCCGCCGATGCTGCCCAATGGCAGGCCTGGGTAAAGGAAAAGGGCTGGCAGGTGATCACCGCCCCGATTGCCAACACGGCGATTGATCCGCGCGTGCAGGCGCTGGCGGCGGCAGTCCGGGATGCCATTCAGAAAGGCGCGGCGGACCCGGCGCAGATCTATCTGGCGGGCCGCGGAGAGGCTTCCGCAGCCGTGTTCTATACCATTTCGCGCGTTCCCGACCTTTGGGCGGCGGCAATCGCGGTGGGCGGATCGCCACAGCCCGCGATCGATTCCGACCGCATCTTCACCGCCAATTTCGCGCTCGTTCCGGTGTTGTGGCTGACCGCTTCGAACGAGGATGAGGCATTGGCCAAAAAACTGAAATCCGAAGCTCTGAACGTGGAATGGCGCTCCTCGGCGGGCGCGACCAACGGCGCCATCTTCGACTGGCTGGCCCACCACCGCCGGGACGAATTCCCCAACGAGATCGACTGCGAAACCAACTCACCCACCTTCGCGAGCTGCTACTGGATTCAGTTGACGAAGTTCGACGTCAACGAGCGCAACGACGTGCTGCCCTCCACGCGTCTCAAGGCGATCGCGACAGCTTCGCTCGACCTCGGCGGCTTCGGCTACAAACCCGGCGATCCTGGTCCCGGCATTCTGGTCTCCTACCTTCCCGACAAGTACAACGGCGAACTCAAGCTGGGGGACCGCATCGTCGCCATCGACGGGAGGCCGATCGATGACGGGCGCAAATACGCGGAGATCATGGCCAAAGCCACGGAGGGGCACGCGGTGGCGATGGTGCAGCGGGGGAAGGAGAGAATCCGCATGGAAACGCGCATCATCCTGCCGCGCCGCGACCCGGTGGTGACGGCGCGCGTGGAAGCCCAGTACCTGCCTGGGGACAAGGAGATTCAGATCGTCAGCCGGACCATCCAGGAAATGCGCCTCACGATTCCGCCGCACTGGGCTCCCGACAGCAAGCTGTTCTGGAACGGCCTCGCGCTGGATCACTCGGAACTCAGCGGGTGCCTGGTGCTGACTATCGACAAGGAGCTGCTTCATGCCGTCAAATGTCCGTGAACGGTGCGATTGGGCGAAGGACGACCTGTCCATTCGCTACCACGACGACGAGTGGGGAGTGCCGGTGCACGACGATCAGCGGCTGTTCGAGTTCCTGGTGCTGGAGGGCGCGCAGGCGGGGCTGAGCTGGTCCACGATCCTGCGTAAGCGCCCCCGCTATCGCGCCGTGTTCGATGACTTCGATCCGCGCAAAGTGGCAGTCTATG
>Ga0335081_10005964_pt1 | contig 19310 bp, 17 predicted proteins | sample Lox_Sample_35_FD_206713 | JGI IMG/M metagenome (GOLD analysis project Ga0335081, IMG submission 206713) | Soil microbial communities from Loxahatchee National Wildlife Refuge, Florida, United States - Lox_Sample_3.5 | ecosystem: Environmental > Terrestrial > Soil > Wetlands | place: USA... | reverse complement strand
ATTGCGATGCGGCTCAGGCCTTCGGCAAGATTCCCATCGACGTGGAGCGCGACGCCATCGACCTGATGTCGCTCAGTGCCCACAAAATGTATGGTCCCAAGGGCGTCGGCGCGCTGTACGTGCGGCGGCGGAACCCCCGCGTGAAACTGGCGCCCGAGTTGGATGGCGGGGGCCACGAGTTCGGGATGCGCTCGGGTACTCTCAACGTCCCGGGCATCGTGGGATTTGGTGAAGCCTGCGCCCTGTGCGCCGGCGAGATGGAGAACGAGGCGGCCAGCCTGCGCGACCTGCGAGACAGGTTGAAGGCGCGCCTGGAATCCGAGCTTGCCCCGGTGGTGGTGAACGGATCCATGGAGCGCCGCCTGCCGGGCAATCTCAACATGTGTTTCGTGGGGGTCTCCGGGGCGGCGCTGTTGACGAGCCTGCCGGATGTCGCCCTTTCCACAGGTTCGGCCTGCACCTCCGCCAAGGCAGAACCCAGTCACGTGCTGCGAGCCCTGGGCTTGGATGAGGAGCATGCGCAGAGTTCGCTCCGCTTCGGGTTGGGGCGTTTCAATACCGCCGAAGAGATCGACTTCGCGGCCGGCCGCGTGACGGAGGCCGTGCGCAAGTTGCGGGCACTGGCTCCGGTGTAGAACGGGCGATCAGAAAGCGTACCGCAATTCCAGGCGCACGAATCGCGGGGGCTGGACTGCAACCGGCAAGCGCATATTGAACGACGGGCCGCTCGCATCGATCTCCTGAATACTCCGGCCCGCGTTCCAGACGTTCATCAGGTCGGCCGCCGCCTGGATGTCGCCGAATCGCAATCGGAATCCGCGCGCGAGTCGCAGGTTCCAGTTCATCACAGACTGAGCCCGATTGCCTCCCTCGGGGCTCCCACGCACTGTGGATGCCAGCAGGAAGGGGCCCTGGGCCAGTCCGGTGACCAGCACCTCGCGCGCGAATACCAGTCCGTCGGTGTAGTTCACGACGCTCGCCAGTTCGATTCCGCCGAACGCCGCGGGCATCTGGTAGCTCGCCACCAGTTTCCCCACGAAGGCCCGATCGACGAAGATGCGGTTGGCGGCATTGATGGAGGTGTTCGGATCGAGGAAGAGCGCGCCGGTCACATCCGGATCGTTCTCGAATACCGCATTGCCCGGATTGGTGGGACCGTACGATTTTTCGGCCACAAACGTTGCCCTCAGCCGGACTCCCATCCATACCCCGCTCGACTCGGCCTCCAGCCCGGTGTTGAGCATGCGGAGCCCTGCCGGGTTCGTCAGCAGGTAGCGGTCCTGTCCGAACGTTGCCGGATTCTGCTCCCAAACCGTGAGCCGCTGGTCGTCAAAGGTGCCTGAAATGCCATCAGGACCGGGGTCGGGGATAGTCACCGGCGCGTAGGCTGAGTTCGGTACGCCAGGGTCTGTGGACGCGATCCGTTGCTTCTCGTCGCGGCGGAAAAAGCGGATGCCGGCCAACGCTCCCGGCGCGAACTTCATGGTAGCGCCTACGTGGATCTCGTCAGCGTACGGTCGCCGCAGCGATGGCGAGATGGAAGAGTACGCCCCGCCGAAGCGCATCAGCAGCGGTCCCTGCTCTTCCGCTTGAAACCAGCCGTCGCCATTGTTGTCCGTCCAGCGATACTCGCTGCCCCCCAGCGAGTTGGAGTTGCCGAAATCGAGATAGCGCCCGGCCAGCGGAGAAAGCAGGCGGAACCACGCGCCCTGGATGCTTAGGCCATGTCCATGGGGCACTTCCCAGGCGAAGCCGGCGCGCTGCGAGACGCTGTTCCAGACAATCAAGTCGGGCTGCGAGGCGAACACTCGCGCCGGGGCGTACGCGCCTTCCGGGCTCGATTGCGACGGCAATCCTCCGCGTGAGAAATCGGCCAGCAGACCGAGATCGATGCTCAGGTCAGCCGCTACGATGTGGTCTGCCGCGTAAATCGATGTTGAATTGACACGAGCCCGCGAGTCGAGCGGCGTGTTGTACTCCACCACAAACGCCGGAGTTCCCGCGGCGGTGATGAGATTGAGATCCGAAGGAGTCGAAAAGCGATTGCGCGGTGACGAGGTTTCCCATCCGCCCCCGGCCGCCAGTTCATGGCGCAGGCGGCCGGTCTGCAGCGGCAGCGACTGCCAGGCCGCTTCGATCTGGTGGCGGGTGCGGATTGCGAAATTGCCGAGAGGCGAAGCTCCTGTCACCTCGCTTCCCACGAGTTCGATACGGCTCTGGTCGGGTAGGCTGGCCGAGGCGGCGCGGGTGTCGAGATGCGCCGTGGAATATCCGAATCGCGTTTCGATCGCGCCGAGGCGGGACTCCGGCGCGAACTCGTGAGTCCAGCCCGCCTGCACAAAGTCGAGGTGGTCCACCTCGGCCTGATTCGTGAAGCCGCCGGGCAAGGCGAACTCCGGCGACATGCGCCTGCCCACCAGAGCTTCGATGCCGGCAGGCATGCCACCGTTGGACAGGTCGATGCGCGATCCGCTGTAGAGTGCGTCCAGCCGGTCGCGTGAGGCGGCCCGGACCTGACCCCGAATATTGCCGTAAAGCACCCGGCTGTGCTGGCTGAGACCGGAGGTGAGTGGCATAGTTTGCGAGGACCACCGACCGGTTGCCGAAGCAAACAGGTCTGCCCGTCCTGTCAGCGGCCCGCCGATTTCGGCGTGATCGCGCGTGAGCCAGTGGTAGCGGTCGCTCTGTTCGACCCCGTTGCGCGCCTCGGGCAGATTGTCCGATGCCAGGAGCGCGCCAGTGCCGTCGGTCATCAGGGCGCCGTGCCACTGCCCCTCCGGCTGTGCCAGAAACGCCCCAACCTCGTTGCCGTACCCCGGCGTGCTGGTGAGTCCGAATGCCGATCGCACCGCGGTGGTTTCGAGAGCCCGCACGTCCGGCAGCACCATTGGGCGCCCGGGTTGATACGAGTCCGTCGCATCCTGGCCTTGCATCTGGAACCGGGTGGCCGTCCACGAATAGCCTTCGAGCGAGAGCAGCGCCAACCGGTTGTCGGCCATTCCCGTGAAGTTGACGGGTTCGGAGACCACCGAGGGATCGATGATCGACAAAGCACCCGCGAAGCTGAACGGCTCCGGAATTCCCGCCAGCAACGGCAGGTTGGAGCGGTGCTCCGGTGGCGCGGCGGCCGCCAACGGATTGGGCACGAGAGCTACCGAAGTGGTGCCGTGGGGAACTACCTGCATGGAGAAGCCGGCCAACTGATAGGTGCCGTAAGGCAGCACGAGGGCGAATCGGCCCTGGCTATCGGTGTGGACAGTCATTTGAAAGCCTGTGCTGCCGGTGACTTGGAAGTCTGCTCCGGAGCGGGGGCGTCCGTCCGGAAAAAGGACTGTGACTTCCAGCCGGCCGGTTGTCATTTGGGCTGAAAGAAGGGGTGCAAGAGCCAACAGGCCAGGCAGGAGTTTCCACATGAACTGTCGTGGACGGACCGCGCCTGGTGCGGGTTTCCGACACACGCCCGCGGATTGTGAATTCTGGTGTTTTGCCGAACTGAATTAACCCAGATAATCGAACAGACTGGAGTGCGGCATCTTGCCTTGCATCTGAAGTGCCGCCTGCAGTTGTGTCGAGCTTTGGGTCAACTTCATGGCGGCGCTCACGGCATCGGCATCCTCGGTCTGGCTGATTCGTGTCCGGAGCTGGGTATCGAGGTTGGCCGCATAATCGTTGGCATTCTGGATCCGGTTCTCGACTCCCCCATAGAAGGCCTGCATGGTATTCAGGTAGGTGGAGGCCTGCTTGATCGGGTCGATGGCGTTGGCGACGGCGGTCGGGTCGCCGCTCTGAAGAGCCAGGCGAAGATTGTTGAGCGCCGTGAAGACGTTGCCCGAGCCCGTCGCATCGAAGATCTGCTGCGCACTTTGTGCGGCAGCGAACGATCCGCCCGCCGGATCCTCCACGCGGTACGTGGCCGGGGCGGCGGACTGTTGCACTACCGGGTCGGTCGCAAGCAAGGTCGAGTCGAAGGTGTAGGGCGGGCTGTTCATCTGGTCGCCGCTGAAGATGAAGCGCCCCTGGACCTGTGTCTGGCTGCAAGCGACCATCTGCTCCTGGATCGCCTCCACCTGCTGGGCGAGGTTCTGCAAAATGTCCGCGGTCTGAGTCGAATTGGCGCCCTGCTCTCCAAGAGTCAGCGCCTGGTCCATCATCGTGATCGCGGAGCCGATCGCGGAATCCGCGGCGGAGGCATCCGCCTGCGCCGAGCTGAGATTGGTTTGAATCTGGCCGTTGTGCGCGAGTTCCGCGCGAAGCTGGAGCAGGGAACCGACCTGGTCGGGGGCGTCCGAAGCCACATTGATCTTCTTGCCCGAGGAGACCTGTTCGTTGGCCGCTGCGACGGCCTGCTGGATCCGGTCGAGGTTCGAGAGGAAAAGCTGGGATGCTGCATCGAGGCTCGAAATCATGCGGTTGCCCCCAGGATATTCAGTGTGTCTTGCGTAAGCTGGTCTAAAACGGTCACCAGCCGGGACGTTGCCTCGTACGCTCTTTGGAACTGAATCATCACCATCGCCTCCTCGTCGAGTGAAACACCCGAGATCTGTTGTCGCAGGTTCTGGGCCTGTGCAACGGTTGACTGTTGGACCTGCAATTGGCTGGTCGCATCGTTCAGAGCGCTTCCCACCCGCGCTGCCATCTCGCCGTAGAACCCGCTGAAACTGGTGATTCCGTTGACCATATCCTGTGGATCGGTCGGCTTGGCCAGGTTGGAGAGCGCCAGCGGAACCCCGTTGGACACCTCTTGAGTGAGGGTGACTGGCTGCGTATCGCTGGACGTGGGAGTCCCGGTAATCGCCGCCAGCTGGTCCGGCGTAATATTCGGATTTACGGTCAGGGATTGCGCTACCCGCGTGGAATCCGGAACCGTGGAGACTGTGCCATCACTTGCCGTGGCGGTCGTCGTGGCGTACTGAAACAAAGGCACACCCGATTGCGGCAGCGATCCGGGCGAGCCATCGGATTGGTCGGTCACATAGCCCGTCGTCAGTAGCTGGTTCACGCGATCCGCGAACTGCTGGGCCATCGTGTTCAGATCGCCGGCGTGGGTCGCATCGCCCAGGTAGGACGGCAGGACCTGATTGTGAACATTCAGCAGAGCGCCGAGTTGCCCGGTCGTAATCTCGCTGGTCACGTCGCGCCCGTCGGACGCCAGAATGTGCGCCGAGGGAGGCGCGCCCGGATAAGGATCCGTCGAAGCCGGGCCCTGCAAAGCATAACTTAAGGCGTAGGTTTGATCTCCGACCAGCAGAGGAGTCTCGCCGTTCATCAGAACCGTTACCGAGCCGTCGCTTTGCTGGGTCACCGTGATGTCGGCGTATTGGGACAGTTGCTCCAGGGTCGCGTTGATCTGAGCATCGAGGTTGGGATCGTTACGGTCGCCTTGCAGAATTGCATGATTGTAGTTTTGCAACTGCCCAACCAGCCCGTTGACCTGGTTGACGGTCTGCTGAAGTTGCCCTTCGGTGTCCTGGGCTACACTGGCCAGGCCCGCAGCCGCCTGCTGAAACGAGCTTGCCACGGCAGTCGCCTGATCGATCACGTTCTGACGGACGGTTGCGTCTGTCGGAGCCTGTCCCCAAGCCGAGAAGGTCTGAAACAGGTTGTTCAGGGCGGTGGCAATCCCGGACGTGCCAGTGACGTCGAACTGCGACTGGACCGCCGTGAGGCTGTTGACGTTCTGCTGGGCCGCGCCCAGTCCAACGGTCTGCCGCCGAACGGCCTGTTCGGCATACTCATCCCGCGCACTCGTAACCGTGCCGGCGCGCACGCCGCCTGAGGATCCGAGAGCAAGGTCCAGGGGCATGGCTTCGAGCGGAAGGGTCTCTTTGGCGTACCCCGGGGTCGAGGCATTCGCCACATTGTTTTGGACCACGGCCAATGCCTGCTGGTAGGCATTCAGCGCGCTGGCGGAACTCATCAGGGAGGAGAGCAGATTCGCCATATTCTTTATCCCGACAGACTGAGAAGTCCACGCCGCATCGGCGGCGGTCCTTCGCCCTGGGGCGAGTACCCGGATGTCTGCAGGGCCCACGTCCGGCACCATTGCGTATGGTAGTCCCGGGCGATCTGCAGGGCGCGTGCGGCCCTGCGAATCGCCTGTTGCAGGTTCTGAGCCTGCCCGATGGCCCTCGGGGTGCCGCGGGCAACGGCCGCCCAGGACCGGATGCCCTCCAGGGCCGAGCACGCAGACTCCAACAGGGCCTCGCAGCGAGCCACGTTCTCAACAGACGGCGAGTTCAGGAGGGCGTTCGCACGATCAACGTCCGCCCGCGCCGCCTCTAGCCGTTCGAGCTCCGGACTTGCGGCGAGCGTCATTCGACACCTGCGGCCAGCGCGTCGTCGATCATCCCTTTGCTGATCGCCATCGGGTCGGGGCGATAACTGCCGCTCTGGTACTGCGCCGCCAACGCCTGCACGCGGCTGGCACGCCCCGACGCATCCGTGGAGAGTGCCTGGGAAAGCCGGCCCAGCGTGCTCGAGAATTCCACCCGGTCACTGGTCCCTGGTCCTGCTCTGCCCGTCCGGCTGCCGTTCATGGCATCGGTCCGCTGTATGTCCTGCGCGCGGCTGGACTCGGAGGCCGAGGAACCCGTCAGACTTACATCATAGATTCGCATACGAACAAGCCAACCTTTGGCTAAATGACATATCGACATCGACGCCTCTCCTCAATAGCCCCTTTACTCGAAAAATTCTGCCTTCTCCGGCTAAAGTTTTCAGGACTTCTGTCGATTGCTCCGGTGTGAACATCATGGAAGCCAAACGAGTGTTGTGGATTCACTCCAATCCGTTGCAGCCGGTAACCCAATGCCCCCCTCCGCCACCATCCTGGACGATCGATTCGCGGACGCCCGACCGTGCACTGGTGGAGTTGTCTCAAAACGACTACGATGCGCTGGTGCTGAACTTTCCCGCACCGGGGTGGGACCCTCTCGACTTGTTAAAGAGTTTCGAGCCGCGTTCTCACGAGGTCCCCATGGTGGTCCGCGATATGGGGGACGCACTCACGGACACGCAACTGGCGTGCTTCGGAGGGTTTCGCTCGTCGGCCGCAAAAGAAGAGATTTTCGACGAGATCGGCCAGCTGATCGAAACGCGCCGCACACGCGGTAATCCTCCCTCGCAGGCCGCATCCGAAGAATGGCAACGCATGCTGGTCGGAGACAGTGCCGAAATGCGCCATGTCTGCCATTTGATCCGGCTGGTGGGCTCGCGCCGCGCCACGGTCCTGATTACCGGCGAGACCGGCACCGGAAAAGAGGTCGCTGCGCGCGCTCTCCATCTGGCCAGTCCTCGCCGTCGCGGCCCGTGGGTTGCGGTGAACTGCAGCGCACTGCCCGAAAACCTCCTGGAGGCCGAAATGTTCGGCCACGTCCGCGGTGCGTTCACCGGCGCGATTCAGAGCCGCGCCGGCCGCTTCGAACAGGCCCACAAGGGTACCCTGTTCCTGGATGAAATCGGCGACCTGCCCATGGATCTTCAAGCCAAGCTGCTGAGGGTCCTGCAGGAACGGGAGTTCCAGCGCCTGGGCAGCTCCGAGACCATCCGCGTGGATGTCCGCGTGGTGGCGGCGACCAATTGCGATCTCGCCCGGCGGGTTGCCGAGGGCCGCTTTCGCGAGGACCTTTACTATCGTTTGAACGTCGTGCCGATTCACATGCCGCCTTTGCGCCGGCGCGCGGAAGATGTTCCTGTGCTGGCCGCTCATTTCGCGCAAAAGGTGTGCCGTCTGGAGGAGATCCCCCTGAAGACCCTCCGGCAGGATGCGACCCGGGCGCTGATGGGTTATTCGTGGCCCGGCAACGTTCGCCAGCTGGAAAACGCAGTAGAGATGGCCATCGCCTTGAGCGGTGAGCGCGGCGTGCTGCTGCCGGGCGATTTCCCTCTGCCGGCTCCGGCACGTCCGGACGCCGACGTGACCGCTCTCGTCCCCGTGGTCTCCGTACCGGACGACGGCCTGGATTACGAACAAACCCTGGCTCTCATCGAGCGCAGCATCCTGGAGCAGGCCCTCCGCAAGACCGGCGGGAATAAGAAGGCCGCGGCCGGGATGCTCCGCCTTAAACGCACCACCCTCTCGGCTAAGATGCGGAGCCTCGACAGCGCGATGTGCAATTAGGCTGCTACCACAAGTAATCTTTGGCAATCTCCCGCTTGTCGTAGCCGTCGAGCACGTGCACCACCCGGATTTTCTTCAGAGAAACCGGCGAGAGCTGGCCGATCGGAATGTACATGATGGTGCGGCCCGCCCGCGACGCGATCGTGCGAAAAATCGAGCGCGGCGGCCGGGCCGCTACATAGACCACATAGCGGTGAATCGAGTAGTCCAGCGCCGCGAGCAGCAGACGCTCCGACTTCGACTCGGCAAAGGCGTAGTCCGGATCCTGCCACACGTCGTACATTCTGCGCGGCGGAAGACTCATCAGAAAGCCCCCATACTCGGCGCGTCCGATTCCCGGGCCCACCAGGTTGTCGAATGGAAAAGTGGAATAGAAGGCCATGTCCGACTCGTTTTGGTTCTCGCCCAGCCACGTCGTCATGTAGGGGTAGCGATTGTCGCGGTCCTCGTCGAAGACCACCACGACCGAACCCACCTCGCCGTGAATCTTCTGGTACTGGCGCACGTAGATGCGGCCTTCGTACCACTTGCGAATGGTCTCCCGCATATCGATGCCGTCCAGAACTGAAGTGCTGAAGGGCTCGACCCGAACGCGTTCCTCGGACAGGATGCTCTTGCCTTTTCGTTTCAGATAGCGGCCGTAATCCTCCACGACCAGGTCTTCCGGCGGATAAGAGCAAATGCCCGCGCCGTTCAACTGGCTCGCCCACTCGCCGGGGGCTTTCTCTTTCTTGCGCGGCTTCAGCCCCACCGGCCGCAGCCTTTGCTTCGTGCTCGGCAGCCGTCGCCGCAAGCGAATTCGCCGCGTGTCCAGCCACACCTCATCGCCCGAGATCCGCACCGTCACGAGGTCGGACACCGGCTTCTGGGGTGGATAGAGGCCGGCAACCCGCCAGACATCCCAGGCGTAGTTATCGTCTGCGACCCCACGGGCTGCCACCGTCAGGTCGAAGATACCGGCGGCAAGCTCGTTTTCGGCCAGAGCCAGGTTGCGCGTGTAACGAGCCAGCAGCCGCCGTTGCCAGTGGGCGATGCGCTCCCCCGTGGCGGCTTCGTACTCTTTTTCGGCATCCCGAAGCACCGCCAACTGGACATGGCGGCGGTCCGTCAGGTTGCTGTCCCCCCGCTCGCGGCGGAAGTTCTCATAGCGCCATTGCAGAGCCGGATACTCGACCGTAATCTCGGCCAGGGATTCCGGATGCGGATTAAAAAGCTCCACGCCCTCCCGGCGGGTTCGCGCCAACGGCTGTGCTTGCGGCTCCTCCATGGCGTCCAGCACAGGGTCCAGCAGGTTCAGCGCAACCACCACGAGCACGGCGGCCAGCGGATCGGTACCCTGCAGTTTCCACGCGATCCCCGCGGCATGCCGGGCGATCTCCTCCGAGCGGGGCTGCGGATAGACCCGATAGGCTTCCACATACCGCCCCAGCCCAATGTGCCGCAGCGAGTAACTGTCCGGGTAAACGTCCTTCAAGTGTGGCCGCTGCCCGGCATCCGGATCCGCGAAAACAATCTCCGCCCCGGTCTCGACCCCCGTGCGGATGGCTTCCGTAAACGGGTCCGCCGGCTCCACGGGCACGTACACCGCCTGGTCTCCACCGTTGCCCTCGTCCGGGTAAAAAATCAGGGACATCTCGGGCAGCCGTGTTACCGCGCGCATCCATGCCTCCTGCAACGTCACCGGCAACTCGAGGGCGACGACCTGGGGACGCTCCCGTAGAATCGCTTCACGGACCTCGATGGCGAATTCCATGCGGCCCGGGACTACCGGGAAGTAGGTGAAGCGGCCCCGCTTCAGGCTGCCCGGATCAGGAACCAGAAGGTCGGTTTCTCCGGACATACCGGAGCGCCTCCTCTCCCAGCACCTGAACGACGGCAATTTCGAGGGCTTCTGTTTCGTGGGTGCGCTGGGTGGCCAGGCTCTTCAGCTTGATGGCGAAGCGGGCCACGTTAATCCCGTCGCGCACCGTGTAGCGCTCGTCGGCGGCATGGGCCATCTGCAGGAAGTCCGTCACGTATGTCAGGATCCGCTCCTCGGCGAACGGAAGATTCTCCCGCAGAATGTGAAACTCTTCGTCGCGCTCCGGAAAATCGATGAAGATCTGGGGCTGCAGACGGGAGTGGATGTATTCCGGCAGTTCGAACGTAGATGCGTCGTCGTTCATGGTGGCCACCAGCCGGAAATGGGGATGCGCCTTGATCTTGATCCCGGCCACGATCGATTCCACATACCGCCGGTTGTCCAGTAGCGGTGCCAGGCTGGCCCAGCTTTTCTCGCTCATCCGGTTGCCCTCATCGAGAATGGCGATGCCCCCGCGGATCATGGCGGTCACCAGGGGAGAGGCCACATACCGCAGGCTTCCAGCCCCCTCGATCACGGGAGTGACCAGCAGATCCTCGGGGCGCGTATCCATGGTCGCCTGGAGGATGTATACGTCCCTTCCCATGCGGCGGCCGGCAGCGTACGCCAGGGTCGTTTTGCCGACGCCCGGCTTCCCCAGGAGGCGTGGATTCATGGGGACATCCTGATCGTTGACTACCATCCATGCCGCCAGGAGCTGACGCATGAGCTCGTCTTGCCCTACCCACCGGACACTCAGTTCATCCGGATGGGCTAAGTGCAGTGTGACCCCTTCGATCTCGACGGTCATAATCTACCCTACATTATGGAGCATTGGAGGGCTTCGAAGCGGAAAACACAGCGCGGGCTGTGAGGTGTCGCGGATTCTCGTCGCTCCGGCGCGCCAGGCTGCCTGGCACTTCCCACCGGCGTTACAAATTGCGGATCACCAGCCGGTGGACCTTCAGAAGCAGATCGACTTCCTGGCGAGGGAGGTTCAACGCGGCCGCAATCCGTTCTGGAGGATCTCCCAGCCGGTGCATCCTCAACGCTTGGGAACGCGTGGTGAGATTGAATCCAGGCTTGATATCGGCGGGCGCCCCGGTCCCGGGTGACTGCTGGCGAACCTCGCGGAGTTCGGCCGACAATGAGCTCTGAGCCTCTTGCAGCGACTCCATCAGGGACCGCCACTGCGCTTGGTCCGCTCCGGCTCGCTCCTCGACAGCGCGGGCCAATTCCCTGGCTCGATGAGCTGCGAGGAGGCTCAACGAACTGAGCGCGATCGCTGCCAGGACCAGGCAGGACAGGATGGCGAGCGGCGCAACCCGCAGATCGATTGCGAAGAGGGCGATCTCCAAGAGCCGGACGGGCGGCGTCATCGCAATGTCCTGAGCCGGTCCTGGCGGCTGGCAATCTCCTGGATCCGCACGCCGTAATTCCCGTCGATCACGACGACCTCTCCGCGCGCGATGAGGCATTGGTTGACCAGCACTTCGACTTGTTCGCTCACGCCCCGGTTGAGTTCCACAATCGAGCCCGTGGTCAGTTTCAAGACGTCCTTCATAGGCAACTGCGCCTTGCCAAACGAAATGCTGACGGGCAGATCGACATCCAACAGGAGATCCATCGTGCGGGACCTCGCCGGCGCTGGTTCGGGCGCTTGAGATCCCACGCGCGTGGGCGGGTCCTGGATCGACTCTTCCGGATTCGCGGCCGGCGGCGCGGCAATGGTTGCCAGCAGTTGCGGACTGAATGCCACCAGTAATGGGGAAAGCGCCAATTCGCCATACTGCACCGAAACCGAGCCCCATTCCTGGATCTCGGCCGCTGGCGGCCGCTCAACTCCGGCCTCGCAGCCCACTTCACGCCCCAGCAGGGACCCGATCGAGCGGGCCAGAGCCGCAAGCGACTGCCCGAGGATTTCGAACCAGGTATTTCTGGCTTCGCCCGGCTCAACGGTTTCGAGGCCTGCCGCCTTGAGCGTCAGTGTGCCGACGTGCTCCCAGGTCGCCCGCGGAGCTGCCACCCAAAACAGCATATTCGGAATCCCGCGAAAAGCCTGCTCCCACCACACCACCTCTCCGCCGGACTCGCTGTCAATGCCTGCGGAAACCTCGGCGAGCGTGCCACTCGTCGGCTGCCAGCGCACCTCGGGCCGCTGGTCGGTCATGGACTCCAGGACCTGTGCCAGGCTGTCCACCCACTGGTCCAGGAGCAGCTTGGCGTTCGCGACTGTGTCTAATCGACCAACCTTGTCTTCGCTCATGTTCATGCCGTCAACACGCCCCGCGGAGAAGGCCACTGCTCGCCCAAGTGGCTTCGCAGCCGGAGAATCGCCTGCGTTTTCAGCTGCGAGATGCGTGACTCGTGAAGATTGACCACCTGCGCGATTTCCCGCAAGGTCAATTCCTCGTGGTAGTAAAGACTGAGAACCGTGCGTTCGATCTCCGGGATTCGTTCCACGCCTTCCGCCAGCAGCCGCTCCAGTTCCCTGCGCTCCAGAAGAGTAGAGGGAAGGTTCTCACGTTCGTCCGCGATGTAATGCAGCAGATCCTTGCCTGGTTCGTTCCCGGCGTACTCCAGGCTCGCAATGTTCAGGCCTCGGATCTCGACCAGCCACTCATGATACTCCTCGATTGAAACACCCAATTCCGCGGCCGTCTCCTCTTCGGTCGGGGATCGCTGCAGCCGTTGCTCCGCGGCCGCGATGGCCGATTCGATCTGTTTGGCCTTGCGCCGCTTCTGGCGGGGCGCCCAGTCCAGACCGCGAAGGCTGTCCAGAATGGCCCCCCGAATCTTGTATTCCGCATACGTCTTGAGCTTGACGTTATGGCTCGGGTCGAAGTTGTCGATGGCCGAGATGAGTCCCAAAACGCCGGTGGAAACCAGGTCTTCCAGGCTGATGTTCTCCGGCAGCCGCTCCTGGATGCGCCGCGCAATCAGCCGCACCTGGGGCAGATGCTCGAGGATCAACCTCTCCCGCTGATCTTCAGTAATCATTTCGGACACCGCATAAGAATACATAGGATTGCGCCATCCAACCGCCTGTTCAGGCCGCCGTCCGGGCCTGCCTGCCGTAACCCGCCAGCACCATTTCCACCACCCGGTGTCGGCTCGCCGCCTCCAGATCTTCCGGAATGCGCTGACCGTTGGCAAAGAAAGAGAGCGCTTTGCCGGTTCGCGCGGCTTCATTCACCATGGGGCCAAATGAACTGGTCTCGTCGAGTTTGCTGAATAGCAGGTGTTGGGCCCCGAAAATCTCGAACGAGTCGATTACGCGGGCCAGGTCGGATGATTTCATCGAGGCCGGAAGAACGAGATGCGGATCGATGTCGGGCCTCGACGAGATAAACCGGCCCAGGTCATGCGCGCAATCCAGATCCCCGAATCCAAACCCGGGCGTATCGATGAGAATCATCTCTTTACCGCGGTTTTCCTCGATTGACTGCGACAGCGCGGCCACCGTCTCGAGCACCTGAAAGCCGACCCCCAGGATGGCCGCATAGCAACGGAGTTGCGCCGCAGCCGCCACCCGGTACGTGTCCATCGACAGCACCAGGATGGGGGAGCGGCTGGCCAGCCCGTAATTCACTGCCAGCTTGACCAGGGTGGTCGTTTTTCCGGCGCCTGGAGGCCCGACCAGGGCGATGATCCTGGGACTGGACGCGCCCTTGCCCAGTGTAGAGTCTACCTTGATACGCTCTTCAAGCTCTTCCACCAAAGCACGCTCGAAGGCCTCCTTGTCCAGCCTCACCGGAGTGCGCTGGAGCGTGGCGCGCGGCCCCAGGACACGTGCTTCGGCACTCTGTACGATGTCCCTCGCCAAGTCCGGCCCTACCTCGTTGGCGGTCAGCACGGCATACGCATCGGAAAGATCCGGCGATGCTCCGTTCCATTGAGATGGCCCCAGTACCGACCTCGTCAGGGCGCGCCGCATACCCTCGAGGTCCCGCTTCAGGTCCGCCACGTCCCGGGAAAGCTGATCGCCCGTCCCGGACCGTGCCGGAGCACCCGCCGGGTCCGCCGTTTCCGCGCGAGGCTCCCCATCGGTACTGATATTGGCAAAGACCACCTCGTACTCGCCAAGGTGCCTGGCCTCGGGCGGGGCCTTACGGCTGTTCAACAGCATGGCTTCAGCCCCCAGTTCCTGGCTGGCCATCGCCAGCGCATCCTCCACGGTCCGGGCGAAATAAGACTTGATCTTCACTCGCGTTATCTCCTGCCAGTCGTTTGCTGCCTGGCGAACCTGCCTGCAAGTGATCTATCGACGGATCCGGCGGTTGGCTGTAGACTTCATTGAATGTTCCCGAGCGATTGTACGCGCAGTCCGGGCGGCACCTCGTTATGTGCCAGGAAGATCAGGTTTGGAAGCGTGGACTCAGCGATTTGACGCAGGAAATAGCGCGCTCCCGCCGAGGTGATCGCCACGACCGGCGTCTCCGGCGAGGCGATCCGCGCCGCAATGTGATTCAGAATCTCGCGAATGGTCTGGGGAGCCAAGGTCAGGTGGCTGTTCTGCTCACCATGCTCCACGGCCCCTTCGACCGCCTGCTCGATTCCCGCCGCCAGGAACCAGGCCGGAAGGTCGCCGGCGCGATTCAGGTAAGGCCGCACCACCGTCCGGCGGATGGCCTGCCGCACGTACTCGGTCAACAACACGGGATTGCGGGTCGCGGTCGCCGCTTCGCCCAGGGCTTCCAGGATAGATACCGCATCCCGGATCGAGACCCGCTCGCGAAGCAGATTCTGCAGCACTCTCTGCACGGAAGCCAGAGGCAGGAGCTTGGGAACGAGGTCCTCGACCACCTTCGGATGCTCCACGCTGACCCGGTCCAGCAGCCGCTTGGCGTCCTGTCGCGAGAACAGTTCGTGGGCGTGGCGCCGGATCAATTCGGAGAGGTGCGTGCCCAGGACACTCACACCGTCGACTACCGTATAGCCAGAGCCGCGCGCGCGCTCCGCCCGTTCCGCGGGGATCCACCACGCGCTCATGCCGAATGCCGGCTCGCGCGTGGCTTGCCCTTCAAGCGCCGCCTCGCCTCGTCCCGTGGGTATGGCAAGTTCGCAGCCCTGGGGCAGTTCGTAGCGAGCCACCTCCACTCCTTTTAACGAGATCACATATTCACGGCTGCGAAGCGCCAGATTGTCCGTCACCCGGACCGGCGGCAGCAGGTAGCCGAGGTCCGTGGCAAGCTGCTTCCGAATCGTGGAAATGCGGCGCAGCAAGGGCGAATCCTGGGCCCCCTCCACCAGTCCCACCAGGCCCAGCCCGACCTCAATGGCCAGAGGCTCCACCCGCAGCAGCGATTCGACATTCTCCTTGGCGGGAGCTGGCTTCGACTGCTCAGGCGCAGACTCCGCGCGCCGGCTCTCCCTCCGCCGCATTTTCCAGCCGGCAGCGGCGGCCCCGCCCCCCAGCAGAAGGAACGGCAGCTTGGGCATCGACGGTATCGCCGCCAGCACCATGAGGACGCCTGCCGCCAGCAGCAGGGGCTGAGAGTTGCCGAGAATCTGACGCTGGAATTCAGCCCCCAGGCGGGCTTCCGAACTGGCGCGCGTCACAATCAAACCGCCGGATATCGAGATCATCAACGCCGGGATTACGGTCACCAGGCCATCGCCGATGGTCAGAACGGTGTAGGTTTCGATAGCCTTCTGAAAGTCCATGCCATGTTGCAAGACTCCAATCAGAAAACCGGCCACGATATTGATCGCGGTGATCAGGATGCTCGCCACGGCATCGCGCTGCGTGAAGCGTGATGCTCCGTCCATGGCGCCATAGAACTCGGCTTCGGTGGAGAGTTGCTTCCGGCGCCGCTTGGCTTCGACTTCGTCGATCAAACCGGCGTTCAGGTCCGAGTCGATCGACATCTGTTTGCCTGGCAGAGCATCCAGCGTGAAGCGGGCCGTGACTTCCGAGATGCGCACCGCGCCGTGATTGATGACCACGTACTGGATGGCAATCAAGACCAGGAAGATGACCGCCCCGATCACGTAATTGCCGCCTACCACGAAGCTGCCGAAGGCGCCGATCACTTCGCCCGCCGCCGAGGTGCCCGTGTTTCCATCAAGCAGAATCAGTCGCGACGAGGAGATGTTGAGAGCCAGGCGGAAGAGCGTCAACAGCAGCAGCGTGGTCGGAAAGGAGGTAAATTCGACTGGCCGTACAAGATACAGGGCGACCATCAACACCATCACCGACACCAGGATGTCGGTGACGATCAGCAGATCCAGCACGAAGCGGGGAAGGGGCGTGATCAGCGCCACCACGATCCCCAGCACCGCGATCGGTACGGCCATTTCTCGCAGGAGGCCGACCGGCAGGGCTTCGATCCAGCGGTGCAGGACACTGGACGGCACGCCGGATGCCGCGGGCGGAACGGCGCGCGGGGCGGAACGCCCCGGTACCGTGATGGCATTGGCAGGAGTCATCTTAACCTGGCAGCCTCCCGTTCATAAGCTTGAAGATGTACGCCAGGATTTCCGCCACCGCCCGGTACAGGTGCGGCGGGATCTCCTGTCCAACTTCGACCGCTTTGTACAGCGCTTGCGCCAAGGGCGGGTTCTCGATGATCGGCACCTGGTGTTCGATGGCCTTCTGGCGGATCCGCTGCGCCAGATAGTTCTTGCCCTTGGCCACTACCACGGGAGCGGCCATGCTCTCCATCTGGTAGCGGATCGCCACAGCGAAGTGGGTGGGGTTGACGATCACCGCGGTAGCCGTGGGTACTTCCTTCATCATCTGCTTGCGCGCGCGGTCGCGCTGCAGGCGCCGGATCTTGGCTTTGATTTGGGGGTTGCCCTCCATTTCCTTCATCTCTTCCTTGATCTCCTGCTTGCTCATGCGCAGATCCTGCTTGTGGCGCCGCATCTGCCGGAAGAGATCCACCGCGCCGAATACCAGGAAGACGCCGGCAGCCTTCCAGAAAAGTTCCATCAGCGCGCTGGCAATGATCCGGCAGCCACTCTCGACGCTTTCGAGCGGCAGCGCCAGGAACGCGTCGAGTTTCTCGCAGGCAATGGCATACGCAGCCCACAGGAAGACCGGCAGCAGAATCATGGCCTGCAGAAGCGCCGGCAGATTCTGCCGCGGCAGTTCGCGCAGCCGCGAGCCGGGATTGAGGCGTCCCAGGTCCGGGGCGAGTTTCTTGAGGCTCAGCCCAAACCGCGTGGTGGCCAGGCGCAGACCCAGAGTCACCAGGGCGATCGTCAAACCGCACAGTGCCAACGGAAGCGCCAGAGACCAGAAGATTCGCCAGGCGGTGTGGGACAGGTCCTCCGCGTGAAGCCTGCCCGAGAAGGCCATGCCGAGAAGCCCTCGCATGGTGTGCCGGAACTGATCGAACCAACGTGCGCCGCCGATGCTCAGTAGCCCCAGAAAGACCATGAATTGCAGCGCCGACACGAAGTCCTTGGCGGAGGCGAACTGTCCTTCCTTCCGGGATTTCTCCAGGCGGCGTTGTGTGGGTTCTTCGGTCTTGCCGGATCGGTCCGCCATCGAAGCTCATCGCTCCTTCCTCATTTCGCCAGCGCCTGTCGCGCCACTGTCCAGGCGTGACCGGTGAACTCCAGCAGTATGCGGGGAAACAAGGCCGCAACCCAGCCGAGCACCAGCAGGGCTGTCAGCATCTTGGCCGGAAAGGCCAGGGAAATGAGCTGCAGTTGGGCGTTAAGACGGCCCAGAAGTGCCAGTGCGACATCCACCATCACCAGTAGCGCGACTACCGGCATTGCCAGCCGCACGCCCACGGCGAACAGCTTCGAGCCAAGCCGGATCAACGTATCGGCCGCCAGCCCTCCAGGCGTGTACGTGCCTGGCGGAACACTCTCGAGGCTGTCGGCGAACAGCCGCAGAATCTCTCGGTCGAGCCCCATCGTAAAGAACAGCAGACCCGCCACCAGTTGGGCCACGACCAGGAGGATGCCGGCGTCGGCTTCCGTATTGGGGTCGATCGTAGAGGCGTAGGCGTAGCCGGCTTGCAAGCCCAATATCTGCGCCGCCAGAGTGAATGCCTCGAGCACGATCGCCACCGACACACCGATAGCCATTCCGGCGGCGGCCTCCGAAGCTACCCAGGACAGGATTCGAAGGGAGGTCACACCCGCCGCATCGACCGCGGGCCAGCGGCCGAACAATGCCAGCGTGAACCCCACTGCGAATGCCGCACGTACGGGCTCGGCGGCGTTTTTGACTCCCGGAAGCGGAACGAACACGATGGCGCCACCCACGCGCGCCAGCGCCAACAGGAATGCGTAGAGGGTGCCCGCAGAGAGTGTCAGGCTAGTGGGCATACCGGCCGAGATCTCCGAGCACCCTGGCGGTGTAGGACATGCTCTTTTCGAGCATCCAGGGCAGCAGCAGCAGCAGCCCCAGAAGAAAGGCCACGAGCCGGGGAATCGTGCTGAAGGCGTTATCCTGCATCGATGTGGCGATCTGGACGAGACTGACCGCGATGCCCGCAATGAACCCGATGGCCAGCAGAGGCGCCGACAGCCAGAAGGCTGCCATCAGGGTTTGGCGGACCATCTGGACGACGGCTTCCGGCGTCATGAATAAAAACTCCTCATGAGGGAGCCGATCACCAGGTTCCAGCCGTCCACCAGGACAAACAACAGGATCTTGAATGGCGCGGATATCATCGCCGGCGGCAGTTGCACCATGCCCACTGACAAGGTCACCGACGCGACCACCAGGTCAATCACCAGAAAGGGCAGGAACAGCACCGCGCCGATCTGAAAGCCGGTTTTCAGTTCGGAGAGGATGTATGCCGGAATGAGGACCTGCAGATCCAAGTCCTCCGGCGAGTGCGGGGCGGGTGCCCGTGATATCTCGACGAACAGGCGGATGTCCTTCTCGCGGGCGAAACGCACCAGGAAATTGCGCAGCGGACGGGCCGCCTGGTCCATGGCCTGCTGCGTTCCAATCTTCCCGGCTTCCAGCGGTTCCCACCCCTGGTGGTACATGTCCGCGGCCACCGGTTGCATGATGACCATGGTAAGGAACAAGGCCAAGCCGAGCAGTACCTGGTTGGATGGCGTGGATTGGGTCCCCAGAGCCTGCCGCAGAAAGTGCAGGACAAGGGTAATGCGGAGAAAGGGGGTGATCGACATGACCGCCGCCGGCAGCAGCGCCATCAGCGTCATCAGGATCACGATCTGCATGGGAATGCTGAGGGTGGAACCGCCTTTTCCTGCCGATATGCCGAGAAGGGAGAGAGGTTCGCCGGTTCCCGCTGCCAGCGCGGGAACGGCGCAGAGCAAGCCCGCCGCGGTGCGTATCACTCTCACCGGACACCCTCCCGGAGAGCCTCGGCGTCGCCCGACGGCAGGCTGCTGACCAGTGCGCAGCCG
>Ga0335081_10005963_pt1 | contig 19311 bp, 14 predicted proteins | sample Lox_Sample_35_FD_206713 | JGI IMG/M metagenome (GOLD analysis project Ga0335081, IMG submission 206713) | Soil microbial communities from Loxahatchee National Wildlife Refuge, Florida, United States - Lox_Sample_3.5 | ecosystem: Environmental > Terrestrial > Soil > Wetlands | place: USA... | reverse complement strand
GCGCTCACCAGCGTGCACTTGGTGTCCGGCGCCGATTGGACCATGTCACTCGGCGACATGATCGTCGCGCTCGGCATACTGATGCTGTTCGGCGAAGTCATGAAGTCGACGCGCATCGGCATCCGCACGGTGGTCGATCACGCGCTCTCGCTGATCCTCTTTCTCGGCATGCTGGTCGAATTCCTGCTGGTCAAGCAGTGCGCGAGCGCGACCTTCTTCCTGCTGCTGGTCATCAGCTTCGTCGACGTGCTCGGCGGCTTCGCCGTGACCTTGCGCTCGGCGCAGCGCGATCTCACGATCGAAGGCAACCTGCCGCACATCTCGTGACCACCACAAACATTCCGACATTGGCATGAGCCGCGATTTCCAACTGCCCGGCCGCTCGCCCGTCATCGCCTGCGAAGGCATGGCGGCGACCTCGCACCCGCTGGCGACGCTCGCGGCCGTCGATGCGTTGCGTGGTGGTGGTACCGCCGCCGACGCCGCCGTCGCCGCCTGCGCCGCGCTCTGCGTGATCGAGCCGGAAAGCACCGGCATCGGCGGCGACTGCTACGCGCTGGTGTCGCAGCCCGGCAAACCGGTCTGGGGCTATAACGGCTCCGGCCGCTCGGGCGCCACGGCCTCGGATCAGGTGCTGCGCGCCAAGGGCATGGAAGCGATCGGCATGACCTCGGTGCACGCCGTCACCGTACCTGGCGCGCTCGATGCCTGGGAGGCGATCCTCAAAGCGCACGGCCGTTTCGATCTCGCGCGCGCATTGCAGCCGGCGATCAAATATGCCGAGGGCGGCTTTCCGGTGTCGCAGCGCGTCGCCTGGGACTGGAGCCGGCACGTCGCCAAGCTGAAAGCCGATGCCGGCGCCACCAGGCATTATCTGTTCGACGGCAATGCGCCAAAGGAAGGCGACGTCGTGCGCCTGCCGGCGCTTGCCGCGACGCTGAAGACCATTGCCGCCAAGGGCGCGCGCGCCTTCTACGAAGGCGAGATCGCCGACGACATGGCGGCGACGGTTGCCGCGCGCGGCTCGTTCCTGACCGCGGAAGACTTTGCCAAGCATCGCGGCGACGCGGTGACGCCGATCTCGACCAATTACCGCGGCCTCGACCTGCTCGAGATGCCGCCGAACGGACAGGGTCTCACCGCGCTGGTGATGCTCAACATCCTGGAGAATTTCGACATTGCCGCGCTCGACCCGCTCGGGCCGGAGCGCTTCCATCTGGTGCTGGAGGCGGCGCGGCTTGCTTATGCGGTGCGCGACACGCACATCGCCGATGCCCCGCATATGCGGATCGCGGTCGCCGATCTCATCGACAAAGGCTTTGCCAAGAAGCTCGTGGCCAAGCTCGACCTGAAACGGCGCGCCAAGCTGCCGGCGGCGCCAACGCCGGGCAACGACACGGTCTACCTCAGCGTGGTCGACCGCGACCGCATGGCGGTGTCGTTCATCAACTCGCTCTATTCGAATTTCGGCACCGGCATCTGCACCGAGAAGACCGGCATCCTGCTGACCAATCGCGGCGCCTGCTTCACGCTTGCCGCCGGCCATCCCAACACTTTCGGTCCGGCAAAGCGCCCGCTGCACACCATCATTCCGGCCATGGCCATGCGCGAGGGCCGTTGCGACATGAGCTTCGGCGTCATGGGCGCGCATTATCAGCCGATGGGCCACGTGCAGATCATCCTCAACATGCTCGATTACGGCATGGACGTGCAGCAGGCGATCGATTGCCCGCGCTTCTTCTTCGAAGACGAACAGACGGTGGTGGAGCGCGGCACACCGCAGGCGACCATCGAAGGGCTCAAGCAGCGCGGCCACAACGTGACAATGGCGCCCTCGCCATGGGGCGGCGCGCAAACCGTCAAGATCGACTGGGATCGCGGCGTGCTGATCGCCGGCTCGGAGTCGCGCAAGGACGGCTGCGCGCTGGGGTACTAAATCACTCTCCGTTCGTCCCCGCGAAGGCGGGGATCCAGAGCCAAACTCACCGAATGTAGAACTGGATTCCCGCTTGCGCGGGAATGAGCGGAGTTTGACTCAGCGCTTTGCAAGCGCGGCGGTAGCGCGATAAGCGGCAATCGCTTCCTGCGGCTCGGCGCGCCGGCGTTCGCGCGTTTGGGCGTGCTGATCCTTTACCGCCAGCAGATGGGCCAAGAACGCCGCCTGACGGTAGCCGGTGGGGACCGCGGCCGCTTGCGCGGACGGCGTGAGCACGATCAGCGCACGGCTCTCGTTTGCCGCGGGCGCCGGCTCCCCGCCGCCGAGCGGGCTTGGAAACGCTTGCTTGACTGCGCCAATACGCATCACGCGGCCTGTCTCAATTCGGGACACGACGCCCTGGTCTGGCATGTTCTCCGCAAGGCTCGTGCCGCGAGGCCAAACGCCCGCGCTTGCGGGCAGTTTGTCGAATTATTTAAGGATTGCCCGTAGCTTGGACGAGCCTCCATTGCGCTGAAGCAACGCCCGGCGTGGGCGTGGCGTTCCCAAAAAGGGGCGAGCGTGACCCGTTTCGATTCCCCGGCCGGCGCCCCCGACGCGGCGGCAATTCTTAATTCGATCGGCGAGGCTGCCTATGAATGGCGGCTCGACACCGATGCCTTGAGCTGGAGCGGCAATGCCGTTGCCGTGCTCGGCGTCGCCGACATGGCGGAAATCGGCAGCGGCAGCGCGTTCGCCGTGCGGGTCGAAGCCGACGACGGGCACAGCCGCCGCGACGCGATCCTGCAACCCGGCCAGAGCGATCAAGGCGCGGGCGTTGCCTATCAGGTGCAATATGCCTTCAAGCGCGCCGACAGCGGCGAGAAAACCTGGCTGGAAGACATCGGCCGCTGGTTCGCCGGTCCCGACGGCAAGCCGTTACGTGCGCACGGCGTAGTGCGCGCGATCGACGCGCGGCGCGAGCATGAGCAGCGCCTGCTGAAGCTCGCCAAATACGATCCGCTCACCGGCGAGATGAACCGCGCGCAGCTTACCGAAGCGCTCTCGACCGCGCTCGAAGCGGCCACGCGCTTTCGCGGCTCCTGCGGCTTCCTGCTGGTGTCGATCGATCATCTCGGCCGCCTCAACGAGGCCTACGGCTTTGACGCCGCCGAGGAGGTAATCGCCAAAGTGGCCAAGCGCATCCGCGCGCGCCTGCGCGGCAAGGATCATCTCGGCCGCTTCTCCGGCAACAAGTTCGGCGTCATCCTGTCCAGCTGCACCACCGACGAATTGACCGTCGCCGCCGAACGGCTGCTCTCCGGCGTGCGCGACGAGACCATCCCGACCACGGCCGGCCCGGTGGCGGTGACGGTGACGATCGGCGGCGTGACCGCGCCGCGCCACGCCCGCACGGTGGCGGAAATCTACGCGCGCACCATCGACGCGCTGCATAGCGCCCGCGCCCGGCGCCATGGCTCCTTCGTCGCCTATCGGCCGAATGTCGAGCGCGACGCCATGCGGCGCGACAGCATGCGGGCGACCGACGAGATCGTGTCTGCGCTCAATGAGCGGCGCATCGTGCTCGCCTTCGAGCCGGTGGTCGAGGCCAAAAGCCGCGAGATCGCCTTCTACGAATGCCTAATGCGCGTGCAGCGCGCCGACGGCGGCATCGCGCATGCCCACGAGATTATTCCCGTGGCCGAACGTGTCGGTCTGATCCGCATGCTCGATCACCGCATGCTGGAGCTTGTGGTGACCGAACTCGCCGCCACCCCCGGCCTGCATGCCAGCGTCAATGTCTCGCCCGCTTCCGCCGTCGATCCCGACTGGTGGCTCGGCCTCGGCGCGCTGTTGCGCGCCAATCGCGGCGCAGCCGAGCGGCTGATCGTCGAGATCACCGAAACGGCGGCCATCCAGGACGTCGACGACGCGCGCGGCTTCGTGTCCCGCGTCAAGGATCTCGGCTGCCGCATTGCCATCGACGATTTCGGCGCCGGCCACACCTCATTTCGCAATCTGCGCAAGCTCGGCGTGGACATCGTCAAGATCGACGGCGCCTTCGTGCAGAACTTGATGAAGTCGAGCGACGACCGCGTCTTCGTGCACACATTGGTCGAGCTGTCGCGCCGGCTCGGCCTCAAGACCGTGGCCGAATGGGTGCAGGACGAGGAAGCGGCCAAGGTCTTGTCGGACTGGGGCTGCGATTATCTGCAGGGCGCGCTGATCGGGCTTGCGACAGCCGAGCGGCCCTGGCTCGGCGGCAGCGGGCAGGCGGCGAGCGCGTAAAACCTCGCTGTCATGCCCCGCGAAGGCGGGGCATCCAGTAAACGCGAACGCTTTGAATAAAATGAAAGACCGGGGTTACTGGATCACCCGCTTTCGCGGGTGATGACGCATTCATTCCTTGCCGAGCTTATCCAGCCGCTTCTGCATGTCGTCGATCTGGCGCTTGAGCTCGTCCATATCGCCGGCGGCGCCGCCGCCGGTTGCGGGCTTCTCGGCGCTCTTGGCTTGGCCGCTACCTTGGCCGCGCGCGAAGGGCGCGAACATGGCGAAGGTCTTCTCGAACATCTCCATGTTGCGCCGTACCTGATCCTCGAGCGGACCGAAGCCGCCGACGCCGAAGGCTTGCGCCATCTGCTCGCGGAATTTCCCCTGCTCGCGGGTGAAGGTGTCGATCGACTGTTCGAGATAGCGCGGCACCAGCATTTGCATGCTGTCGCCGTAGAAGCGGATGAGCTGGCGCAGGAAGGCGATCGGCAGCAGGCTTTGGCCTTCTTTGTTTTCCTGCTCGAAGATGATCTGCGCCAATACCGAGCGCGTGATGTCCTCGCCGGTCTTGGCGTCTTCGACGAGGAAATCCTCGCCGTTTTTCACCATGACGGCGAGGTCCTCGAGCGTGACGTAGGTGCTCGTCCCGGTGTTGTAGAGCCGCCGGTTAGCGTATTTTTTGATTTTGATCGGTTCTTTTTCTTCTGCCATGGTGCCCACGCGTTTCCTCTGCCCATCAACTGAGCATAGCCGCTTTCGGCGGCGCTGAGCCAGTCGTTTTGTGGCGGCGCGGCAGGCGCTCCGTCGCGCTGCGGCAACCCTTGCGGAACGGACGGAAAAGGGCCAATTCTCGCGCGTAACTGCTTCCTGTCCCATGTTGACACGGCCGCCACAGCGGCCTGAGGATGCGGCAGCGCCATAAAGCCGCGTCCGCACGCAACCGACCGCAAAAGGAGTTCTTCGATGGCCGACGACATCGTCATTGTGAGCGCCGCCCGCACGCCTGTCGGCGCCTTCAACGGCGCCTTTGCCAATCTGCCGGCGCACGAGCTCGGCAAAACCGCCATCCAGGCGGCGATGACGCGGGCCGGCGTCGAGCCCGGGCGCATCAACGAGGTCATCATGGGCCAGATCCTGACCGCGGGGCAGGGGCAGAACCCGGCGCGGCAGGCCTCCATCGCCGCCGGTATCCCGGTCGAAAGCCCTGCTTGGGGCGTGAACCAGCTATGCGGATCCGGCTTGCGGTCGGTGGCGCTCGGCTTTCAGCAGATCGCCAATGGCGACGCCGATATTGTCGTCGCCGGCGGCCAGGAGTCGATGAGCATGGCGCCGCACTGCCAGCATCTGCGCAACGGCGTGAAGATGGGCGCGTTCGAGATGGTCGACACCATGATCAAGGACGGGCTGTGGGATGCCTTCAACGGCTATCACATGGGCAACACCGCGGAGAACGTCGCCAAGCAGTGGCAGATCACGCGTCAGATGCAGGATGAGTTCGCGGTCGCTTCGCAGAACAAGGCGGAAGCGGCGATGAAAGCCGGCAAGTTCAAGGACGAGATCGTCCCGGTCACCATCAAGTCGCGCAAGGGCGATATCGTGGTGGACACCGACGAATATCCCAAGGCCGGCGTCACCATGGAATCGATTTCGAAGCTGCGCCCGGCTTTCGACAAGGAAGGCACGGTGACGGCGGCGAGCGCCTCCGGCATCAACGACGGCGCCGCCGCGGTGGTGCTGATGAAGGCGTCGGAAGCCGCCAAGCTCGGCAAGACGCCGCTCGCGCGCATCGTGTCGTGGGCGCAGGCTGGCGTCGACCCGTCGATCATGGGCACCGGCCCGATCCCGGCCTCGCGCGCCGCGCTCAAGAAGGCCGGCTGGAAGAAGGAGGATCTCGACCTGATCGAGGCGAACGAAGCCTTCGCCGCGCAGGCCTGCGCGGTCAACAAGGACCTCGGCTGGGACACCTCGAAGGTCAACGTCAATGGCGGCGCCATTGCCATCGGCCATCCGATCGGCGCCTCCGGCACGCGCGTGCTGACGACGCTGCTCTACGAGATGCAGAAGCGCAACGCCAAGAAGGGGCTCGCCACGCTGTGCATCGGCGGCGGCATGGGCATCGCCATGTGCGTCGAGCGCTGAGGCTTCGCAGCGCACAACAGATCTAATCGGCGTCGTGGCCGGGCTTGTCCCGGCCATCCACGTCTTTAAGCTGTCACAAACAAGGCGTGGATGCCCGGCACAAGGCCGGGCATGACGGAAGAAAAGTTTGTGGAGGGGACGATATGGCTCGCGTTGCGTTGGTCACGGGCGGAACCCGTGGCATTGGAGCTTCCATCAGCAAGGCGCTGAAGGCCGCCGGTTACAAAGTCGCCGCCAATTACGGCGGCAACGACGAAGCCGCGCAGAAATTCAAGGCCGAGACCGGCATTCCGGTATTCAAGTGGGACGTGTCGTCCTTCGAGGCTTGCGCCGCCGGCGCCAAGCAAGTCGAAGGTGAACTCGGTCCGATCGAAGTGCTGGTCAACAACGCCGGCATCACCCGCGACGCTATGTTCCACCGCATGAAGCCGGAGCAATGGACGGCGGTGATCAACACCAATCTCGGCTCGCTGTTCAATATGACACGCCAGGTCTGGGAAGGCATGCGCGAGCGCAAGTTCGGCCGCGTCGTCAACATCTCCTCGATCAACGGCCAGAAGGGCCAGATGGGGCAGGCCAACTATTCCGCCGCCAAGGCCGGCGAGCTCGGCTTTACCAAGGCGCTGGCGCAGGAAGGCGCCCGCGCAGGCATCACGGTGAACGCGATCTGCCCCGGCTACATCAACACCGAGATGGTGCAGGCTGTGCCGAAGGACGTGCTGGAAAAAAATATCCTGCCGCTGATCCCGATCGGCCGGCTGGGCGAGCCGGAGGAAATCGCGCGCTGCGTGGTGTTCCTCGCCTCCGACGACGCCGGTTTGATCACCGGCTCCACGCTCACCGCCAATGGCGGACAGTATTTTGCCTGACCGTCACCAGACGTATCTGACGGTTCCCGTCCCGGAATAAGTCTGCGAATTGCCCGCCAATTCGCCGTCAAACTTGGCGCCGACCGACACGTTGTTCGCCAGACGAAGCTCGGCGCCGGCGGTCATCAGAGCGAGGTTGGTCGCCGGCGCCGCGCCGTTCACCGTGAAGCTCGCGTCTGGCAGCGTCTGGAAGCTCGCGCCGATCCCCTGGTTGGTTTCGTGATCGTTAGCCCAGGCCGCGCGCAGGCGCAGCGATAGGGCGTTTCCTCGTTCGAGCGCCATCATCTTGTCGAACCAGGCGCCGAGCTCGGTGCGCGTGGCGACCGATGAGCGCGAGTCGTAGGACAGCGCGAATGCATTCGAGCCCGACACCGCGTTTTCGCTGTAGGACGGCGTGAAGAAGTCCTGCACCTGCACGGCCGCATAAGGCGTCACACCGGCGTAGGGCGTGTCGAACCGATAGCCGGTCTCGATGCGGCCGCCGACGCTTTGCGCGGTGAAATTCGCGGTCAGATGATCGCTGCCGGCGACGGTCACCGTGCGGTCGGTGGTGATGTTGTGCACGGCGTAGGCCAGCGCGCCCGAAAGATAAGCGGCGCCGTATTGCTTCGAGCCGTATACGCCGAGTTGCAAAGCATCGCCGCGGCCGCCGCCGAGGCCGTCCGACAGGCCCCAGGATTCACCGGCACCGGCGAGCGCGAAGCCGATCATGGTATCGCCCGACACGCGGTAGTCGAAGCCGGTGGCGAGGCCATAGGTGCGCGCGGTCGAGTCGTGTGAAACCGTGGCCGCATCGCCGTCGATCTTGTTGGTGCCGCCATAAGCCTGGCCCCAGACACCCCAGCGCGCGGCGAAGGAATCCGGGCGCTTGTCTTTGGGCGTTACCGCCGCATAGGCGGCCGCCGCCTCCGGCGAAATCTGCTTCGCGCCGGCGCCGAAGTCGCGTGCAAAGCCGATGGCGCCGGGATTGGAACTGGGCGCGCCTCCATAGGGGTTGAGCAGGAGCGACAGGAACGAGTTCATCAACTGAATATTGGATTGCGTCGCGCCGGCCGCCGGCTCACCGGAGAGCTGCGACAGCGCGTCGATCAGGTTCGCGCCCGTGAGCGCGAACACGTTGAAAAATGGATCGGGGATGGTGAGGCCACTGGCGATCGCCTTGTCGAGCGCGTCGGCGACGTGTTTCGGATTGCCGGTCACGCCCCCCGGCAGCAGATTGGCGAGAGAAAACGTGTCGACCGTCAGTTCGACCGCGCTGCAACTGGCGCCGCAAGGCACGTTGTAGAGCACCTGCAGATTGTTGGCGTTGCCGACCACGTTGACGCTCGAAAACCCGGTGGGCAGGTAGGTGATTGTGCCGTCCGTGGTCATGATGGTGTAGGTCTTGGCGAGCGTGGTCTTGGCGTTGACCACCAGCGCGCCGCTGCCGGCCCCGCCATTGGTGAGGTCGATATCGCCGCCGGTAATCGTCAACTTGCCGTTGCCGGTCGGCGAGATACCGACGTTGAAGGTGCCGGCTGAGCCTTGCGTGTAGCTCGTGCCATTGACCTGGCTGGTGGCATCTATTTTCAACGTGCCGTCGCTGCCCACCACGCCGACGAAGATATCGCCGAGGTTTGCGGTCGCGCCGTTGAGTACGTTGAACTGACCGGTGCCGAAGTTGCCGATTTCCGTCCCCGCGCTGGTCCAGGACGAGCCGGCGCCGCTCACCGTCACGGTGCCGAGCGAGCAGAAACAATCGCCAAGGAAGGCAGTGTCGGCAATGTTCGCCGTGGCGCCGTTCGTGACACTGACGGTGCCGTTGCCGTCCTCGCCGACATAAATGCCGCCGCCCACATTGAGCTGCGAGCCAGCCCCTGACACGTTCACTATGCCCGTGCCGTTGAAGCCGACGATCAAACTGGCTGTCGTCGTGAAGTTGGCTCCGCTCTGTACGTTCACAGTGCCTGAGCCGTTGTCGAACCCGAGGAAGACGTCAGTGGCAAAGCTCGCTGTGGCGCCGTTGAGGACGTTAAAAACGCCGGTGCCGTCGACGCCGATCGCGATGTCGCCGGAAGTGTTGTCGGTACTGTTGAATTGCGAGCCGATCCCGGACACCGTGACAGTGCCAGTGGCGTCTGCATGGTTGTCTCCGAGCCCGATTGGACCGTTGATGGTGGCAACACCGCCATCTGTGATGGTCACCGTGCCGGTGCCATGATCGTCGCCGATAAACAAGCCGTTTGTGGTCAGGGTCGAGCCAAGGCCGGAGATATTCACCGCGCCGGTGCCGTTGAATCCGACGGTAAGATCGTTGGTGTTCGTCGTGAACGAGCTGCCGCCTTGCACGTTCAACGTGCCCGACGAACCGCTATCGCGCCCGAGGACAACGTTGCTTAAGAACCCCGCCGTGGAGCCGTCCAGAACATTGAATACGCCGGTGCCACCGACGCCGATCACCACATCGAGGTTGGCGATGCTCGAGAATTGCGAGCCTCCTGTCATCGTGACGGTGCCGGTCGCGCAGGCGCAGTCGCCGAACAGGATCTGGCCGTTGAGCGTGACATTGGAACCATTGGCGATGTTGACGATGCCGGTGCCGGAAAAGCCGACAGCTACGGCCGAGCCGGGATTCCACGTCGACGCATCGAAGTTGATAGTGCCGGTGCCGCCGGATACGCCGAGGTAGGTGACGGAGCCGTTCATGTCGAGCGTGCCGCCATTGGTGACATTGACGATGCCGGTTCCGGACGGGGTGCCGCTGAGACCGCTGCCGCCGACGAAAAGGGACTTGTTGTTCATCAAAGAAAACTTCGAACCTGCGCCGTCCACGTTTAACGTTCCGAGCGAGCCGGCGGAGTAGCCGAGAAAAGTATCGTTGTTCGCGGTGAGGGTGGCGCCGTCCGACACGTTGAAGGTGCCCGTGCCGCTGTTGCCGATGAAAAAGCTGTTGCCGGTCCACGACGAGCCCGCCCCGGTCACCGTCGCCGTGCCGGTCGAGCCGGCGAGGTGGCCGACATAGGTGTCGACGGCCTGCACCTGCCCGCCGTTCTGCACGGTGAAAGAACCGGTGCCACCATAGCCGACGAATAGCGCCGAAAGCGGCGCCGCGCCGGTCTGCTTCCAAATCGAACTCCCGCCCGTACCGTCCACCGTCACGGTGCCGCTTGATCCCGCACCAAAGCCGAGAATGGTGTTGACGGTGTTGACGGTGCCGCCCGCGAGCACGTTGAAAGCGCCGGTGCCGTTGAAGCCGACGATGGTGCCATTCGAGGCATCGGTGCTCGTCCATGAGGAGGCCCCGCCGGTGCCATCGACTGTGACGGTGCCGTTCGAGCCGGCATTGTCGCCGATGAACCCGTTGACCGTCGTCAGCGACCCGCCGTTCTGGATGGTGAGCGTGCCGGTGCCGTTCTCGCCGATGAAGATCTGCGTCAGACTGCCGGCGGCCGGCGCGGCGGCGCCGTCGATGACCGGCGCGCGCGGCGTGACGGTGTTGATGGTCGGCTGGTCGCCGTTGGCGGGGACGGTGTTGGGGTTCCAGTTATTGGCGTCGAACCAGTCGGTACTGGTCGTGCCGGTCCACACTTGCTGCGCTTGTGCCGCCACGGCCGACGCGAGCAATGCGGTTGAGGCCATCAGCGCCACGCGCAAGGACGCGCGAAGCCTCCTCGAACCGGGGAGTGCGACGCTCGACCCCATGACGCCACGCTCACGCTGTCCCTTAAAACGCTACCACCGTTACAAATACCACGACGGCGCTGCCCGGTCGATAAGTCTTGCGGCGGCCCGCTTATATGGATTGCCGAATATGTTCAGCGCGCGCGCTTGTGCCGGGTCCTCGCCTTCGCCTGCGGCTTGGCGCGGCGCTTCATCGCGGTGGGCCCGCGCCCTTCCGCCTTGTCGAGCCGCACGCTCCAGTACTCCCAGGCGCGCGCGACCGGGCCGGGCTGCAGATTGTAATGGCCGGCAAGCTCGGTCTCCTCGGCATTGAGCGGCGACACGTGGCCGAGTCCATGCGCCTGAATCTGCAAGGCGGCGTTGCGCGCCACATAGATGGTTCTGAATGTGAGCTCCTCGAGCGTGCGTCCGGCGACGGTCGCGCCATGCCGGCGCATCAGCACGATCCAGTTCTTGCCGAGCGCGCGTGCCAGCGATGCGCCTTCCTCAGGCTTGGCCACGATCAGGCTGGTGTTGCCGAAATCGTCGCGTGCGTCCCAGAACGGCGCCGCCGCGCCCATGCTGGCGCCGAGATGATAGACCGGCTCGAGCTTCATGCCGGAAATGCAAAACGGCAGGATCGAGGGCGCGTGGTGGTGGCAGACCGCGTTCACTTCGGGGCGTGCCTTGTAGATTTCGCCGTGGATGACACGCTCGCCGTAGAGCCGCTCCTTGATCGGCTTGACGATCTGCGAGTCGAGCGTGAATTCGTGGATGTCCTGCGGCTGCACCAGCTCCGGCCCGCGCGAGCGCGACAGCAGATAACGGCTCGGATCGCCCGGATGGCGCATGCTGACGTGGCCGAAGGCGTCGAGCACGCCCTCGTTGGCGATCATGCGGTTGGCGCGCGCCAGCAATTCGCGCGCTTCGGCGAGTGACATCGGCACAGGCGATTCTCCCCGGTTCACGGTTTGGAATACAATAGCAGTCATTCCGGGCCGCGAGCGAAGCTCGCGAACCGGGAATGACATTTTCATTTCGGCCGCCAGCCCGGCGGCGCCAGCTCGAAACCGGAAAAGTCGAAACCGGGCGCCACGGTGCAGCCGACCAGCGTCCATTCTCCCAAAGATTCCGCCGCCTGCCAGGCGCGCGCCGGCACAGTGACCTGCGGCACCTCGTCAGCATGGATGTCGGCGCCGAGCCGGAAGATTTCTTCCTTGGCGCCGTCCACCACTTCGAGCTTGAGCGGGCTGCCGGCGTAATAGTGCCAGATCTCGACCGCATCGACGCGGTGCCAGTGCGAGTGCTCGCCGCTCGCCAGCAGAAACAGGATCGCGGTAGAGGCGGCGCGGCCCTCGTGCAGCCGCGTGTCGCGAAACGTCTCGCGATAGTGGCCGCCTTCCGGATGCGGCTTGAGTTTCAGCTTGCGAATGATGTCGGCGGCGGTGGGCGCGGGCATTTACTTGAAATTGTTCTTGCGCTGGCGGATTTCCGCGAACACCTGCGCCGCCGGCTTGCCGGCCATGCCGATGCCCGCGGCGACCTCCGGCACGTCGGCGCGCAGGAACGGATTGGCCTGCTTCTCCTCGCCGATCGTGACGGGGATCGTCGGCAGGCCTCGCTCGACCTCGCGTTTTGCTTCCGCGTCGCGCCCCGCCAGCGTTTTGTTGTTCGGCTCGACGGTGCGGGCGAATTTGATGTTGGCGGCGGTGTACTCGTGCCCGCAATAAATCTCGGTGTCGTTGGGCAGATCGCGCAGCTTCTTCAGCGACGCCCACATCATCTCCGCGTCGCCCTCGATAACGCGGCCGCAGCCGATCGAGAACAGCGTGTCGCCGACGAAGGCGAGCTTGTCGTCGTGAAACCAATAGGCGATGTGGCCGAGCGTGTGGCCAGGCGTCTCGATCACGTTGGCGGTGAGGTTGCCGACCTTGACCTTGTCGCCCTCGCGCACGGTTTCGTCGACGCCTGGAATTTTCGCGGCCTCTTTGGCGGGCGCCACCACGCGGCATTTGTATTTCTGCTTGAGCGCCGCGATGCCGCCCACGTGGTCGTGGTGGTGATGGGTGACCAGGATGTCGGTCAGTGTCCAGCCGGTCGCTTTCAGCGCGGCCTCGACCGGCGCTGCCTCCGGCGCATCGATCGAAGCGGTCGCCCCGCTGTCGGGGTCGTGCAGCAGCACCCCGTAATTGTCGCTCAGGCACTTAAATAAATGGGTTTCGGCAGGCATGGCTTAATCCTCGTGACCGTTAACCGTAGCATGCGGATGAATTGTCTGGCACCGGGCAGGGTTGCCGGCGTTACACGATTTGCATCTGAATTCGTGATAATTTCACGCCATGTCGATCGATGTCGTTGACCTGCGCAATTTCTACGGCCAGCACCTGGGCGTGGTGGCCCGGCGCTTTATCGGCCGGAGCATTCGCGCGCTGTGGCGCGATACTGCCGGACAACGGGTGCTCGGCGTCGGTTACACCACGCCCTATCTCGGCCTGTTCCGCGAGGAGGCCGAGCGCTGCCTCGCCTTCATGCCGGCGGCGCAAGGCGTGGTGAAATGGCCGACCACGCGGCCGGCGCTGTCGGCGCTGGTCGACGAGAACGAGCTGCCGCTGCCCGACAATGCCGTCGACCGCATTCTGCTGGTGCACGCGATCGAGATGACCAACGATCCGGCCGCGCTGCTGCGCGAAGTGTGGCGCGTGCTCGCGGCCGGTGGGCGGCTCCTGGCGGTGGTGCCGAACCGGCGCGGCGTGTGGGCGCGCATGGACACCACGCCGTTCGGTCACGGCCGGCCCTATTCGCGTTCGCAGATCAATCAGCTGTTGCGCGAGACCTGGTTCACGCCGACCGGCTGGAGCGAGGCGCTCTACGTGCCGCCGGTCCCGCGCGGCTGGTTCCTGCGCTCGGCGGTGGCGTGGGAGCGCACCGGCGCGACGCTGTCGGCGCCGTTTGCCGGCGTGCATCTGGTGGAAGCGACCAAGCAGGTCTATCGCCCGATCCCGGCGCAGCGCGTCAAGCGCAGGCTGGTGCCCGCGCTCGAGCCTGTGCTCGCGCCCTCGCCGGGCAGGTGAATCAATTTTGTCATTCCCGGGTGCTTCGCGCCGTCCTGGAATGACAAGAAAAAATTAAGCCGCTAAGTGGCGAAGGAGCGGAAGCTTACTCGCCCGGCTGTTGTGGCTCGTCGCCGCCGCCGCCTTCGCCCTGCGGGTTTGCGCCTTGCGGATTGTTGCCGAAGTCGGGCCGGTCCGGACGGAAACCGCCGCCGCCGCGATGACGCCGCCGCCGGCGATAGTTGTTGCCGTAGCGGTCCTGGTTGCGGTCGCCGCCGCCCTGGTCGTGGCCGTTGCCGCCGGAGTTCTGCTGCGGCTGCTGGTTGCCGCCGGTGATGAAAGCCGGCAGGCCGCCCGTGTCCTGGCCGCCTTCGGGCTGCGGCTGATGCTGCTGCGGCGGACGGTGCTGGGCCTGATCGCGCGGCGGGAACGGCTGCGCGTCGCGCGGCAGGTAGGGTTGCGGTTGCGGCTGAACGAAGCTCGGCTCGTTCTGGCCCATGTAGGGCTGGCCCTCGTCTTCGCCGTCGTCGTAGTTGTCGTCGGCGGCGCCTTGCGGCGCGTTCTGGCCCTGCTGCGGCTGCTGATTGTAATAGGGGTTCTGCTGGCGGAATTGTTCCTGCGCGGCGGCGATCAGGCGGAAATAATGCTCGGCGTGCTGGTAATAATTTTCCGCCGCCACCGGATCGCCCGAGCTCTGCGAATCGCGCGCGAGCTGGATGTATTTTTCCGCGATATGCGATGCGGTGCCGCGGATCTTCACGTCGGGTCCATTCGACTCATAGACCCGCGTCAGCGGATTCTGGCTTTTGCGGTGACCGCCGCGTCCCCGCATGCGCTTTTGACCGTTTCTCATGATATGCCTGTTCGCTGACCTTTCGTGTTCACTCTGCTTCAACGCATCTCAAGCCACACAAAAACTCCCTGCGCGGATTTCGCCCGCGCCGAATTATCGCGCGAATGCCCGAACGTTTGCGATCCGTTATCGCGATTGCAACAGCAACCCCAAAGTCGCCATTTTGGCCGCGATCTTAGCCGCGGCGTTGCCAACCTCTCGTTACGCGCATCCTCATAGGTTTCGAAATTCGATGCGCCCAACCGGTGAAGCATCCGAACCCGTATCTGGCGTTTCTCCGCCTTTGCGCCGCAGCCCACACAGAGCCTTCAGACTCCGGGGTTCTTAGAGCAGCGCAACCGTCACGGGTCGATTCCGTTGAGCGGAAGCTAGTCGTTTCCGCGGCACATTCCAAGTGGTTTTTTCTCGGATTTTCGGGGGGCTGCATTTTCACCCGCTGGCAATGCGCATAGCTCATGGCGCGATTGTGGCACTGAGCGCGCGCGGAATTCCGGCCAAATCCTTGCGTGCGCCGGCAACGCGCAAACCAGCGTTGGTAAACAATACGGCGACCGGGCGCTCTTGGCCGGCGCCAAGTTCCACGATGAGCGAGCCACCGGGCGCAAGCAGGCGGTGGGCGTCGGCAGCGAGGGCGCGATAGGCATCGAGCCCGTCCATGCCGCCGTCCAGCGCAAGCCGCGGGTCGTAGTCGCGCACCTCCGGCGCGAGCGTATCGATCTCGCCGCGTGTGATATAAGGCGGATTCGATACGATCAGATCGAACGGCGCTTCGACGCCTTGCGCGATATCGCATGCAGCGAACGTGCAGCGCGCCGCCAGACCGTTGCGCTCCGCATTGCCGCGCGCGACCGCGATTGCCTCCGCGCTGATGTCGGTGCCGGTGCCGGTCGCATTGGGAAGTTCGCCGAGCAACGCCAGCAGCAGCGCGCCCGAGCCGGTGCCGATGTCGAGGATGCGCAGCTTCTCCATGCGCCGCCCGCTGCGCACCACGAAATCGAGCGCGGCCTCCACCACCGTCTCGGTCTCCGGCCGCGGCACCAGCACGGCCGGGCTCATCTCCAGCATCTGGTCCCAGAATTCCCTGTGGCCGAGAATGCGCGCGACCGGTTCGTGTTTGAGTCGGCGCGCCGAGAGCGCCGACACCGCGTCGATCTCGCGCGCTTCAAGGATTCGGTCGGATTGCGCGATGAGCTGCGCGCGGTCGAGACGCAAAGCGTGGCCGAGCAAGGCGCGCGCATCGACCGACGCCTCCTCGATGCCGGCAACTTTGAATGCCTGGGCAATCAGCTGGATGGCCTCGTCAATTGAAGCGCCGGCCTTGAGCCGCGGAACGATCCTCACGTCGCGCCTTCGGCTGCCAGCAATTCGGCCTGGTGTTGCGTCACCAGCGCGTCGATCACCTCGTCGAGCGCCTCGCCTTCGATGATCTGCGGCAGCTTGTGGAGGGTGAGGTTGATGCGGTGGTCGGTGACGCGGCCTTGCGGGAAATTATAGGTGCGGATGCGCTCGGAGCGGTCGCCGGAGCCGATCTGCCCGCGCCGCTCGGCCGCGCGCGCGCTGTCGCGCCTTGTCTTCTCGGCGTCGTAAAGCTTGGCGCGCAGCATGCGCATCGCCTTGGAGCGATTTTTGTGCTGCGAGCGCTCCTCTTGGACGTAAACGAAAATGCCGCTCGGCAGGTGGGTGATGCGGATCGCCGATTCGGTCTTGTTGACGTGCTGGCCGCCGGCGCCCTGCGCCCGCATCGTGTCGATCTTGAGGTCCTTATCGTCGATGTCGATATCGACGTCCTCCACCTCGGGCAGCACCGCTACGGTTGCGGCCGAGGTATGGATGCGGCCGGAGGCCTCGGTGTCGGGCACGCGCTGCACGCGGTGCACGCCGGATTCGAACTTGAGCTTGGCGAAGACGCCGCGGCCGTGCACCTCGGCGACGATTTCCTTGAAGCCGCCGTGGCTGCCCTCGCTCAAGGACACGATTTCGACGTTCCAGCCCTGCTTGGCGGCGTAGCGCTCGTACATGCGGAACAGATCGCCGGCGAACAAGGCGGCCTCGTCGCCGCCGGTGCCGGCGCGGATTTCGAGGATGGCGTCATGATCGTCCATGGCGTCTTTCGGGATCAGCGCCAATTGGATCTGGTGCTCCAGCCGGTCCCGGCGCGCATTGAGTGCCGGCTTTTCGGCTTCCGCCATCCGCCGCATCTCGGTATCGGTCTTAGGGTCGCCGATCAAAGCATCAAGATCGGCGATTTCGGAGGTGACGGCGCGATAGGCCTTGATCGCGTCGATCACCGGCCCGAGCTCGGCGAATTCGCGCGACAGCTTCACGTAAGTCTCGGTCGGCAAATTGGTGGCGAGCTCGCTCTCCACCATGGCATGGCGGGCAAGCAGTGCATCGAGCTTCTGTTGCGGCAGCGAAATCAAAGTTGCAGCCCCTCGGCCGCCGCGAAGCCTTCCAGCTTTTGGCGGATCGACACGCTGCCGACCGGCTGCGCCAGGAATGGCAGGATCGCCTGCTCGCCCTTGCGGCAGTCGAGATCGAGCAACAACGCCTTGATCGGACCGACCGCCGAAGGCGACAGCGACAGCGAGCGGTAGCCGAGGATCGCCAGCGCCAGCGCGCCGATCGGCTGCGAGGCAAGCTCGCCGCACAGCGCCACCGGTTTGCCGTGCTTGCGGGCGTGGTCGGCGATGTCCTTGAACGCGCGCAGCACCGGCGCCGACAGCGGATCGAAACGCCCCGCCACGCGCACATTGCCGCGGTCGGCGGCGTAGAGGAATTGCATCAAGTCGTTGGAGCCGACCGAGAGGAAGTCCACGCGCTCGAGCAGCTCGTCGAGCTGGAACAGCAGCGCCGGTACTTCCAGCATGGTGCCGATCTCCACCCGCTCCGGCAGCGGATGACCGTGCCGGCGCAAATGCGTGAGCTCGAGTTCGACCAGCGCCTTGGCCTTGTCGAATTCCTCCACCATGGCGATCATCGGAAACATCAGGCGCAACTCGCGCCCGCCCGATGCGCGCAGCAGCGCGCGCAACTGGCTGCGCAGCAGACCGGGGCGGTCGAGGCCGAGCCGGATGGCGCGCCAGCCGAGCGCCGGGTTTTCCTCTTCGACGTTTCGCATATAGGGCAGCACCTTGTCGCCGCCAATGTCGAGCGTGCGGAAGGTCACCGGCTTTTTGCCCGCCGCGTCGAGCACCGAGCGGTAGAGCGAGAGCTGCTCATTGGTGCGCGGGAACGTGTCCGCCACCATGAACTGCAATTCGGTGCGGAACAGGCCGATGCCGGCGGCGCCGGTCTCCTCGATGTGCGGAAGATCGATGGCGAGGCCGGCATTGATCATCAGCGTGAACTTGTGGCCGTCCTTGGTGATGGACGGCTTGTCGCGCAGCGCGTGATATTGCGCCTGCCGCCGCGCGCGCAGCTTCACCCGCTCGCCATAGGCGGATTCGATGTCGGAGGGCGGGCGCATGTGCACGTGGCCGGTCGAGCCGTCGACGATGATGGCGTCGCCCGGCTCGACCAGGCCGGTGGCATTGGCGATCTCGCCGACCGCCGGAATGCCGAGCGCGCGCGCCACGATCGACACGTGCGAGGTCGGGCCGCCTTCCTCCAGCACTAGGCCGCGCAGTCGTTTCCTGTCGTAATCGAGCAGCGCCGCCGGCCCCATCGAACGCGCCACGACGATGGCGTTCTCCGGCAGCCGCTCCTTGCTCGGCGCGTGATCCTGCCCCATCAACACGCGCATCAGCCGATTGGCGAGATCATCGAGATCGTGCAGCCGGTCGCGCAAATAAGGATCGGAGGCGCGCAGCATGCGCGCGCGGGTGTCGGACTGCACGCGCTCGACGCCGGCTTCGGCGGTGAGGCCGGTCATCACCGCCTCGCGCATCTTGTGCAGCCAGCCCTGGTCGTAGCCGAACATGCGGTAGGCCTCGAGCACGTCGCGATGCTCGCCGCCGTCGGCGACGTCGCGGTGCTCCATCAGCCGGTCGAGATCGGCGCGCAGCGCGGCGATCGCGGCGTCGAGGCGCTTCAATTCATGCGGCACGTCGTCGGCGATGACGTTGGTGATGACCACGCGCGGCTCGTGCAGCACGACGTGGCCGAGCGCGATGCCGTCGGACAGCGAGGAGCCGACGAGGTGCAGCGCGTGGCGGGCAGCGGGCTCGGCGCCGGGGCGGGCGAGCGCCGACAGCTCGCCGGAGGCGATCATTTCGGCGAGCACCATCGCCGTGGTCTGCAGCGCCTCTTCTTCCTCTTCGGTATAGGTGCGGCGCGCGCGGTTCTGCACCACCAGCACGCCGAGCGTATTGCCGGCGCGCAGCACCGGCACGCCGAGGAAGGAATGATAGATCTCTTCGCCGGTTTCCGGGCGGAACGAGAAGGCCGGATGGCTTTGTGCGTCCGACAGGTTGATCGGATTGGCCTCGCTCGCCACCAGGCCGACCAGGCCCTCGTCGGCCTTCATCACGGTGTTGTGGACGGCTTCGCGCTTCAGGCCCTCGGTGGCGTATAGCTCGAGGGTTCCGTCCACGCGCAAGACGTAGACAGAGCACACCTCCGCCACCATGTTGG
>Ga0335081_10005962_pt1 | contig 19317 bp, 17 predicted proteins | sample Lox_Sample_35_FD_206713 | JGI IMG/M metagenome (GOLD analysis project Ga0335081, IMG submission 206713) | Soil microbial communities from Loxahatchee National Wildlife Refuge, Florida, United States - Lox_Sample_3.5 | ecosystem: Environmental > Terrestrial > Soil > Wetlands | place: USA... | reverse complement strand
TGTTTCACTGTGCTGGCCATTATGGGATCAGCCGTCGCACAGCAGACAGGCATCAAACGTACCGTCCTGCGTTCCGTCGATTTTCCCCCAGGCTATACGACCGTGACTGCGATTGTGGAGCTCGCGCCGGGCACCTGCTCGGGCCGTCACACCCATCCAGGATTCGACACCGGCTACGTCATGCAGGGCGACTTCGTCCTCAAGGTGGACGGGAAGCCTGAACAGACGTTCAAGGCAGGTGACTCCTTCGAGACACAGCCTCTCGTGCCCCATGACGCTTGCTCGGTATCCGGCACCAAACTGATTGACACTTGGGTGATCGAGAGAGGCAAGCCGCTGGCGTCCCCGGCGCCCTGACAGCCGGCCCAGCCGGCGCGACGTCGCGAAGCTGCTCACTTACGACGAGGCGCGGCCAACATGGCCAAGCTAGTTCAACTCATTGAAGGAACGGCACAAATTTAGATGTATCCCGATTACAACATATCCCGACAAAACGATGTGGAATTGCCCTTTGTTGTTACTCATTAGGGTCGTCCGTGGAATCATAGCGCTAAGAATCTCAAACGTCAGGGGACGCGTCATGAAACGTGCATCACTGATTATTGCTTCCGCTCTTATGTTTGCTGCACCGGTTGCCCAAGCGGCCGACATGGCACTCAAGGCGCCACCTCCGGCGCCGGCAGTAGATCCCTGGGCCGGCTGGTATCTCGGTGTGAACATCGGTGGCAGCTGGGGCCGCGCTGCCGATACAACGACTTACGGCGCTCCGCCGGTACTGTTCGCTGCAACATCATCCCATCTCGACGGTGTGATCGGCGGCGGCCAGGTCGGTTACAATTGGCATTCTAACAGTTGGCTATTCGGGCTTGAGGCTGACATCCAGGGTAGCGGTGAACGAAGTTCGGCCACAACGAGCCTGACCAACACAATTCTCGTTCCCATCAATGGCGTCTTTTTTCCGATAAACATAACCGGCAACCTGACTGACAATGAGAGACTGTCGTGGTTTGGCACATTGCGTGCGCGGCTCGGCCTCCTCGCCAGTCCCACGTGGCTTTTCTCTGTGACCGGCGGGTTGGCCTATGGTGAAATCCAAAATAACGAGACCTTTACCGTGGGACCCGTCACTGTTCTCAACAACTTTAACAACACCAGGGCCGGCTGGACGGTCGGCGGCGGCGTCGAGGGCGTGGTGAGTGGCAATTGGACGGCGAAACTCGAATATCTCTATATGGACTTTGGCACGATCACCCACACGTATCCGGGATTGAGTATATTCAATCCACTCACACTCAGCAGCCACGTGACTGACAACGTAGTGCGGGTCGGCTTGAACTATCACTTCCACTGACAAGGAAAGTATCTCTGAGAATCCAGAAGGGCCGCTCGCGAGGGCGGCTCTTGCCTTTGAATCACAAGGGTCAGAAAAGGCCAGCGGATTTGTTGCATTACACTTCGGCCGCTATTGGTACCTAGTATCGGCCAGAGTGATTGGCGGAGAGGGAAGGGATTTGAACCCCCGACGCGGTTGCCCGCGTACCACACCGAAGCGCGGTTGCCTTAGGCCGCTCAGCCACCTCTCCGTAGTCGTCCAACATCAACGTAAGGGCTCAAGGGGTTCAAAGTCCGCCGAGTCGAGCCCGATGTCCTGCAAGCACCTATCGTCAAGCCCTTCAAAGTGCCGCCAGTCCGTGAGTTGCCGCTTGATGTCGCTCCAGCACAAGCCGCTGTGGGTCTGAACTGTCAGGTTCCTGAGGTCCCAGTTGATCGTCTTCATGGCACTCTCCATCCCGGAGCACCTAAAATTACTGCGGGTGGGGCCAAGCGGAATGTGATCCCAAGCACAGTTTGTCGGATTGCCCGCGACCCTTCCGTTTCAATCTGCATATCCGGCTATTTCAAAATTGGCCCGATTTTTCGAATTTTGGCGCGACCCGGCCGCACCCAAAAATAAGTCTCCGAGCCGGGACGGCGCCAACATCGCCAAGCTTCCGGACCTGTTGCGGAAGCCATAAGACGTCGCGATCTACCGCCGCGCGGCGGAACTGTCACAAATCAGTGGCTTGATTTTTTCCGGACCCATTTGGCAAAATCCACCGTCCATGGGGCGGCGGTGGAGGATGCCGTGGACCGGCAGATCGCTCAACTCAACATCGAGCATTTCCGCGAGAGGCTTAAGACGGAGACCGACGAGACCACGCGGCAAACGCTGCTACGCCTGTTAGCCGAGGAGGAGGCCAAGCTGGCGGCGCTAGATGGTCCACCCAAGCAGAACCGTTAGGACTTATGTTCTTGCCATTCTCGCCAGTGCGTCGGTTGCACGTCGACCAGCTTTTTGGTTTTGGCATTGACCCAGCCGCCGTCGAGGCGGCGGCATGGAAAGACGAGTTCGTGTCGGCCGACATGGTTGATGACGGCTAGCTGCAAGTCGCGGTCAGCCGGCGCTGTGACAATAGGTTTCCAGTCCATACGGAAAAATATCGGGCCACCCACGGCTTCCGCTTTGATCTAGATCATGCTCCGCGATGAGCCGCCCCAATTGGTCCCGCCGCCGGCCCCGACTAAGCGGCAAATCTCAGCGCGCCGCGTCCCCACGACTCGCGGCCGAAAACCTGCTAGCTTGAGCGCCGCCGAAATCGCGCTTGGCACCGGGAGCCGCCCATGGACCGACCGTTGATCGTTCACGACCCGCGCGGCTATCCGCCGAAGGTCATCGGCAAGCGGCTCGCCTCGCGGCCGGCGAGCCTCGACGGCAAGATCGTCTACCTGGTCGATTGCCTGTTCGACAATTCGGCGGCCTTCATGGAGCAGCTGCGGGCGTGGTTCGCCGAGCATCTGCCGGCCGTGGTCACCCGCATCATCACGCCGCGCGAGAGCTGGGAAGACGATCCCGCCATGCGCGCGCGGATCGTCGCCGAGGGCGACGGCGCCATATTGGGGGTCGGGCTTTGAAGCACCTGCTGCCCGACGGTCGTCGGGTTGGCAATGGCGCTGGAAGAAAGCGGGCTGCCGAGCGTCGCGGTCCACACCGACGTGTTCGCGCGGCTCGCCCGCGTCAGCGCGCTCGCCAACGGCATGCCGCGGGCGCGGCAGGCCTTCGTGCCGCAGCCGGTCGTTGACAGAACGCCAGCGCAACTGCGCGGCTATATCGAGGGTATCGATCCGGTCTCCAAGCGGCCGTTCATGCAGGAGCTGATCGAGGGTTTGACCGGCGACCTTAGCGATGAAGATTTAAAGGGCGTGTCGTTCGACCGCTCGACGCCGCGGCTGTTGCCGGCCGACACCGAAGACAATCTGCAGCAATTGTTCGCCGCCAATCACTGGACCGACTATCTGCCGATCGTGCTGCCGACCGAAGCCCGCGTCGCGGCGATGCTAAAAGGCACGAGCCATCCCCCCGACAAGGTGGTCGGCCGCATGCGCCCGGCGCGGTTCCGCGAGTTCTGGGAATTCACGATCGAGAAGGTGGCGGTCAACGCCGTGATGGCGGGCGCCCGGCCGGAATATTTCCCGGTGATTTTGGCCATGGCGGCGAGCGGCCACACCGCGCGGTCGAGCAGCACGACGTCGTTTGCCACCATCTCCGTGGTCAACGGCCCGATCCGCCACGAGATCGGCATGGATGCCGGCATCGGCGTGCTCGGCCCCTACAACCACGCCAACGCCACCATCGGCCGCGCCTTCGGCCTGCTGTCGCAGAATCTGCAAGGCGGCTCGGTGCCGGGCGAATCCTATATGGGCTCGCTCGGCAACTGGTACGCTTACACGGCCGCGTTCCCGGAGAACGAAGAGCGCAGCCCGTGGGAGCCGCTGCACGTGCAGCACGGCTTCAAGCCGAGCGACAGCACCGTGAGCGTCTTCTTCGGCGGCTGGTATACCCAAGCCGGCTACGGTCCGCGCGAAACCTGGAAGGAGAAATTCATCCGCTGCCTGACCGCGACCGAGCACAACAACCCGCCGCTGATCGTGCTCGATCCGATCGCCGCGCGCGGCTTTGCCGAGATCGGCTTCTACAGCAAACAAAAGCTCATCGACTGGTGCGCCGAGAATGCGCGCATGCCGGCGCGCGAATATTGGGACAACCAGTGGATCCAAACCCTGGTGCGGCCGTTCGCGGTCGCCGGCGTCGAGCCTTATGCGAGCCGACTCAAAGCCGCGCCCGACGAGGTGATCTCGATCTTCCAGCCCGAGGACATCAACATCGTGGTGGCGGGCGGCGAGACCCAGGGCGCCTGGAAGATGTTCGGCGGCTCGCTGCGCAACGCCGTCATCTCGGTCGATGCGTGGCGCTAGAGCGAAATCGTTTCATGTTGAAACGATTTGCGCTCCAGCATCTTGGTGGAGCATGATCTTTTCGGAAAACCGGCGTCCACTTTTCCGGATCATGCTCTAGGCCCGTTCGCCTCGGCCGATCAGCGACATTGGGCCATGCTGGGGGCCATGCTGGCAGACGTGTCGTTTACCGGAGTCGAAATCCGATCCTACGCCGTAACGTGCAGCGCCCTTTCGATGGCGCGTAAAAGGTCGTTCGGTTTGATCGGCTTGTAGAGCGTCGATATTGCTCCGGCCTCCGTCGCCATGGTGTCGAAACCCGGCATGGTCGGACATTGGCCGCCGAGCATGAAGCCTGAGACCGCGATGATCGGCAGGTTTGGGCGACTGCGGTGAATAGCCTGCGCCGTCGCGAAGCCGTCCATGCCTGGCATGAACACGTCGAGGAGGACGAGATCGACCCCATTGCTCCCGATCAGGTCGATGCCCGACAGGCCGCTTTCGGCGGTGATCACATCATATCCGCTGGCGGCGAGCACAATCCTTGTTGCCTCGCGCACGTTCTTGTCGTCGTCGATGATCAAGATGCGAGCCATGGCGGTGCACTTGCGATAACGGTTATCCTGGATGATCCGCCGGCGCCTGGGGCTCAACGCCCGGCACCGCGGTTGCCGGCTCCGGGCTCATCGAAGCTCCGGCCGCCATGGTCTTGGCGATCGCCTGCATCAGCGCAGCCGCTCCGAACGGCTTTTGCAGACATACGATGTCGGAAAGATCGGGCGCTAAGGGGAACAGGTCGAGCGCGGTGCGGTCGGACCCGCGCAGATGCACGCCGGACACCGCGATCACCGGAAAGCTCGGATTGCGCCGGCGCAGCGCCTTGATCAGCTTCACGCCGTCCATCTCGGGCATGAAGATATCGACGATTGCCAGATCGAACGCCGACGCCCGGAACTCGCGCAGGCCGGCATGACCATTTTCCGCGGCGACGACTTCGAACCCCTTGGCTTTCAGCGCCAAGCTGACCGCGTGACGAACGTATGACTGATCATCGATGACGAGGATGCGTCGCATTTTCCTTCACCTCTCGCAACCCTCATCGATGCACGAGCCCGCCTGATTCTCTAATTTTGGTCGATAAAGATTCGCTTACGAACTTTTTTACGAAGCGAATCAATTCGCAGTCGCCCGGAACCGCTGTTCCGGCTCGCCTTCGTCGTCGAGCGCCTTGCGCAATGCACGCGCCAGGTCCTCTCGACGATGTGGCTTCTGCAACAGCAGCACATCCGGATCGAGGCGGCCATGATGGACCATGGCGCTTTCGGTATAGCCGGACGTGAACAGCACCTTGGTGCCGGGCCTGCGCTTCGTCATCTCTTTTGCCAGCTGCGACCCGTTCATCGGCCCCGGCATGATGACGTCCGTAAACAGCAAATCGAACGGCGCGCCGTCGTCGAGCAGCTTGAGCGCCGCGGCGGCATTCTCGGCGGGTATGATCCGGTAACCGAGGCTCTTGAGCTGCGTCGTGACGGAGACGCGGACCAGCGGATCATCCTCGACGAGCAGAATGGTCTCATTGCCGCCGCTGACGGGAGGCACAGACGCCGCGGTCTGCGGATCGGCGACCGCGGTCGCCTGCGGAAGATAAAGCCTGATCGCGGTGCCGATGTTCTGCTCGCTGTAGATCTTCACGTGACCGCCGGATTGCTTGATGAAGCCATACACCATGCTCAGACCAAGCCCGGTGCCCTTCCCCACTTCTTTTGTGGAAAAGAACGGCTCAAATACCTTGTCCTGAATATCGCGCGGAATTCCCGTGCCGGTATCGCTGACCACGACCATGACGTAGGGCCCCGCCCGCACGTCGCGATTGGCGGCCGCGTAATCCTCGTCGAGAACGATATTGGCGGTCTCAAGCGTCAACTTGCCGCCGCCGGGCATCGCGTCGCGCGCGTTTACCGCCAGATTGAGAAGAGCGGTGGTGAGCTGGCCCGGATCGATCATGGCCGGCCAGGCGCCGGCGGCGAGCTTGGTCCGGATTTCGATGTTTTCGCCGAGCGTCGGCCGCAGCAAGTTGGCTGACGCGAGCACCAGCTCGTTCACATCCACTTCGCGCGGCTGCAAGGCCTGTTTGCGCGCGAACGACAGCAAATGACTCGTCAGCTCGGCGCCGCGGGCCGCAGCTTCGCCGATCAGCTTGGCGATCGCCGCGAGCTCCGGCTTGTCGGCGACGCCATCGGCCAGAAGATCGATGGTGCTGGTGATCACGGTCAAGAGATTGTTGAAGTCATGCGCGACGCCGCCGGTGAGCTGACCGATCGCGTCCATCTTTTGCGCGTGCCGCAGCTGCTGCTCGATCTTGGTGCTCTCGGTGACGTCCGACAACGCATAGGCGACGCCTCTTATGCCCTCCGGTCCGTACATCGCCGCGCCGGAGAAGCTGACCTCGATCAGGGCGCCATTCTTGTGGCGGCGTTGCACGCGAATGTCGCGGATAGTCTCGCCCGCCATGGCGGCTTCGAACAGGCGCTCGTACTCGGCCTCATGGCCTTCCGGCACCAGGTTGTACGGCTTGCCGACGGTTTCTTCGGCCGTATAGCCGAAGATGCGCTCGGCCGAGCGGCTCCACATCATCACGGTGCGATCGGGCGCCAGGCAGAAGATCGCAACCGGCGAGGCGTCGATGACCGCGCTGAGCGTTTCCCGCATCTGCCGCTCGGTATCGACCAGGCGGTTGTGCGCGGTCATGTCGCGGCCGATAAAAAAGTGGCGCTGCGCCGCTTCCGACCAGACGCCGGACCAGGTCAGCGGCACGCTGTGTCCGTCTTTATGAAGGTAACGGGTCTGGAAATTGCGCAGCTCCTTGCCACGGCGCGCCAGCCGCATCTCGTTGCGCGTCGCCTCGAGGTCGGCGGGATGAATGAAATCCACGGCGCTGCGACCTTCCATCTCCTCGGGCTCGTAGCCGACAATGGCCCGCGCGCTCGGGCTGACGCGCACGAAATTGCCCTTGCGGTCCGTCACCAGGAGGAAGTCGAGCGAGGTCTCGAAGATGAGACGGCGCTCTTCCATCTCGCGCAGATGGCCCTGCCGCTCGGCGGCAAACCAGCGCGCCAGCTGCGCATAGAGCGCCCCGGTTTCAACCAACAGCACCAGCAGCACGACGGTGGCCGCCAACAGCCCGTAACCGCGGCCGGCATAGAAGCCGAGGTCGAAGCGTCCGCCGTTGAGAACGGCGCTCAGCGCGATGTCGCACAGCCAGGCGCACATCGCGACCATGAGCCACAGGTCGAGCACGCTGTGCGGGCGGCGCAGCCACAAGGCGGCCAAGGCGCCGGCGCTCAAAGCCCACACCGCCGAAACGACAAAGATCATTACGGGCGTGTACGCGTTGCCGCGCATGATGCTTGGCAGGAATGATTGCCCGACCGTGGCGATGCCGGTCAGCATCACCACCGCGGCGACGACGCCGAGCGCACTTAATGACGCCACATAATTGCCGGACCTGCCGGAACGCGCTGCCGCCAAGCCATCGTTTTTGCTCAGCGCGTAGGCGATGACGGCGAGCGGAAAGACGGCGTGCCAGAAAACATAGAGCCACGCCGTGGTCTGCGGACCGGCGCCAAGCAATCCGGCTTCGGAGAACAGGCCTGGAAAGGTCAGCATGTGCGCCGTGACAATCAGCGCGGTGAACAGATACCCGCATGCCAGCACCAGCAAGCCGCGAATCCGCAAAAGCGAAAGCTGCCCGAACAAGAAGACCGCGGTGATCAGATTGCTGACGATCAGCGCTGATTGGTAGGCTGGGATGAACCCCCACACCTGCGGCAGGGGCAAACGGGCAAACGGCACGATTGCGACACATAGCGCAACCGAAATGACCCCCGCGATCAGCGCGACGCGCCGGTCTCGACGCTCGGCCCTGATGGCGGACAGAAACAGCGGCACTTCACCTTTCGGTTTGCCAGGCTGCATGTTCGTTCCGCTGTCTAGACCTGCTGCCAGATGACTGCTTGCAGCCTGGATACCTCCCAGATTTGAAGGGATGCTTAACCGATTCTTCGCGATTGAAGCGATCGCGATGTCCGCCCATCCCGACTGAGCAGCAGTACGTAGCTTGCTCTTGCCGCAGCGATGATCGCTGTCGGTCGGGAATAGCGCTCTCGGAGACTTGGCCAGGCGTCAGCCATTGCCGCTCGCCTCCGACGGGCGCTCCGCGCCGACATGGCCGTCCTGCGCGACCGCGCTTGCTCGCTGTGCCGGACCGGACTAGACACCGCCCGGGGCCGGGAGAGCGAGAGAATGTCGGCAGTCGCGGCGGAGACGATCGCAGTCCAGCAGCGCTCGTTTCGCGAAGTCTGGGTGATCAGCCTCGGCCACGGCCTGACCCACTGGTACCCGGCGACGTTCTATCTGCTGCTGCCGCTGATCGGCAAAGAGCTCGGCCTCGACTACGCGCAGATCGGCTCGATCCTCACCGCCCAATTCGTCGCCGGCGCCATCGCCAACGTGCCGGGCGGCATTCTTGTCGACACCGTCGGCCGCAAGGGCCTGTTGATGGCGATCTCGCTGTGCTGGATCGGCTTTCCTTATCTCCTGATGGGCCAATCGCACGCCTATTGGATGATGCTTGCCTGCGCGACGCTGGTCGGCATCGGCAACAATCTGTGGCACCCGACCGCGATCCCCTGGCTCGCCGACCGCTTCCCCGCCCGCAAGGGTCTGGTCATGGCGTTCCACGGCATGGGCGGCAATGTCGGCGAAGCGGTCGCGCCGCTGGTCATCGGCGTGCTGTTGCAAAGCTTCAACTGGCGCACCGTGGTCTTCATCAACGTGCTGCCCGGCATCGCGGTCGCGGCCTTCATCCTGGTCTATGTCGGCCGCCTGCAGATGGCCGACATCCGCTCCGGCGTCGCCAAGCTGAAACCGCCCGCGGTCGGCGGCAAGGAACGGCTGCGCATGCTGGCGGGCCTGCTGCACAATCGCGCGCTGGTGACGCTCGCCATCGGTGCGGCGTTCCGCTCCATGACGCAGAGCGCGCTGCTGACGTTTCTGCCGCTCTATCTCGCCCGCGTCATGGGCTATTCGACGCTGTGGATCGGCGCCTGCATGTTCGCGCTGCAGACGGCGGGCTTTATCGCAGCGCCGATCGCCGGACATTTTTCGGATCTGGTCGGCCGCCGCCAGATCATCATGTCGAGCATGTCGATGACCGCGGTGGTGATCGTGTTCATGATCTTTGCCGGCGGCACCAGTTGGTTCGTCGCGCTGGTGGCGCTGCTCGGATTCTTTCTGTTCGCGGTGCGCGCCGTGCTGCAAGCCTGGCTCCTCGACGCCACCCCACCCGGGCTCGGCGGCAGCGCGATCGGCCTACTGTTCGGCACCCAGGCCATCGGCCAGGCGCTGGGACCGGTCAGCGCCGGCATTGTCGCCGATCATTTCGGGCTGATGGCCGCCTTCTACTTCGTCGCCGTCACCATCGTGCTCGCCAACTTCATGGTCTTCATCACGCCGTCGGACCTGATCAAATCGCGCGGCATCAAGGTCGCTGCGGCAAGTCGCTAACCGGCCTGAAGGCGCAATCCGAAGACCAAGTGAGGCCTACCGCCGCTCGCCAACTTTTCATGACCACCGGCGTCCCCTAGACTGCGTTCAAGGGAAGTTTCGTCGCGGTTGCCGCCGGACATCGTGGTGTGAGCGGGAGAGCAAGCCGTGGGGCTGGCCGCTGATACGATCCTGCATCTGATCAATTTGCGGCATGCCGGGCGCTTGCCGGATAGCGCCCGCGTCGTCGAGATCGGCGCCCAGCAACTGTCGAACTCGTTCCTGCGCGCCAAGGCGGAACTGGCCCAGCTTTACGAGCTTTTTGGCCGCGCGCCAGTCGACCTCGGCGGCCCGCGGGACGCCCCGATCGTCGACGGCATCGAGCGCCAGGCCGAGTCGGCGCCGGCCTCGCAGCCGTTCTGGGAGTCTTTGGGCTTTGCCTACAGCGCCATCGAATATGGTGGCCACCGCGGCGTCACCGCGCTCGACCTCAATCGCGATCAAGTGCCCTCCGAACTGCGTTCGTCGTTCGATCTGGTGGTCAATGCCGGCACCACCGAGCACGTGGTCAACCAGGACAACGCCTTCCGCGTGATCCACGACCTCGCCAAGGCGGGCGGCATCATGCTGCACGAACTGCCGGGCGGCGGCATGCTGACCCACGGCGTCGTCAGCTACAATCCGCAATTCTTCTGGCTGTTGTGCCGGTTCAATAATTACGAAGTCTTCGACCTGACCATAGCGCATGCCGGCGACGCACCGGTCAGCAACGACGTGGTGCAAAGCAACACCCAGTTCGCGCGCTCGCGCCATGCCCTGCGAGCGCCCCTCACCGTCCCAATCTTCGTCGTCACGGCGATGCTGCGGAAGCGGGGCGACCAATCCTACGTCACGCCGCTCGACGTTCCGGCGGAAGCCTTGCCGACTTAAACCGGAGACCGATCGCCGCAGGTACGGTGCGACGGCGCGGTTCCGGTTCCAACGAATATTTCAGCAAATTGCGGCGGCTGCGTTTGCCGATTGCAAACGAGCACCATCGATCGGTCACGCCGCTGCCACGAAGGCGGGCTACCAAGGAACTCAAGGAGGAGGGGTGACCAGGGAGGAGCATCATGACACTCCACGTTGCGGCTACAGCGCGGACGCGGCTCGTCACCTACGACAAGAACAATTGCCCCCAGTGTCAGGCCTGGCTCTTGGCGCCGACCTGGTCCGAACATCTCAACGAGCGTTGCGTCCGGCACACCTGGTCGTGCGAGGCGTGCGGCTACGAGTTCGAAACGGCGGTGCTGTTCGCCGCCCTCGAGACCGCCGACGCATAGGCGTGACGCTTGCCGTTGAAATCTTCGACCGTCGCGCCGTCGGCGCTCAGATAGCACGGCCCGATCGGCGACTTGCCGTGGCCGCCGGGAATGTCGAGCACGTAAGCCGGCTGGCATAGGCCCGAGAGGCGGCCATGCAGCGCGCGCATCAACGCCTGGCCTTCAGCGATGGTGGTGCGAAAGTGCGCGGTGCCCGGCGCCAGATCGGCGTGGTGCAGGTAATAGGGCTTGATCCGGCACTCGACCAGCGCGCGCAGCAAGGCACCCAGCGTCGCGGCGTCGTCGTTGACGCCGCGCAGCAGCACCGATTGTGACAGCATCGGGATGCCGGCGTCGATGAAGCGCCCGCAAGCCGCGCGCACCTGCTTGGTCAATTCGCGCGGATGGTTCGCGTGCAGCACGACGAACGCCGCCTTCTCGGTGCGCAGCGCCAAGACCCGTGCCGCCGTCGCCCGCTCCGGCGCCACGACCGGCACGCGGGTATGAACGCGGATCACCTTGACGTGGGCAATGGCGGCGAGCCGCCGCATCGTGTCCTTGAGCCGCCGCGGCGAGACGAGCAGCGGATCGCCGCCGGTCAGGATCACTTCCCAGATATCCGGATGCGCGCCGATATAGTCGAGCGCGGCCTTGAGTGCTGAAGGCTTCAGCGCGCCCTGCCCCGGCCCGACCGTTTCGCGGCGGAAGCAGAACCGGCAATAGGCGGCGCAGGTGTTGACGAGCTTGAGCAGCACCCGGTCGGGGTAGCGGTGCACGATGCCCTCGACCGGGCTGTGGGCGTCGTCGCCGATCGGGTCGCTGCTTTCCTGCGGCTCGACCTTGAGCTCGCGCGGATCGGGAACGAACTGCCGGGCGATCGGATCATGCGGATCGGCTGGATCGATCAGGCGGGCGACCGCGGGCGTGATGGCAACGGCATAGCGCGCCGCCACCTCGTTCAGCGCGGCGAGCCGCTCGTGCGGCACGAGCCCGGCATCGACCAGGGCGGAGGGGTTGCGTAAAGCCTTTCGGGCGGCGGCGGAACGCATGGGCGGCCTCGATTCAGGAGATCAAGCCCCTTATGCTCGATCCGGCGCTTTGCAGGCAAGACGCCTTGCAAGCAAGGCATGGCGCCATTCGCCGAAGCCTCATTGCAGAGGACGGCGGTTCGGTGTTTAGAGCATGATCCGGAAAAAGCCTGTCCCGGACTTGATCCGGGATGGACGCCGGTTTTCCGAAAAGATCATGCGCCGCTAAAATGCTACGTGGAACAACGAGGGCAGTTCGATGAAAAACTACATGGACGGGGGCGAAGCGATCCTGGAAGCGTTCCGCAAGCTGAAGATCGACTACATCCTGTCGTCGCCGGGCTCGGAATGGTCGCCGGTATGGGAAGCGCTGGTGCGGCAGAAGACCGGCAACCACGCCGGCCCGGCCTATATCGATTGCTGGCACGAGACGCTCGCCGTCAACATGGCGACCGGTTACACGCTGATCACCGGCCGGCCGCAGGCGGTGCTGGTGCATGCCGGCGTCGGGCTGCTGCAAGGCTCCATGGGCGTGCACGGCGCGCTGCAGTCCGAAGTGCCGATGATCGTCATGTCGGGCGAGTCCAACACCGTCGGCGAGGATCCGGCGCTGCCGATCGAGCAGCAATGGTACGGCGGCTTGAGCGTCGGCGGCATCGAGCGCTTTGTCGAGAACATCACGAAAATCGCGCGGCCGGTGACGAGCCCGCACACGCTCTACGAACAAGTGATCCGCGCCGGCGAGATGGCGCAACGCCTGCCCAAGGGCCCGATCTATCTCAACGTCGCGCTCGAGCACATGCTGCACGACTGGACGCCGCCGGAGAATGACCGCGACGTGCCGTTCGCGCCGCGGCTCGAGCCCCATGCCAGCGAGGTCGAGAACATCGCGGCCATGCTGCTTAAGGCGAAGAACCCGGTCGTGGTCGCTGAGCAGTCGGGCCGCGACCCGGAAGCGTTCAAGGCGCTGGTCGAGCTTGCCGATCTGCTCGCGATCCCGGTGACGTGGGGCCGCGTCGCCAACTTCGCCAATTTCCCGACCGACCATCCGCTCTATCTCGGGGTTGCGTCCTACGAGCATCTCAAGGACGCCGATCTCGTCTTGCTGGTTGGCGGCCGCGCGCCCTGGTATCCGCCGCACACCAAGCCGACCAAGGGCAAGATCGTCGCCATCAACGACAATCAGTTCAAAGGCCACATGATCTATCAAAACCTGCACGCGGACGCGTATCTCGAAGGCGACATCGCCGCGGCGCTGCAGGCGCTGATGCGGGCCGCGCGCGCCGGCAAGATCGACGCCGAGGCGGTGAAGAAGCGCCGCGAGCATTGGACCAAACAGCACGACGCCTTCGTCGCCGGCCTCAAGGCGGAGAAAGCAAAGGCCAACGGCGGCAACGGCAAGGGCATCGATCCGCTCGCCCTGATCGACACGCTCGCCGAGGTGATGCCGAAGGACACGATCTACGTCGACGAGACCATCATGCATGGCCCGACGCTGCGCCAGCATCTGCCGTTCACCACGCCGCAGAGCTTCTTCCGCGGCTTCGGCGGCCTCGGCCAGGGGCTCGGCACCGCGCTCGGCGTCAAGCTTGCGGCGCGGCAGCGCCCGGTCGCGCTTTTGGTCGGCGACGGCGGCTTTCTCTATAACCCCGTGGTCCAGGCGCTCGGCGCCTCGAAGCAGCACGGTCTGCCGATCATGATCGTGATCTTCAACAACCGGGCCTACATGGCGATGCAGAAGGGCCATGTGCACCACTATCCCGACGGCGCCGCCGAGAACGCCAAGATGCATCTCGGCTCGCACCTCGAGGGCTTCGATTACGACCAGCTCGGCGTCCACTTCGGCCTGCACGGCGAACGCGTCGATCGAGCCGACAAGCTCAAGGCCGCGGTGCAAGCGGGACTGAAAAAGGTGCAGGACGGCACGACCGCGATCCTCAACGTGCACGTCAGCCGCTGAGCGGCGCCCACTGCACCTGGTCGATACGCGACGCGCCGGTCGCGAGCATGACCAGGCGATCGAGCCCGAGCGCGATGCCGCAGGCTTGCGGCATCGTCGCGAGCGCCGCCAGAAAGTCCTCGTCGAGCGGATAGCGCTCGCCGTAGCGGCGCGCCTTCTCCGCCATTTCGTTTTCCAGGCGGCGGCGCTGCTCGGCGGCATCGGTGAGCTCGGCAAAGCCGTTGGCGAGCTCGACCCCGCAGACATAAAGCTCGAAGCGCTCGGCGACGCGCGGATCGCGCGGCGAGGTGCGCGCCAGCGCCGCCTGCTCAGCCGGATATTCGTCGAGGATGGTGGCACGGCCGTTGCCGAGATTTTGCTCGATGCGCTCCACCAGGACGCGGCTGAAGATGTCGCCCCACGTGTCGTCGGCGGCGATGCAGATGCCGGCGGCCGTCGCGGCGCGCGTCAAGGCCGCACGGTCGAGCTTGCCGCCCGGCAACGTCGCCAGCAGATCGATGCCGGCGAATTTTTGGAACGCTCCCGCCACCGTCAGCCGCTCCGGCGCGGCGAACGGATCGGCGCTGCGGCCGCGGAAGCGGAATTCCTTGGATCCAGCCGCTTCGGCGGCCTTCGCCAAAAGCGCGGCGCAGTCGGCCATCAGTGCCGCGTAGGGTTCGCCGGCGCGATACCATTCCAGCATCGTAAACTCGGGCGCGTGCAGCGCGCCGCGCTCGCGATTGCGAAATACTTTGGCGAACTCGACGATGCGGCGCTCGCCGGCGGCGAGAAGCTTCTTGCAGGCGAATTCCGGCGAGGTGCGGAGATAAAGTTGCGATGCCGCGCCATCGGGCGCAATGAGCGTCGTGGCGAAGCCGTGCAAGTGGGTCTCGTTGCCGGGCGAGACCTGCAGCGCTGCGGTCTCGACCTCGACGAAGTCGTTGGCCGCGAAATAGGTCCGCAAGCCCGCCATGATCCGGCCGCGCGCCAGCAACGCCGGCCGGCGGTCGGCATGGACGTGGGGTGCCCAAAACGGCGAAAAACCACTCGAATCGTCCGGCATAACCTTGTCCGCGGCCCGATGACGAAATAACTAGCTTGCAGCCCGAAGATCGGTATGGTGCGGCCCGGATTCGCGCGCCAACAACCTTGAGGAAGCCGTGAAAGTCATCGCCAGTTCATTGCGTAAAGGCAATATCGTCGACATCGACGGCAAGCTCGGCGTCATCGTCGCGGTGGAGAGTATCCACCCCGGCAAGGGCACGCCGGTGACCCAGATGGATGTCCGCCGCATCGCCGACGGCGTCAAGGTGGCGCTGCGTTTCAAGACCACCGACCAGGTCGAGCGCGCCTTCGTCGAAGACCACAAGCACCAGTTCCTGTACCAGGACGGCGACGGCTTCCATTTCATGAACATGGAAAGCTATGACCAGGTGACCTTGCCCGCCGACATCATCGGCGACCAGACCGCCTATCTGCAGCCGGAGATGGAAGTCAATATCAGCCTGCACGAGGGCACCCCGGTCGCCATCGAGCTGCCGCCCAAGGCCGTCCTCGAAGTGGTCGAGACCGAGCCCACGATCAAGAGCCAGACTGCAGCCTCCTCGTACAAGCCCGCCGTCCTCTCCAACGGCGTGCGCACCATGGTGCCGCCCTTCGTCACCACCGGCACCAAGATCGTGGTGCAGACCGCCGACGGCAGCTATGTCGAGCGGGCCAAGGACTAGGCTGGCGCTTTTCTGAACGTTCATTCATCCTCGCCGCGGCGGCGTGCGGATTCCGCGCAACGCTGCTGTGCCGACTGCAGGGCACGGCTTGGCAGAACGCGCGTTGATGGACGATAGTGGCAGCCTTGGAGTCTGGGACCCGGTGGCTGTGCCGAACAAAGTCCGTCGCGTGTTGCATCTGCCGCCGGCCGCCGTCGCGCTCGCCGGGCTCGTGCTGCTTGCTTCCGTGCACGGCGCGTTGAGCAACGAATGCAAGCCGCCGCACCCACGGCCCAAGGTCTTTCTTAAAAACATGGGCGCGTGCGACTTCAATCTCGACGCGCTCGAGTATCGCGGCACGCCCACCGAGCAAGCCATGTGCCTGATGCGCGGCCTCGATCGCTCGCGCAATCTCGGCCCCCGGCTGGAAGCGCTCCCCGCTGCGCTCGACGGCCGCATCGGCCGCGACTCCGGATTGCCGTCGCGCGAGGTTTTGAGCGACTATCTGTCGAAGCAAAATCTTGAAATGGATTTTGCCACCCACCTGTGGCAGCCGCTGTCGCGCGCCGAAGACAATAATCCGCTGGCACCCGCGGCGCGCTACTTCGTGATCCACGACACAAGCGGACCGAACTATGGGCGTCGCGCGTTTCCCGACGACATCGACACCAGCTCGAAAATCAACAATCTGACGAACTACGTCTGCGCCGACGGCTGGGCCAAAGCCCATATCGTCATCAACCGGACCGGCGACATGCTGCTCGATCACGACTTCGCCGTGCCGTGGCGCGAGACCAAATTCGAGCGCGCGGTCGATTTTGTCGGCACCTTGAAGGGGCTGTTCGTCCACGTCGAGCTGATCCAGCCGCGGCGCAGCGCGCCGGGGACCCGCCGCCGCAACGACGCGCAGCCGCCGAATCCGAGCTTCACCACCACCCAGTACGATCGCCTCGCGCTCCTTTACACCGTCGCCAGCGTCCGGGCCGGGCATTGGCTCATCCCTGCGTTTCACGCCGCCATTGACGCCGGCATCCGCGACGGCCACGACGATCCCATGGGGTTCGACGTCGAGAGCTTCGCCAGCAGCCTCGAACTCCTGATGGAGAAATTGCGCGGGCCGGAACAGGTGCAGGCCGCGCATCAGTAATCGGGCAAGCTGAGATCGCCGGATGAGCGTCATGCGCGACGTGCTGCAAGCTTGTTGCCTCGCCGGCTCCATTATCGCCGCGCCGGCGCTGGCGCAGGATGGCGCGCCCGCCCTGCCCGCGACACCCGCTGCGGCCGAGCAGATGAAGAGCCCGCGGCTGTCCTCGGCGGCCGTCGATTGGAATGCGGTGCGCGCGACGCTCGGCGGGCTCGAGCCCCTGAAGGCGCCAGGCGGCGCCAGCGCGGCGGACGCACTGGTGCAGCTCAACACCGCGACCGCCGCGATTTTTCCGAGCGTTGCCGCAAGCCCGGTGCCGGTGCTGCTGCCGTTCGACGCTCCGGCATACTTGCACGACGTCGCCCAAGGCGCGGCAGGCGAAGCCGGCAAGTATCTGTCAGGCTTCGACGCGACGATGCTGTTCTTTCCCGGCCCGTCCGGCTACGACGCCGTGGCGTCGCTGAAGCCCGGCGCCGCGCCCGATCTCAAGCTTACTTACGCGCGGCCGGTGCACGTGCAGATATCGGGCTCGGCGCTTATTTACGAGCTCGACGGCTCGGTCGCGCCGGACGTTGCGCCGGTGCCGCAATTCGATGCCGACTTTCCCGGCATCCGCCGCGTGCTGATGGAAAGCCACGTGCGCTACACCTTCGTGCGCTACGGCGTGCCCTACTTCGTCACCATCGAGTGTTTCGACGGCGCGGGCAGTGCGCGGCGGCTGTCGTGCCGCGAGGCCGACAAGGTCGCCGCGCGCTTTCTGAAAAGCCTGAACGTCGTCGGCGGCACGCCACATGCGGAGGAAGCCGGCCCCGCGCCGCAGGCCGTCGCGCAGCCGGAAAGAATTTCGCCGGACTTCACCTATTTCGCGCCGGGCGACATTCTGCCCGGCACCGGCAGACGCGGCCGCGGCGGCCGCGAGGATTTCACCGTCTACGCCGACGTCCGCTTCCCGATGGCGCAGGCGCCGGCTTACGCCAATTCGCAATCGTTCATGAACTGGGGCAATTGCGATCTCACCGGCCGCGTCCGGCTCGGCGGTCGCCGCTCCGAGGCGTATCGTTGCCGGGTCAACGATCGGCTGCTGGTCGACGACGAGTCGAAGAACTACGCCTATCCGTGGCGCGATAATTTCTGCGAGCACCGCGACTATTATGTCGGGCAGTGTCCCGCCGGCCTCGGCCACCAGGGCCAGGACATCCGGCCGGGCAAGTGCCTCGAGCACGTCGAGGGCGCCGGCCGCTGCGCGCCCTACCAGCAAGACGTCGTCGCGGTGAGCGACGGCGTCATCGTGCGTTCGCCGGGTGACCGCGCGCTCTATCTCGTCATCGACAAGCCGGGGGTTCATATCCGCTTTCGCTATCTGCACATGAATCCGCAGATGCTCGATGCCGCCGGCATGGTCAGCGGCCGCCACGTCGTCGAGGGCGAAGTGCTCGGCGCCGTCGGCAATTACAGCCGCGAAGCCGGCGGCACCAGCTATCACCTGCACTTCGACGCCCAGGTGCCGACCCGCGACGGCTGGGTGTTCGTCAATCCGTATATGACGCTGGTCGCGTCTTACCAGCGCCTGATCGGCGCGCGCGGCCGCGTGGTCAACGATGCGATGTTCGCGTTGCCGCCGATGGCGTCCGACGGCAGCCAGGCGCCGGACGGCGCCGTTGTTGCTGAGGCCAAGATCGAAAGCGCGCCGAAGGGCGGCGATGCGCAAGAGCATGACGCCGCCGGCGAGCATTGCACCCCATCCGTGCATCGCGGCCATCGCCGGCACAATTGCCGCGACGACAGCGCCGAAGAGCGCCCGCATCGGCGGCGCGCGCACGTCGCCCGCGCCGCGGGTCGCCGCGGCAGCGCCAAGGCTGAATAGGCCGGCCGACGAGCGGCCGGACATGCGCCGCCGCGCCCGGTTGCACGATCGCCCGCGATCCGGTTGGATGCGGCCCAAGCCCACCGCCCAAACCCAAAAACCCGCGAGGAAACCCCCGCCATGACGCCGTCCCAGTCCGCGACCGCACGCTCTACCGCAGCCGACCCGGCCGTCGCCGGCCTCGAACGCCCGACGCCGGCCGGCGCCAATGCGCCGGGCTTTGGCTCCGACATCATCGCCGACGCGCTGCGCTCGCTCGATATTCCCTATATCGCGCTGACGCCGGGAGCGAGCTATCGCGGCCTGCACGACTCCATCGTCAATTATCTCGGCAATTCCTCGCCGCAGATGCTGCTCTGCCTGCACGAGGAGGCGGCCGTCGCCATCGCGCAGGGCTATGCCAAGGTCACCGGCAAGGCCATGGCGGTCGCGGTGCATTCCAATGTCGGGCTGTTGCACGCCGCCATGGCGATCTTTAACGCCTGGTGCGACCGCATGCCCATGGTGGTGCTCGGCGCC
>Ga0335081_10005961_pt1 | contig 19317 bp, 18 predicted proteins | sample Lox_Sample_35_FD_206713 | JGI IMG/M metagenome (GOLD analysis project Ga0335081, IMG submission 206713) | Soil microbial communities from Loxahatchee National Wildlife Refuge, Florida, United States - Lox_Sample_3.5 | ecosystem: Environmental > Terrestrial > Soil > Wetlands | place: USA... | reverse complement strand
CGCTTCCGATCGCCATGCCTGCGATCAATAGATCACGAGTGCGGGCCTCCTGCAAAGCTGCAGGTGAACCCTATGGCAAGGCCCGGTGTTCCCCGCACGGGCGCTGAGGGGCGATCGAGATGCGCGTTGCGCGCAGCAATCCGAGGTGCCGCAACAGCGGTGCCCGGGCAATCCTGGCGTCACGGTTGATGTTGCCGCTCATCGCAGCGATCGCCGCGACGCAACTCGGTGGCTGCGCCTTCACCCGCGGCGATCTCGGCGTGCCGTTCAAAGCGGCCGACATTGCGGCGATCAAGCCGGGACAATCGACCGAGAGCGACGTCGCCCGCGTACTCGGCGCGCCGGACGAGATCATCCGGGTCGGCGGCCAGCGCGTCGTGTTCCACTACTATCATTACGCCTTGAAGCACGCGACCGTGCTCGTCTTCTCGCGCGTCAATATCGGCTCCGATCAGCTTTACGTCTTCTTCAACGAGCACGGCATCGTCGATCGCGTGCTCTCCAGCAGCCACACGGACCAGCTCAAATTCCAATTCTGGCCGTTCGAGTGAGCCATGCGCGCGCAGGGCGCCTTGCTGCTATTGGCCGGCGCGCTCATCGGCGGCGGGCTTGGCCTTGGCGGCTGCCGCGGGCCCATCGGTTGGACCCGCGTCACGGTCAACCAGCCGCTGCGTCCGCAGGATGTCGCCTTCATCGTGCCGCACCAGACGACATGGGATGAGGTCACGACCCGGCTCGGCGCGCCGGACCAACTGGTGCGCACGGGCGACGGGCTCGCGCTCAATTACGTCTCGTCGGACGGCAAGTCCTTCGGCGTCAATTTCGGCTGGCCGTTGGGCTTCATCACGCCGATTTCCTATGTGCCGCACGATTTCAGGCTCGGCGGACAGGGCGTGGGCTCGCGCACCTTCCAGGTGGCGTTCGATGCGCACGATATCGTCGTCTATGCCCGCTTTCTCCCGGGCGCGCCGGCATCGCAATACCGGGTCTGGCCCTTTGGCGGCCCGGGCTCGTGACCTGCTCGCCCGCTGCATCGCCGCTGCACTTCTGGCGCTGCGCGCCCTGCCGGCGCTCGCGGCCGAAACCACCACGCTTGACCGCTACGTCGCGGCGCCCGATCCAAGCTACCGCTACGAGCGGCTGACGACGCTCGGCGGCGACGGTTATACCGCTGCCGTGCTGCGCATGACCTCGCAGCACTGGCGCTCGCCCGCCGAGGTGGACCAGACACTCTGGACCCACTTCCTCACCATCATCCGGCCGCTGCAGGTGAGGCACCGCACGGGGCTTCTCGTGCTGAGCGGCGGCGCCAACGGCAAAGCGCCGCCCGCCCAGGCCAATCCGCTCCTCGTCGCGCTCGCGGTCAGAACCGGCTCGGTGGTGAGCGAGCTGCGCAACGTGCCGAACGAGCCGCTGACCTTCGCCGGCGAGACGGCGCCGCGCTCCGAGGATGGCATCATCGCCTATAGCTGGGACCGCTATCTCCGGACGGGCGATGCGTCCTGGCCGGCGCAGTTGCCGATGACGAAGAGCGCCGTCCGCGCCATGGACACGATCACTGCTTTCTGCGCGAGCCCGGCGGGCGGCGGTGTCGCGATCGACACATTCGTCGTCGAAGGCGCCTCGAAGCGCGGCTGGACCGCCTGGCTCACTGCCGCCGTCGACAAGCGTGTCGTCGCGATCATTCCGGTCGTCGCCGATCTCCTCGATCTCGAAGTCGCCTTCGCGCATCAGCACGCCGTCTATGGCTTTTGGGCGCCGGCGCTCCATGACTACGAGACCATGGGCATCATGCGCTGGATGGGCACGCCGCAGATGCATCGGCTTGCCGGGATCGTCGATCCCTATGCCTATCGCGACCGCCTCGCTCTGCCGAAATTCATCCTGAATTCTGCGGGCGATCAGTTCTTCCTGCCGGATTCCTCGCGCTTCTATCTCGCCGGGCTTCAGGGACCGACGTATCTCCGCTACGTCCCCAACACCAATCATTCCCTCCGGGACTCCGATGCCAGCGCGAGCGCGGCGGCGTTCTACGAGGCCTTTCTGAGCCACGCGCCGATGCCGGATTATGCCTGGCGCTTCGAGCCCGACGGATCGATCCGCTTCGAGACCCGCACCAAGCCCAGCGCCGTGACCTTGTGGCAGGCGCGCAATCTGAAGGCGCGCGACTTCCGCCTGGAGACGATCGGTCCCGCTTATGACGCGACCGCGCTCAGCGATGAGGGCGGCGGCGTCTATATCGGCAAGGTGCCGCAACCTCGCGAGGGATACGTCGCCTATTTCGTCGAAGCGACCTTGCCGATGCCAAGCGGCCTGCCGCTCAAAGTCACCAGCGGCGTCCGGGTCATGCCGGATGTCGAACCTTACGCCGCTCCGCGCGCCCAGCCGCGTCCGGGCAACGGCTAGACGGCGTCGAGCTCACAGCAAATCGGCGACCGCATCCCAGTAGCGTTTCATGGCGGCGAGATGGTCGGCGAGCGTCCTGCCCGCGATGCGGCGCAGATGGCCGCGCCCGGAATAGGTCGTCAGGGTGAGGCGGCTCACGCCGCAGGATTTCCAGAACTGCACGATATCGCGCCACTCGCGCTCGTCGCCGATGCCGGCCGCAACGCGCGTGTCGATGCCGATGCTGTCGGGATCGCGTCCCGCCGCTTCGGCCATCCGGCGCAATTTGTCGAAGGCGGCCTTGGCCTCGTCGCCGGGACCGTAAGCCAGCGGCAGCCAGCCATCGCCCCATTTGACCACGCGCTCCAGCGTGACGTCGGCGTGCCCGCCATACCAGAGCGGGATCGTGCCCCGCGGCGGCAGCGGGTTGATCCCGGCATCCTCGATCCTGTGGTATGTACCGGCGAAGCTGACATGCGGCGCGGCCCAGAGCGCCTTCATCACCTGGACCTGTTCCTCCGAGCGGCGGCCGCGATTGTGGAAATTCTCGTTGAGGCCGGTGAACTCGACCGGGTTCCAGCCGATACCGATGCCGAGCCGGAAGCGGCCGCCGCACAAGACATCGAGACAGGCGGCCTGCTTGGCGACGAGCACGGTCTGGCGCTGCGCCAGGATCAGCAGCTGGGTCGAGAACTCGATCTTCTGCGTGCAGGCGGCGAGGAAGCCGAACAGCACGAACGGGTCCTGAAACAGATCCGCGGAGGTGTTGCGATCGCCCCAATCGGGCCGGCTTGCGGCGTTGACGCCGAGCACATGGTCGGGGGTCGCGAGGTCCTGATAGCCGATCTCCTCGGCCGCTTGCGCGAACTCGCGGATCGCGGCCGGATCGCCGCCGACGTCACGATCGATCACCGGCAGCGCGACGCCAAGCTTCATGGTGGGCTCCGTTCGATGTCCCGAGGGTTATGCTGCCTTTGCGCGCGGACGACAAGGCCGCGTCGCGGACGAGCCTCACCGCTATCGGTCTTCCGGCGCCGGCGCCCGGTCGAGATGCGCCCGCACGGTGTTCAGCACCTCCTGCTCGATGGTGGCGCGGCTCGCGTCCATCGGTTGCGCCGCTTGCTGCGGGGGGCGGGGTGATTGGCTGGCGGTGGCGTACGCCGCGAGCGCCGCCGCCGCGAGGAAGAGGTGCCCTCTCGCCGTCGGATGGATGTCGTCCCAGAACACGTATTTCTCCGGCTCCGCGCATTGCCGGTAGCCGGATCTGTCGTGCACCAGGCAAGGCTCGGTGATGTCAGTGAAGCCGAGGCGTTGCGGCGCGGCAAAGGCGCGCGCCACCGCCGTCCAGAAATCGACCCAGACCAGATTGATGTGCAGCCGGCCCGGCAGATCCCGCAGCGCGGCTTCGAGGGCGGCATCATAGGCATCGGTAAGCCTCGTTTCCTCTTCCGCCGTGCCGCGCGTGCGCGCTGCGGGCGTGAGGCCGCGATTGGGCACGTTGGGCACGAGGAAGTTGACGGCGCCATGCGCAGCGAGGTGCTCGATCATCTGCCGGATGCTGAGCGCGGCATGGGCGAGCCGCGGTGCGGGATCGGGCTTGTTGAGCGCGCTGCGGACGTCATTGCCGCCGCCGAACACGACGTAAAGCGCGCGCGGATCGGGACGGGAAAAGACCGACAGCAGGAGATAGAGATCGGCTTGATAGGGCAGGCGGTCGGCGCTGCTCCCGGCCTTGGCGCCGCCCACCGCGAAATCGGTGCCGCCGCTCAAGGCCGGCTGCGTCGCCAGCCCGAAATTCGCGGCAAAATCCTCGACCCAGAGCGGGCCGTTGGAAAACCGCCCGTCGTAATAGGGCGGCGAGGGGGCTTTGTCGTGCAGCGTCGCGATATAGGCATTGCCGGTATCGCAAAGGCTGTCGCCGAAGACGATGATCTGCGACGGCCGCGCCGGCAGCTCGGCGACCGCGGCGGCAGAGGTCAGGAATAGCGCCGCTGCAAAGGCGAGGCTCGCCACGATCGCAGGGACTCCCGCAATCGCAGGAATGGCGGGATCCCTTGCTTCCGGTTCAGAGACCGTCGCCCGCGCGAAAGCACTGGGGCATGCACCCATGTCGCGCCTCCTCGCCCCAACCGACAGGAAATTGCTGCGACGACACCACGTCTCGAGATGTATGCATGCCCAAGCGCGAAACCAGGGGCATAACGACCGCTCTCTAAGCCGCGCGGACGCCGGAGAGGAAGCGGGCGACTTCGGATTGCAGGCGCTCGGCGTCCGTCGACAGCGTGCCCGCGGCCTTCAGCACCTTGGCGGCAACCGCATCGGTCTGCGCGACGGCGCCCTGCGCGGCGCTGACATTGCTCGACACCTGCCGGGCGCCGGTGGCGGCCTGCTGCACATTGCCGGCGATCTCGCGCGTGGCGGCGCCTTGCTCCTCGACCGAAGCGGCGACGGCGGCGGTGATCTCGTTCATGCGCGCGACGATGCCGCCGATGCCCTGGATCGCCGTGACCGCGGTGCCGGTCATCGACTGGATCTCGGCGACCGTGGCCTGGATCTCTTCCGTCGCTTTCGCGGTCTGGGTGGCGAGCTGCTTCACCTCGGAGGCGACGACGGCAAAGCCCTTGCCCGCGTCGCCGGCGCGCGCCGCCTCGATCGTCGCATTGAGCGCCAGCAGATTGGTCTGCCCGGCGATGCCGCTGATCAGCGCGACGATGTCGCCGACGCGCTTGGCCGAATCGGCGAGCCCGCTCATGACCGAATTGGCGCGATCCGCCTCTTGCACGGCATTGGAAGCGATCTCGGTGGAGCGCGTCACCTGGCCGGAAATCTCGCGGATGGAGGAGGACAGCTCCTCGGTGGCCGACGCGACGGTGCCGACATTGGCGCTGGTCTGTTCCGCGGCGGCGGCGGCGGCCGTCGTCTCCTGATTGGCCGTCGAAGCGGCGGCGGTCACGGCATTGGCCGAGGCTTTCATCTCGTTGGCGGAAGACGCCATGCCGTCGGCCACGGCTTTGACCGAGGCCTCGAACCCGTTGGCGAGCTTCGCCATCGCCGCTTGCCGTTCCTGCGCGGCGGCTGCCTTGACGCGGTCCTGCTCGGTGCCGAGCCGCGTCGCTTCGGCCGAGCGCTCCTTCAGCACGGCAATCGCCTGCGCCAAGGTGCCGATCTCGTCGCGCCGGTCCAATCCTGAAATCTTGACCGAGAGATCGCCATCGGAAAGCCGGCGCGCCGCCTCGGTAATGTTCAGGATCGGGCGCGTAATCCGGCGGCCGAACCACAAGGCGACGCCGAAGCTCAGCAGCGCGACCGCGGCGATGACCGCCGTGATGCGCTCGCCGTAGCGCCAAATGGCGGCATCGACGTCGTCGAGATAGACGCCGGAGCCGACGACCCATTTCCAGCGGCCGGTGAGCAGCGAGTAGGTCGCCTTGCGCGCCGGCGGCGTGTTCGGCGCCTTCGGCCAGAGGTAGTAGTTGTACCCACCCCCCGCCTCGGCTTGCTTGACCATCTCGCGGCTGAAATAGGTGCCGTTGGCGTCTTTGTTGTCCCAGGACTGCACGCCTTCGCGTTTCGGGAACAGCCCGTTCACCGTGATGACGCCGTCCACCGTGCGCGCGATGACGTACTCGCTGCCGTCATAGCGGATGGAGCGCAGCACCTCTTTCGCCGCTTCTTGCGCGGCGGCGTCGGTCATCTGGCCGCTCGCCGCCTTCTGCTCGAAGGCTTCGACGATCTTGGCCACGGATTCGGTCACGGCGCGGGCGCGCGCCTCATGCTCGACCAGGGTGACATCGGCGATGCTGCGGACCGCGACGATCCCGGCCAGGCTCAAAGCGATGAGGGCGATGAGCGGAATGACGAGAAGGCGGCCGTTGATGCTGTAAAACAGTGCTCGCATGATTTGTTTCCCCTGGGGGTGAGCAGCCGGGCGCGGACGCTGCGCTCGGGCGGGGCGCGCCTTTTAGTTAGTAGTCGCCAAGGGTAAAGGAGCGGCTAACACCCTGATTCCCCTGCCAGTAGTGGGGTGGGGCATCGGTTCGCAGCCAGCGGGAATGGTTTAGAATTCGTCATCCCCGCGAAAGCGAAGCGGGGGCCTATGAAAGTCTCGCCCCCTTGCCTCAGCGGCTGAATTGGTCGAGCCTGTGCCGTTCGATGAACAAGAGCGGGGAGGACGGACAATGACGGGGCGCAATCCGGCGCGCGAGCGCTTGGCCAAGGGAGAGCTGTCGCTCGGCATGGGGTTGCGCCAGGCGCGCACCGTCGATGTCGCGGCCGCGCTGGCGACCTGCGGCTATGACTGGCTCTTCATCGATCTCGAGCATGGCACCATGCCGCTCGACACCGCGGTGCAGATCTCGGTGGCGGCGCTTGGGGCCGGCATCTCGCCGCTGGTGCGCGTGCCGTCGCGGCAATATGCGCTGGCGACGCGCGCCCTCGATGGCGGCGCGCTTGGCATCGTCATGCCGCATGTCGATACCGCCGAGGAGGCGCGCGCGGTGGTCGACCATCTGAAATATCCGCCGGTGGGCCATCGCTCGGTGGCGGGCGGCATGGCCTGGTTCGGCTTCCGCGCCGTGCCCATGGCCGAGGCGACGGAGACGATGAACCGCGAGACCTTGGTCACCGTCATGCTGGAGACACCGCAGGCGATCGCCAATGCCGATGCGATCGCCGCGGTGAAGGGCGTCGATGTGCTGCTCATCGGCACCAACGATCTCGCCATGGAGATGGGCATCCCCGGTCAGGTCGGCCATGCCGAGGTGGCGCGCGCCTATGAGCAGGTGATCGCCGCTTGCCGCAAGCATGGCAAATGGCCGGGGATGGGCGGCGTTTACGCTGAGGACCTCATGGCGAAATACATCGCCATGGGCATGCGCATGATCCTCTCCGGCAACGATCTCGGCATGATGATGGCAGGCGCGACCCAGCGCGCGAAATTCCTGCGCGAGCGGCACTAGGGGAGGCACCGATGAGCAGGCGACTGAGGCTGCCGGCGCTTGCCGTTGCGGCGCTCTTCGGCGCTGCCTTGTCGCCGGCACTCGCCGCGAACGCGCCGGGTGTTTCGGCAACCACGATCGAGATCGGTCAGACCATGCCCTATAGCGGCCCGGTCACCGCCTTCGGCACGCTCGGCAAGGGCGAGCTCGCCTTCTTCCACATGATCAACGACGAGGGCGGCGTCAACGGCCGCAAGATCAAGCTCATCAGCCTCGATGACGGCTATGCGCCGCCCAAGACGGTGGAGCAGACGAGGAAGCTCGTCGAGCAGGAGGGCGTCGCCTTCCTCTTCAGCTCGATCGGCACCGCCACCAACTCGGCGGTCCAGAAATATCTCAACGACCGCAAGATCCCGCAGCTCTTCATCGGCTCGGGCGCCAGCAAATGGGGCAACGATGCGCAGTTTCCCTGGACCATCGGCGGCGTTCAGGCGACCTTCCGCGCCGAGGGCCGCATCTATGCCCGCTACATCCTCGCGCACAAGCCCGATGCGCGGATCGGCGTCCTCTATCAGAACGACGATTACGGCAAGGATTATTTCCTCGGCCTTAGGGATGTGCTCGGTGACAAGTTCGACAAGACCGTCGTGGCGGAAAGCTACGAATTCACCGATCCCACCATCGACTCGCAGATCGTGAGCTTGCAGGCCGCGGGTGTGGACGCGATCATCGTCGGCGCGACGCCGAAATTCGCCGCGCAGGCCATCCGCAAGGTCTACGACATCGGCTGGAAGCCGATGTTCTTCCTCTCCAACGTTGCGATCTGGGTGAATTCGGTGATGAAGCCGGCCGGACCCGAGAAGGGGGTCGGCATCATCTCCTCGGCCTATGTCAAAGACCCCACGGATTCCGCCTGGGACAATGATCCCGGCATGCAGCAATTCCGCGCCTTCATGAAGAAGTACATGCCGGACGCCGATGCCAGCGATCAGAACTACGTCAACTCCTTCAACGAGGGGATGGTGCTGGTGCAAGTGCTGAAGCAATGCGGCGACGATCTCTCGCGCGAGAATATCCTGCGTCAGGCGACGAACTTGCATCACCTCGCCTTGCCGATGCTGCTGCCCGGGATCACCGTCGACACCGGCCCGACCGACTATTACCCGGTGAAGCAGATGCAGCTCATGCGCTGGGACGGCCGGCATTGGGTCCGTTTCGGCGAGCTGCTGAACGGCACGTGAGCGGGGGGGCGGGTGAAAGAGATTTAATCGCCGGCGCGCATTGATGCACTGATGGGGCGCCGCCACCTCTTCTCATGTACCGGTGCTGGCGGAGAATTTCCGATCATTTCCGATCGTCATGGCCGTGCTTGCCTGCCTTCGCCGAAGCGAAGCCGATTTCGGCTTCGCGCAGGCGGGTCACGGCCGCCCACGTCGTTCCGCGCTCCGCTGTGAGACGTGGGTGGCCGGGACTCGGCCTTCGGCCGGCCCGGCCATGACGGCAAGAGAACGAAGCCGGAGTTCGTACCGTGTTATCGAGGATTGTCGCCGCAGCGGTGTTCTCGCTCCTCCTCGGCCCACCCGCCGCCTGGGCGCTGCCGCCGCGCTGCGCCGCACTGCCGCTCGCGCCGCGTCCCTGCGCCTTGCCGGCGATGAGCAAGGCTGAGGCGCAGGCGCTGCTGTGGTCGCACGATGACTTCGCCGTCCGTCATCTCGAGCCGGTCGGCGATTACTGGCAAGGCGAAATCGCCACGCCCAAAGGACCCGAGACCGTCTATGTCCTGGCGGACGGACAGGTCCTGCACGCGCCCCCGCTCATCGGCGCGCCGTAAGCGAGCCCCAAGCCTCCTTCGCCAAGGGGTGCAGCCTTATGATGAGTTGCGGCGGCTTCGGTTGCTCACATCGCCGCTGAATTTTATGCCGCCGGTGTACACCAGTGGCGTAGCCTGCTCCCCGTTTGCGAAGGGATGATCGCGATGAAAAGGGACACTGTCGATGTGGCGCAGATTCGGCGGCGACTGGTGCTGAGCCAGGGCGGCTTCGCCGAGCGCTATGGCCTCTCGCTGCCGACCCTGCGCAATTGGGAGCAGGGCGCGCGGCTCCCCGATGCGGCGGCGCGCGCCTATCTCACGGTCATCGCGCGCGATCCCGACCGCGTCGCCGCCATCATCGCCGGCGCCAGCAGGGAAGCGCTGCTGCAGCTCACCGTGAAGGAATTGAAATCGGCCCTCGATGCCGCCGACCTCGCCGACGCAGAGGAGGTCAGGACAGACCGTCATTCACCGGAACATTCTCAGGCGCCAGAGGCATCCCCGCCTGCTTCGCCTGCTGCACCAGCAGCGTGGCAAAATCCTCTTGAGTGAAGCCCTGGCCGATCAGCCCTTGAAGGATCTCGCGCGTCAGCGCCGTCAGCGCCATGGGCGCCTCGAGCTTGCGCGCTGCGGCGAGGCCGAGATCGAGATCCTTGCGCAGGAGCACCGGCGTGAAGGTCGGCGTGAAATCGAGATTGACCAGCGCCGGCGACTTGTAGCGGCTGAAGGTCGAGCCCATCACGCTCTTGTTGATGAAGTCGAGGAAGGCATGGCGCTTGACGCCGCTCTTCTCGGCCAGGACGGTTATCTCGACCAGCGCCTGGATGACGATGCCGAGAAAGACGTTATGGCAGATCTTCACGATGCGCGCGCGCTCGCCTTCGCCGACATAACTCACGCCCTGGCCAAGCCGCTCGAGATAGGGGAGGGCCGTCTCGTACGCCGCTTGCGGACCCGAGACGACGAGGCTGAGCTTTCCCGCCTTCACCACCTTGCCATTGCCGCTCACCGGCGCCGCCAGCATGGCCGTGCCGCGCTTTTCCGCCGCGGCGCGTACTTCGCCCGAGGCTTCCTCCGACACCGTCGAGCTGTCGACGAGAATCTTGGGCGACTTGCCGGCAAGGGTCAGCACGCCGTCCTTGCCGAGCGTCACCTGCTTCAGATCGTCGGACGCGGAAACCATGGTAAAGACGATGTCGCAAGACGCGAGGTCGGAAGGCCGCTCGACGAGCCGAATCCCCGATTTCGTCAGCGGCTCGGCCTTGGCCCGGGTGCGGTTCCAGACGCTGACCTCGGCGCCCGCCTTCGCCAGGCGTTCCGCCATCGGATAGCCCATGCGTCCGACGCCGATCCAGCCGAGCTTGTGCGCCTTCAGATCCGTCATGGCATGCTCCGCTAGTTTGCAAACGATCAATAGAGGCTGTAGCCTACGGCCTGTGCCGAGGCAACGGGAGAGCCCGACATGAGCGCGTCACACGGCAGCAACGAGTACCCGATCCCGGCCTCGATGAAAGCCTGGGTGCTCGGCAATCCCGATCAGCTCAACTATGTCGAGAAGCCGGTGCCGCAGCCCGGCGCGGCCGAGGTGCTGGTGCGGGTCGATGCCGTGGCGATCTGCGCCACCGATCTCGAAATCATCAGCCACGGCCTGCCGGCCAAGATCGGCGGCGGCTTGCCCTTCAACAAGAACTTCACGCCCGGCCACGAATATATGGGCACGGTGGTGAAGCTCGGTCCCGCCGTCGACGAGTACCGCGTCGGCGATCGCGTCACCGTCGAGGTGCATGCCGGCTGCGGCCGCTGCGAGCGCTGTCGCCAAGGCATGTACACTTCCTGCCTCAATTACGGCGAGCCGCAGAAGGGCCACCGCGCCAACGGCTTCACCACCGATGGCGGCTTCGCGCAATACGCCATCAATCACATCAACACGCTGGTGCACGTTCCCGACGATATGACCGACGAGGAGGCGACGCTCGTCGTCACCGCCGGCACCTCGATGTACGGGCTCGACGTGCTCGGCGGACTCATCGCCGGCGAGGGCGTCGTCGTCTCGGGGCCGGGGCCGATCGGCCTGCTCGGCGTCGCCGTCGCCAAGGCGCTGGGCGCCGAGCCGGTGATCCTCACCGGCACGCGCGATGCGCGGCTCGATCTCGGCAAGAAGCTCGGCGCCGATCATGTCATCAATATCCGCCGCGAGGATCCCGTCGCCGCGGTGAAGCGCATCACCGACGGCAAGGGCGTCCATTTCGTCGTCGAATGCTCGGGCGCCGTCGAAGCGATGAACCAGTCGGCGCAGATGGTCAATCGCGGCGGCCGAATCTGCCTTGCCGCCTTTCCGCACGAACCGGTGCCGGTCGATCTGGCCTATCTCGTGCGCAACAACATCTATGTCTACGGCATCCGCGGCGAGGGGCAGAGCGCGACCCACCGCGCCATGGCGCTGATGAAACAGAAGCGCTTCGACGCCAAGCTCATCCACACGCATACCTTCCCGCTCGGCGAGCTGCCGACGGCGCTCAAATACGCGCGCGAGCGCATCGAGGACGCGATCAAGGTGGTGGTGAAGGTTCCGGGCTAGCGCGGAGCCGGGGAGGCGCGATGAGCTCCATGTCTTCCTCTGCCCGTGAGCGGCGTCCGGCGCCGCAGCCCTTCTGGCGCAAGCTCTATGTCCAGGTGCTCGCCGCCGTCATCATCGGCGCGGCGCTGGGCTATTTCGATCCGCATCTCGGCGTTGCGCTGAAGCCGCTCGGCGATGCCTTCATCAAGGCGATCCGCGCGCTCATCCTGCCGATCATCTTCACCACCGTCGTCGTCGGCATCGCCACCATCGGCGATTTGCGGCAGATCGCGCGCATCGGCGCAAAATCGCTGATCTATTTCGAGGTGATCTCGACCTTGGCGCTGTTCATCGGCCTTGGCGTCGGCAATCTCTATCATTTCGGCGCCGGCATGAACGCCGATCCCGCGACGCTCAACAGTGCGCTCGTCCAGGGCTATGTCGCGGGTGCCAAGTCGCTGACCCTCGTCGACTTCTTCCTCGGCATTATCCCCAACAGCTTCATCGGCGCCTTTGTCGGTGGCAGCATCCTGCCGGTGCTGTTCCTCGCCGTGCTGTTCGGCCTCGCGCTCTGCCATCTCGGGCCGCGCGCCCGTCCGCTGATCGAGCTGCTCGACACCGTCTCGCATGCGCTGTTCGGCATGGTGCGGATCATCATGTATGCGGCGCCGCTCGGCGCGCTGGGCGCCATCGCCTTCACCGTCGGCAAATACGGCGTCAGCTCATTGGAGCAGATGGGCGAGCTCGTCGCTGGCGTTTATGTCGTCAGCATCCTCTTCGTCGTCATCGTGCTCGGCGGCGCGCTGCGGCTTGCGGGCTTCGGCCTCGGCCGCGTCTTGGCCTATTTCAAGGACGAGATCCTGTTCGTGTTTTTCGCCACCTCGGCCGAGGCGATGATCCCGCGCAGCATGGCGAAGCTCGAGAAGCTCGGCTGCCCCAAGGAAGTCGTGGGCCTGGTCATGCCCGCGGGCTTCTCCTTCAACATGGACGGCACGGCGATCTACATGACCATGGCGGTGCTGTTCATCGCCAACGCCACCAACATCCATCTGAGCTTCGTGCAGCAGCTCACCATTCTCTTCGTCATGCTCTTCACCTCGAAAGGGGCGGCGGGCGTCACCGGCGGCGGCTTCATCGCGCTCGCCGCGACCATGCCGGCCTTGGGCGTGCTGCCGATCGGCGGCCTCGCCTTGCTTATCGGCATCGACCGCTTCATGGCCGAGATCCGCGCCGCCACCAATCTCACCAGCAACATCATCGCCACCTTGGTCATCGGCCGCTGGGTCGGCGCCATCGACATGGTGGCGGCGCGAAGCGAGCTCTCGGGCATCGAGCCGCCGCAGCGCCCGACCCTGGCGGCGGCGGGCGACTGAGCCGCGCGCGACCTTATTGCGCGAGAAAACCGCCATCGACCGAGAGATTGTGGCCGACGACAAAAGCGGCCGCGTCGGAGGCGAGCCACAGCACCGCCGCGGCAACCTCCTCGGGCTCGCCCATGCGCCGCAGCGGCAGCCCGGCGGCGACGGCCTTCATATCGGCGATCTTCGAGGCCAGCATCATGGGCGTGACGACGCGTCCCGGCGATACCGCGTTGATGCGGACGTTCTGCGGCGCGTATTCCATCGCCGCGGAGCGCGTCAGTGAGATGACGGCGGCCTTGGATGCGGCATAGAGCGCGAGGCCGGTATTGGGATTGCGCACGCCGCTGACCGAAGCATTGTTGATGATGACCCCGCCGCCCTGAGCCAGCATCACGGCAATCTCGCGCTTCATCGCGTGGAACACGGAACCGAGATTGATCGCCAGGACGCGATCGAAGGCGTCGTCCGGCTGCTCGGCCAGCGGCGCCCGCGGCTCCTGATAGCCGGCATTGTTGAAGGCGATGTCGAGCCGGCCGCAGCGGTCGAGGGCGAAATCGACCATGCGCCGCGCGTCCTCCGCACGCGCCAGATCCGCGGCGAAGAACAGCGCCTCGGCGCCGCGCTCGGCGCAACCGCGGCAGATCTCGCGCCCGCGCGCCTCGTTGCGCCCGACCGCGATCACGCGCGCACCCTGCGCCGCGAAGGCGAGGGCGGTCGCCGCGCCGATGCCGGAGGTGGCGCCGCTGATCAAGGCAACTTTGTCCGCGAACATCATCTTGCCGGCGACACTAAGCGCGGGCCGCCCGGGCGTATTGGCGATTCTTGCGGGTCAAACCAGCGCCGCGGCGTATTGGCCGGGCGTGATGCCGTAAGTGCGCTTGAAATGCCGGGTCAGGTGGCTCTGATCGTAGAAGCCGACCGTGAGCGCCACGTCGGTCGGCGAATGTCCCGCCGCGAGGAGATGCCGCGCACGGTCGAGGCGAAGCTGGATCAGATAGGCATGCGGCGGCAGGCCGGTCGCTTGCCGAAAGCACCGCGCGAAATGGAAGGGGCTCAGCGCCGCGCAGACCGCCAGCTCGCCGAGGCTGAGATCGGCGGCGACGTTCGCGCGCATGTAGTCGAGCGCACGCCGCACCGGCACTTGCTCACGCCCGGCCTCGAGCCGCTTCGCGCGTGGCTCGCCGTGACGCTCGAACAGCTTGGCGACCCCGGCCAGGAACAGGCTTTCGCGGATCAGCCGGATCTCGCGCTCCTCGAGAGCGAGGTGGGCCCGCACTAGCAGCTCCGCCAGTTCCGGATCAGCGACCACGCTGTCGCGAAAATAGGGCGTGGCGCTGAGGCGATGACCCGCCTTCGCGCCGATATCGCTCAGCACGCTGCCGCCGATATAAAGGCCGCGGTAGCGCCACCCGGTCGCGCCGGCCACTCCGCCCGAATGCGGCTCGCCCGGGTTGAAGACCATGATCGACCGCGAGGTGGCGACGTCGGAAATGCCGCGCGTCACGCAGCGGCCGGCCCCGTCCTCGGTGATCGCGATGACGAGCTCCTCATGGACATGCGGCGCGAAGGAGAGCGTGCCGAAGGCGGCGCGCAGCAGGCTGACGCCGCTGAGCTCGGCGTCGATCCAGAACTTCGCCCGGTTGTCAGGATCCTGTCTTGCCACCGTCAGCCGCCGCCTCGCGGCAAGAATACCGCGTCTTTCGGCTCGTCTATTGGAGATTCTTGCTCAATAGGGGTTGGCGATCGGCAGCTCTTCGGCCGGGTAGAGGGTGATCACCTTGGCGCCGTTGGGCGTCACCACGACCTCCTCCTCGATCCGCGCCGCGGAATAGCCGTCGCTGGCCGGGCAATAGGTCTCGAGCGCGAACACCATCCCCGCCTTGATCTCGACGGGATCGTCGAAGGAATTGAGCCGGCTGATGATCGGCCGCTCGTGCAGGCCGAGGCCGAGCCCGTGGCCGAAGAGCAGGCCGAACGCCTCCATCTCGCTGGAGAAGCCGATCGTCTCGGCCTTGGGCCAGCATTGCGCGATCTTGTCCGTGGTAACGCCCGGCCGGACCGCGGCGATCGAGGCGTCGATCCATTCGCGCGCGCGCAGATAGGCGTCCTTCTGCGCGTTGGTGGCGCGGCCGACATTGAAGGTGCGGTAATAGCAGGTGCGATAGCCCATATAGGACTGGATGATGTCGAAGAAAGCCTGGTCGCCCGGCCGGATCAGCCGGTCCGTGAAGTTATGCGGATGCGGGCTGCAGCGCTCGCCGGAGATGGCGTTGATCGCCTCGACATCGTCGGAGCCCAGCTCGTAGAGCCGCTTGTTGGCGAGCCCCACGATCTCGTTCTCGCGAATGCCGGGCTTCAGATGCTCGGCGATGGTCTGGTAGGTGCCGTCGACCAGCGCCGCCGACATGTTGAGCAGCGCGATCTCGTCCGCGCTCTTGATCTCGCGCGCATCGAGCATGACCTGCTGCCCGTCGCGCACGTCGATCCCGGCGGCCTGCAGCTCGAACAGCATTGCCGGCTCGACGACATCGACGCCGACCGGCATGTCGCCGACCCCGTTCTCGTCGAGGATCGATTTGATCTCCTCGGCCGCCTTGCGCATCAGGCCGATCTTGGGATGGACGGCGCCGCGCAGGCCGAGCATGCCGGCATGGCAATTGTGCTGGTGCAGCCAGGGCGCGTAGAGGCGGTGATGCTTCGCCGCCGAGCCGAAATCCCAGACATGCGGCTCGCCGCTGCCCGGCAGCAGCGCATAGCGCGTCAGCTTGTCCCGCGCCCAATTGCCGATGACGGTGCTGGTCATGTAGCGGATGTTGTACTGGTCGAAGACCAGCAGCGCACCGAGCCCGGACTGCGCCAGCGCCTGGCGCGTGCGCGCGAGGCGGTAGCGGTGCAGGCGGCGGAAATCGACGCGCTCCTCGAAATCGACCGCGCTGGGTCCCAGCGCCGGGATCGGCCGCTGCCAATCATGCCGCGGGTCGATATCCTCGGGCTTGATGATCTTGGGCTCGACCGGCCGTTTCGCCATGGGGTTCCCTCCTGTTCGGCGGGAGCTTTGCCGCCAAGGCTCTTTGCGTCAACTCTGCGAACGCAAGCGCACCCCCCTCCCTAACCTCCCCCTCACGGAGGGAGGGGTGGGGGGTAAAGCGCGCAGATCAGGTATAATCACTCTTTGCTGCCCCGCTGGGGACCCGCTCATGCGCCTTACCATCGGGATGAAGATTTTCGGCATTGCCGTCGGGCTGTTGGTCCTGATGACGGCGGCCGCGCTGTTGAGCATGCGCATGACGCGGACCGTCGATGCGCAGCTCGCCACCATCGACCACAACTATTTCCCGGCTTATGTCGCGCTCGCCCAAGCCAATATCCGCTCCGTCGAGCAATCCGCCTATGCGCGCCGGCTGCTGCTCGCGCTTGTGGCGGGGCAGGGAGCGGGGGAGAATGTCGACTATTTGCGGCGGCGCGTCGCAAATGCCGGCAAGGCGAGCGACGGGCTGATCGCCGCGGCGCGCCGGCATATCAACGAGCAGATCGCCGATCCGCTCGACTTCGACGACAATGTCACCCTGGCGCGGCTCGATGAGCGGATCGAGTCGCTGCAGGAGGACCGGCGCCAGTACGAAACGGTGCTGGCCGAAATGCTGGCCGCCGCCGCCGCTCGCGACGAGACGAAAGCCCAGCAACGGCTCGTCGCCCTCAACCAATGGCGCGACGACATCGACGCCAAGCTCGAGGCGGAGCGGAGCGAGATGCGGCAGCTCGCCAGCGCCGCGATCGTCGGCACCCGCGCCTATCAGCGGCATGTCGTCGAGATCGGCCTGGCGCTGCTGGCGATCGCCGGGCTTCTCGGCCTCACCCTCGCCGCGGCGGTGACCCTTGGCCTGGTGCGCCCGGTGCGCCGCCTGGTCGCCGGCACGACCGCGGTCGAGGGCGGCGCGCTCGACATCACCGTCCCGATCACCTCGCATGACGAGATCGGCCGGCTGACGGGGTCCTTCAACCGCATGGTAGCCGAGCTGCGGGTCAAGGCGAAGATCCGCGAGCTCTTCGGCAAGTATGTCGATCCGCGCATCGTCGAGGGGCTCATCGACCGGCCGGAGCTGACCGATGTCGAAGGCTCGCGCCGCGAGATGACGATCCTGTTCTGCGACATGAAGGGCTTCACGAGTTTCAGCGAGGGCCTCACTCCGGTTGCGCTCGTCAACGTCCTCAACCGCTACATGACGCTGATGTCCGATCCGGTCCGCCGCAGCAACGGCATCATCGACAAATATATCGGCGATGCGATCATGGCGTTCTGGGGGCCGCCCTTCACCAGCCGCGAGGAACAGGGCGATCTCGCCTGCCTCGCCGCGTTCGACCAGATCGCCGCCCTCGAAGCCTTCCGCACCGAGCTGCCCGAGCTCATGGGGCTCCGACGCGGCATACCGGAGATCGACATCCGCATCGGCATCGCTACCGGGGATGTGGTGGTCGGCAGCATCGGCTCCGAACAGACGCGCAACTACACGGTGATCGGCGACACGGTGAATCTGGCGTCGCGCCTCCAGGCGGCCAACAAGATCTACGGCACGCGCATTCTCGTCGGCGAAGCGACGAGCCGGCTGGCCGCTGCCGCGGTCGAGGTGCGGGAGATCGACGCCGTGCGCTTCGCCGGCAAATCCGAGCCGGAGCGCATCTTCGAGCTGCTCGGCCGCAAGAACGCGGTGCCGCGCGAGCGGCTCCTGCTTCGCGATGCCTTTGCCGAGGCGCTCGCGGCCTATCGCAGCAGAGATTGGGAGAAGGCATCGGCCGGCTTCGAGGCTTGCCTTGCGATCGCTCCCGATGACGCGCCGAGCCGCGTCTTTCTGGATCGCGTCGCCCAATTCCGTGCTGAGGCTCCGTCCGCCGGCTGGAACGGCGTCTGGCTTCTTGGCGAGAAATGATGCGCCGGCGCGCTCGCCCGAGCGGCGGGCGGGCCGGTGGTCACGAAGCGCTGCTGCCTACCGGTCGCGGCGCTTTCGTTGCTCCCGGCCAGAGCGCGCGGAGCTTGGCGCGTGCCGGATATTCGATGCAGCGCGATACGAGCGTCGCAAAGAGCAGAGACAATCCGATCGCGGCGCAGAAGGCCGCGATCTTCGCCGTGATTGCAGCGCTGCCGGCATCGGCTCCGACGATTTTGCCGAAGACGACGACGATGCAAACGTAGTGAATCATATAGAGTGAATAGGATATATCGCCCAAGAACGTCAGCGGGCGGCTGTCGAACAGCGATCTCGCCCGCCCGTCATTCGTGACAGCCGCCAGGAGCAGTCCCGGAAACAGCAGAACGATCGCGAGATCGGTCGGCCAGCCGCAGGCGAGAGCGAAGATCGCGACGACCGTCGCAGCGAGAAACAGGTCCGACCGCCAAAGAGAGCGGCCCCAGCCGCAGCGATGAACTCTATACACGAGCACGCCCGCTATGAACTCGGGCAGGGCGCGCGTCAGGATCAACGGTCCGGCCGTGACGTCGACGAAACTCCAGCCGCTTTCGGCGCCGGTGAGCAGCAGTGCCAACGCGCAGGCGAGCGCTACCGCCACGGCGGCTTTGACACTGAAGCGCCAAAGCGCGGGGCACAGCAGCGGGAACAGCAGATAGGCGTGCCATTCAGCGCTGATCGACCATGACGGCTGGTTCCATGTCGTGTGCGGAAGCCACGGCCCCTGCAGCAGCAGGAGGTTGAGCGCGAGCGCACGTCCGGAATAGAGGCTGGTCTCACCATAAAGTCGTAGCAGCAGCAAGATGGACAGGAGATGCACCGGATAGAGGCGCGCGATCCGCGCCCAAAGGAATGCCGCGCCTCGCTTGAGGCTCGGCCGGCTTGAAAATTCCGCCCCGTACACATGCGCGAGGACGAAGCCGCTCAGGAGGAAGAACAAATCGACCGCGAGATAGCCGCGGTGCGGGACCAACGCTATGCCCGGCCGGTTGACGCCGCCGAACGCGACGGACGTGGCGTGATAGATCACCACGCACAACGCGCCGATTCCGCGCAACGAATCGAGCGAGCGCAAACGGTCTTGCTGCATCATCCCACTAGATTGTGGGAGACGCCTTGCGAAAAAATTAAGAAACCAGGGTTGGATGTGGCGGGACGGGGGGCGCGCCGCTATCGCGGCAGATCCGAGCTGCCCATCAGGAATTCGTCGACGGCGCGGGCGCATTGGCGGCCTTCGCGGATCGCCCAGACGACCAGGGACTGGCCGCGCCGCGTGTCACCGGCGGCGAACACTTTCGGTACCGAG
>Ga0335081_10005960_pt1 | contig 19319 bp, 5 predicted proteins | sample Lox_Sample_35_FD_206713 | JGI IMG/M metagenome (GOLD analysis project Ga0335081, IMG submission 206713) | Soil microbial communities from Loxahatchee National Wildlife Refuge, Florida, United States - Lox_Sample_3.5 | ecosystem: Environmental > Terrestrial > Soil > Wetlands | place: USA: Florida... | reverse complement strand
GCAGATTAAGATCAAGCTCGATAATCAGGAAATTGATCCATTCTTTGCCGTGTCCCAGACAGGTCAGACAAAAGCTGCGCGAGGAAGAGTGGCACTCATTCTGGTCGATATCAGCGGCAGCATGAATATTAAGCTGCCATCCGGAAGCACCCGTTTTGAGACTGCACAACAGGCCTTGGAACAGTTTCTCGAAGGCTTCGATAGTTCGGTCGACCGAGTAGCCGTTGTTCCGTTTGAGAGTCACAATGTGGCACCTCAAATCCAGGCTGCGCAATTTGCCACGAACAAAACGGGCGCGTTGCTGCAGATTCAGGCGCTCACAACTCCACAGCCGAGAAACAATACGGCACTTTATTCTGCAGTCGTTCTCGGATTGCAGGTCCTCGCGCAGCAAGCTCAAACTGTTCCCGGTTCTCCCGAGACGCTTTTGATCGTGATGACCGATGGCAAAAACGAAGTCTACAAGGGCGATGATCCCGGTCTGCTTGATGGCCCAGCAGGGCTACAGCAAGCCTCTAGTGCTGTGCAGGCCTCTGGAACACAAGTCATTGGAATTGGCTTCGGGGATCCTGCCGGGATCGACACGGCCGCCTTGCGGCAACTCAGCACAAAGCTCTATATGGCCGACAACCTTGACCGGTTGAAACAAGCCTTTTCCTTCGCTCGAACGCTTCAAACGAACCGAATCGTGGCAACCTTCGCTGCTCCCGTGGACGACCGCAGTTCCCTCGAGGGACGCACTTATCACGTTAGTGCGGCTCTTACTCTGCCCGACGGACGACTCCTCGAGAGTGGAGAAAAGATTTGGTCCGCTCCCGAGATGAGCGTGCCCGCATTCGACGGAAAATGTGATACCGACGAACTGAAAGCAGCGTTGCAGGTCATCCCCAGTTCGACCAACTGGCTGACCATGCTTCGGCCGGTTCTCGTATTCTTCGGTCTGGGGACGTTGTTGCTTGTGCTGTGGTTCTGGGTACCGCGCCTGGTTTGGCCCGAGCAGTACATCGGGACGTTCACGACACAGGGCGGCGGTAGCATGCGTTGGACCGATCGTTCCCAGGTCTGGTCGAAGAGTCGCGCAGCAGCCCGGCCGTCACGCCCGGCTCCGCCGGGATTCGAAACGAGAAAAGAAGGGGCTGCCCCCCCGCGTGTGCCCGGAGATCGTACGGTGATTCAGCCGGATTTTTCGAAGAGCCGTTTACAAAAGCGTCAGGACGAACGAGATCGCTAGGTGTGATGGGGTTTCCGATTTCTAGGGATCAAGCGTAAACGAATCGCCACCGGGCGTTTCCGTTCGAGTTGTTTCTGATTTCATATGCCGCCGAAGAAGATCAAAAACCGGTACGAAGTAAGAAGCGTCCTCGGCGAGGGCGGCATGGGAGTGGTGTACCGCGCCTACGATCCGCCCCCGATGGATCGCGAAGTCGCCGTCAAGACGCTGCTCGAGTTTCCCGACCGCATGTCGCTTCAGCTCTTCTACAAAGAATGCGAAGTGCTGAAGTCGATGAGCCATCCGAATATCGTCGAGATTTTCGACATTGGGGAGTTCGAAGACGCTGGCACCAGAAAACCGTTTTTTGTGATGCCGCTTCTGCCGGGACAGGCTCTGGATGTACTCATTAAGGCCTCCAGCCACCGGCTCACTGTCGAGCGTGTGGTCGACATCATTTCGCAAACCTGCCGCGGATTGCAGGCCGCGCACGAGCGCGGACTGATTCACCGTGATCTCAAGCCGAGCAATATCTTCGTGATGCAGGACGACTCGGTCAAAATCATCGACTTCGGAGTGGCGCACGTCGTCGATTCACGGACGCGCTCCAGCGGGTTTCAGAAGGGAACTCTGCTCTACATGGCGCCGGAGCAGATCCAATTCAAACCTGTTTCCCCGCAGTCCGACATCTTCTCCCTCGGAGTTGTCTGCTACGAAGCGCTCACGCGTCGTCAGCCATTTCGCGGCGCCAGCGAAGAAGAAATTACGACCGCGATACTGAAAACGATCCCTCCGGCTGCATCGGAGATCAATCCAGCCGTCAATCAATTGATGAGCCGGGTTGTGCATAAGGCGATGGCCAAACAACCCTGGCACCGGTTCGATAATGCGCGTGATTTTGGGGACGCTTTGCAAAAAGCATTACGGAATCAGCCGATCGAGATCTTTGACCCCGCCCGCATTCAGCCGCGTATTCAGCGCGCAACCAAGGCACTCGATAGCGGCGATTACCAGTTTGCCAGCGAAATCGTCGGAGAACTTGAAGCGGAAGGAAACATCGATCCCCAACTGACGATGCTGCGCACTCAGATCGACCAAGTCGTGCGACAGCGGACCATTTCCCAACTTCTTGAGAGCGCACGGGCCCGCTTCGAAGAGGAAGAGGACCCCCTGGCTCTACAGAAGATCCAGGAAGTATTGGAGATCGATCCGAACAACGTATCGGCCCTTACGTTGAAAAGCCGAATCGACGACCGGCGCAGTGAGCGGCAAATCGAGAAATGGATTCGCCTGGCGCGACAGCACGTGGACAATCATTCCTATGGGCCGGCGCGCGAGGCCGTGCAGAATGCGCTCCAACTCCGTGCTAGCGAACCACGCGCCCTTCGTCTCCTGAGCGAAATCGAAGCTCAAGAGAAAGACTATCTCCAGATCCGGCAGCAGAAAGCGCAGGTCTATCAGGACGCATTGAACTCCTGGAAGAACGGTGAGGTGAGCGAGGCTCTTAGTCACATGGGTCTTGTGCTTGAACTCGATCGCCAGGCGCCGGACACCTCTTCTCCGGACACCAGCAAGAGTTACCAAACCTTCTACGACAAACTTCGCTCTGAACACGACGCCATCACGAATGCGTACGCAGATGCCCGCCGCGCATTATCGGAACGTGATTTTGCAAAGGCCCTCAATATCTGCCAGGATTCGCTCGCCAAGTACCCGAATCAGGCGCTGTTTCAGGCTCTGAAATTCGATGTCGAAGAGCAGCAGCGGCAGCAGCTTTCCGCTTTTATCGCGGAAACTGACCGCAAGCTGGAAGGCGAAGCCGACCTCGACGTCAAGGTTAGCCTTCTTCGTGAGGCGCTCGCTTCCTATCCAGGAGAGCCGCATTTTGAACGCTCTCTGAGGCTGATCAGCGACAAGCGCGACCTGGTCAACTCCATCGTGGCAAGGTCGCGAGCTCACGAGCAGCGGGGACAGATCGTAGAAGCTATCAACGACCTTGAGACCCTTCGCACGATCTACGCTCCTTATCCTGGCTTGCAATTTGAAATTGACCGGCTGCAGAAACGCCGCGAGAAGGTAGCCCGAGACTCCGCAAAGTCTAGATGGATTGAACAGGTAGATCGGCAGTTGGGGACCGGTAACTACACCAGTGCTCTGGAGGTGCTGCAGAAAGCTCAGATTGAGTTTCCCGATGATGCGGAGCTCGTCGACTTGGAGAAGCACGCTCGCGAGGGACAGGAACGCGCAGTGCACGCGGAACAACTTCTCGCGCAAGGACAGGAACTCTGCCAGCAAGGCAAGCTTGATCAGGCGCTCGAACTCTATCGCCAGGCCCGGCAGCTGGATGATCGCAACCCAGTGATCCGCAGCGCGCTCCGTGACGTGCTCGTCGACCGCGCCCGTGCCGCCCTGGATTCGGATTGGCAGAGCGCGGGAGCTTTGGCCGACCAGGCATTGGAGTTGGATCCGAATCATGCGTTAGCGCGCAGTATTCGATCGCAAGTATTCGATCGCAAGCGCGACCAGGACGTCGATCAGGTGGCTTCGCGTGCCCGTCGCTTGCAGGCCGCAGGAGATCTGAATTCTGCAGTTGGCGAGGTGGAAAGAGGCCTTTCTGCCTATCCCGCAGAGCCGCGCCTTGCAGCGATTCACCAGACTCTCAACCGGGAAATTTCGCAGGATCAACGAAATCGAGCGCGACTGCAGAGTGTCGAAGAAGCGAGGGCGCTACAGAATCAAGCGGCAGCGGCTCCGAATACTGATCAGTTAGCTTCCATTTATGAGCGTTCCAAAGTTTATGCAGAGAAGTATCCGGAAGAACCGGAACTGCAGAGCATTGCGCGCGAAGTGGAGCGCATCGTCAAAGCACGGGGCGAGCGCTCACCAACGCCGAAGCCGGTAACGCCGAAACCCAAAACGCCCACTCCGAAACCTAAGACTACTCCAGTTGCACCATCAGGCGGGACCACAAGCAAAGGGCTGCCCTTCCTGAAACCGCCGATTCTCATTGCCGCAGGATCGCTTGTTTTTCTGGTCGTAATCGTGATCATGGCGCGGCGGTTCTGGCCAGTGCATCCTGTGACTCCGGCGGCCGTTCATGTTCAGATTCACACGTTGCCCACAGGAGCGACTCTTCAAATCAGTGGACATGACCACATTAGCTCTGATGGTCAGATCGATTTACCTCCGGGCGATTATCAAGTTCAAGCTTCTCTCCCGGGATATGAGACTTCGTCGAACACATTAACCGTTCGGCCGGGCTCACCCGCCGACCTTCAAATAAGGCTGCGGCCCCTGTCGCAGGAATTGCGAGTTTTTTCCCCGGATTTTGGGGACGGGCAGGTCACCCTCGATGACAATGCGGTCGGCGGTCTGGAAAGCGGCACTGTCGTTGTGCCAAACCTGACTCCAGGGCAGCACCAACTCCGCATCACATCTACCAAAGCAGGACAAGATGCGACCGTTCAATTCCAGGAAAACCCTGGTGCTGCGCTCAGTGTTTCGCCGAACCTTCCGACTCATCAGCTCCAGATCGTGGTAATCAGCACCAATTCAGGAATCGCGCAGTTGAAGAGCAGTTTCACCGGAGTCTCCGTTGCCGTGGATGATAACCCCAAGGGACAACTGGGAACGGAAGGCATGGAAGTCGGTGGACTAGCGGCCGGCACGCATTCACTCGTGCTCGGCACGCCGACTGGACCTCGAAAAGTCTCCTTCCAAGTGGGTGCGGCCCCTGCGCTCGACGCCATCGTTTTTTCTGACCGTGATGTTGGCAGCGTTCTCGTAACAACCGGGCAGGATGACACCGAGATCATCCTCGATGGCAAGCCCTACCCCCGTAAAACTCAAAGCGGGCAGCTACGGATTCCGAACTTGAAAACCCAGCAGCACACCATTCGTGTGCACAAGGACGGTTTTCAGAATCCGGCAGATCAAACGGTGGCAATCTCCAAGGGGCAAGAGGCCACAGTCCGCTTCACGCTGGTTGCGCTTCCGAAAATGGCGACTCTGTCGCTGGATCACCTTCCGCCGGGAACACAGATTGCACTCGACGACGCGCCTCTGGGCCAGGTGAATCCCGATGGCAGCCTTTCTCGTGCTGGAATTGGCCCCGGTCAGCACACGGTCAGCTTCGCAATACCCGGATATCTGCCGCAAAAGGTCCAACGCAAATTCGGCGCCGGCGACATCGTTCGAATGTCTACCGCTGACATCGAACTGAAGCGAGCACCGGGCGTGCTTGACGTGGCCGCCGCAAGCAACGTCTCTGTAACTGTCGAGCAGAACGGTCACTCGGTCCGCCAGTTCACGGGACCGAGCAAGCTATCTCTGGATGAAGGGTCGTATACCATCGTCGGCCGCGGCCCAAATGGCGCGACCGGTTCGACCACAATCTCATTGGCCTCTGGGGAGACAAAGAGCGTGAATCTTCGCCTCAGCGCCGCCACCAATGCAATGGATCGCTGGGAGCATCCGGAAAAATGGAAATTGGAAGACGGGTGGTACGGTCAGCACGGTGGCGGATTTGTTCTCTATCAGGTTCCTCCCGGGCCGGCGAGTTATGTGTTTGCGTTGCGTTGGAAACACGGTCATGGCCCTTTCTCCTCCGGAGGACGATTGCGCTGGGTTGTTGCGTATCTGGATGACCGCAATTATGCCGAAATCCAGGTCGACGGCAAGTATCTGTACCGCAGCGAAGTGATTAATGGCACGAGACAAGAAGAACCGAAACTGGAGCACCACATCCCCGACAATGTCCCGTTCGTGACGTTTAGCGTAGATGTGACCCCCACGACGCTCGTTCAGCGATTCAGTGTCCCCAATGGCCCGTGGCAAATGATGGACACGTGGGACCACCAGAAGGGTCCTTCCTTGTATACAGGAAAGACACGCAGTTTCACCGAGGGTAGATTTGGCTTTTTGATCCCGGCGGACCGCGGCATGGAGTTATCGAACTTCGCCTATTATCCAAAAAAATGAGTAGCGAAACCGCCACGTCACTTGTGTCACGTTGAGCCGCACAATCGGGAAAGTTTCTTCGACGTTAACTACTGGAGCTTTGCGTATTCGGCCTTGGCTTCTTTCAGGATGGGAACATCGGGGTCGGCATCTTTCCAAAGAGAGAGGAAAGATTTGTAAGCTGCAAGCGCCTTCTCGTGGGCCGCGTCAGCGTCCGTGCCATGCGAGGTTTTCGCTAGCAATGCGTTCGCGCGGGCCATGCCCAGTTGCGCCAAGGCTCCCGTCCAGCAGTTCCACACCATGCCCTTGTGGTCGAGGATTGTCTGAAAAGCAGCAGCCGCGGCATTTCCCTGTCCGGAGGCAAGATCTGCCCGTCCTCGAATGTAGGTTGGATAGAGGCAGGAAACATTTTCGGCAAACGAAATGAGAGCAAATTCGATCGGAGGGACGGCCGGCTGAAGATCCTGGAGCGCTTCGGCGTTTGCGCCGCGATTCAGCGCTAACTGGGCGCGAATTGCGGGTAGCCAGAGCGACTGAACCTGCGTGTTGAGAGGATAGTCTTTGCCGATGTCCTGCGCCAAGGAGTGGGCCTTTGCGGAATCCCCGGCCATCGCGAAGGTTAATGCCGCCTCCACGCGGACGCCCTGGCTGCGGGGAAACATTTTCAATCCCTCTTCGGCCCACTGTTTGGCCACAAGTGCATTGCCGACCGCAGCGTCGCGAAGGGCGGTATTCTCCAGCCAGATCGCCGCATCTTCTTTTGCATTAAAGCGCAAGGCGGAATCCGCTGCCTGCTGGCTTAATTCCCGCGCATGGCCCAGACGGCCCGCGTAGCCCTCGGTATCAGCGGCGAGTACGATTCCAAGATTCTCTTCCGGTCTGCCCGCAAACCACTGCAACTGTTCCGCCATCACCGGCGAGTTTCCCTCCAGAAAAGCCATGGCATAGCGGACCTGGTGAAAAACGACCTTATCCACGTTATCCTTCGTCTCCGCTCGTGTTATCAACTGCTTTGCCTCGTCGAAGTGGCCGGCAGCAACCAAGTAAAGGGAAAGATTCGCGTAAGCGGAGTTCGTCGGCGCGACCTGCAGCGACTCCCGATAAATGTCACAACTCTTTTCGCGCTCGCCCATCGCGGAATAGGCATTACCCAAGAAATTACGCGCGTAAGTGCTCCGCGGATACCTTGCCACCCACTCCTGCAGTGGATCGACGACTTTCTCCCATTGCCCAGTCACGTGCGCATAATAGCTGGCTGTGATGTTCAGCTTTTCTACTTCGCTGGCATGCTCCCTCAGAGCAAAAGCCTTGGCGTAATAGGGGCTCGCGGTTTCGGTTTCGCCCAAGGTCTCGTAGTTGCCCGCAACCATCACGTATGCCGCCGCGAAGTTCGGGTCGAGTTCGATGGCCCGCAGGCTATGAGACAGCGAAGGTTCTATGCCGACCTCGTTATAGATCTTGACGGCCATGCTGTATTCCTTTAGCGCTTCCAGCGAGGAAGTGGTGGCATCCTCCAATGGCACGTCAAAAGCCTGGACCGATGCCAGCGATTCGCCCAGCTTCGTCCGCAGTCCCTCGACTTCTTTTCCCAATGCGTCGAGCACTTTCTCTTTCTTGTCTACCGTCGCCAACTCCTGGGCGAGTACGTCTCCGCTGCTGCAATTCACCGCTTGAACCCCGATGACGTACTGGCTGCCGAGGCTGCTGATAGAACCCGCAATATATGCCTTGCTGCCGGCACGTATGCAGAGCTCGCGAGCCACAGGGGGAGTAAGTGGGTCCCCGGCCTTGCGATTCATCAACTGCAGGGTTGCCGTTACCTTGCTTCGTGGGAGAACCTCAAGGAATGGAGATCCATTCAAGGCAACGTTCAGCGCTGTCTTGAGCGTTTCATCGAAGATCGCATCGCCGGTATGGTTAGAAAAATCCGCGATGACGATCGTGTCTTTGTCGGTCAAACGCTTCCGCGGCCCGTGCAGGTAATAAAGACCTCCGGCGACGAGTAGTGCTGAGATCGCAAGCGCGATTCTCCCTTGCTTTGGCCGCGACGGTCTGAATGGCAGCGTTGTGTGTAGGTTTGCGCCGCTCGAGGGCGTGAAGAATTTTCCGCTCTCAGTGTCGCGCTTCAGGCGCTGAAGATCAGCCCGCATTTCGGATGCTTGCTGGTAACGCAGCATGCGATCCTTCTCCAGAGCCTTGCCGATGATTCCATCGAGCGGGGACAGCAGTTCGCGATTCCAACGGCTGGGTGGTTCCTCTTTTTCGTGAAGAATCGCGCCGTACGTCGCCCCTTGCGTGTCACGATCAAACGGCAGTCGCCCCGTCGCCATCTCGTAGAGCGTCACGCCGAAGGAAAATAGATCGGTGCGCTGATCAAGAGGTTTGCCCGCAACTTGTTCGGGCGACATATAGCTCACCGTTCCCAAGGCGACGTTCTTGCTCGTGAGGCCTCTGATTGAAACCGTCGGATCGTTGGATCCGGAACTTGATTCCCGGTTTGGAGTTGATTCGGTTCTCTTCGCGAGCCCGAAGTCCAAAATCTTTACGTGGTCGCGTTTTGTTATGAAGATGTTCGCCGGTTTGATGTCGCGATGGATGATCTCAGCCGCATGCGCTACATCCAGTGCATCGGCGATTTCAATTGCAAGTGTCAAAAACAGTTCTGCTTCGAGGGGACGTCCCGCGATGCGACTCTTCAGCGTCGTGCCATCCAGAAATTCCATGGCTATGAAGACTTGTCCCTTGTCTTCGCCGATGTCGTAAATCGTGCAGATATTAGGATGATTCAGAGATGAGGCGGCCCGCGCCTCCCGGCGAAAGCGTTCGAGCGCCTCGGGATCCTGCGAGACCTCGTCGGGCAGGAACTTGAGCGCCACAAAGCGGCCGAGTTCCGCATCCTCAGCCTTGTAAACAATGCCCATCCCGCCGCCGCCCAGTTTTTCGACTATGCGGTAGCGCGATACGGTTTGTCCGATCATTGGGATGAAATCTTAGGTCTGGAGGCAGCGCGAGTCAATTGAAGGAAGTTGACGCCTCCCTCGCGCACGGGCATGCGCTCTTGAGATACCTTGCCGCCCCGCTCGAAAGGTTTTGTGGAACTATCCAGACTCCTTCTGTCCAGGCTAACTTGGTCAGCTAAGACGTCATCAATTGCCGGTAGGCTTGTCTGCCAATTCAGACCACAGAAACAGGGATATTCATATATACCGCGAAGCTTTAGCCAAGCCGAAACTATCGGACATTTTAAGTGGCGACCGACAGGCGGATGACGCTCGCATGTCCGATTTGAAGCTCGCATACCGCCATGCAACTTCTTCCCGGTTGCACCGTTCTTACGGAGCAGGCAAATAATCACTTCGGGGAGGTTACAGGTGGCTTACCGAAGGGTGTGGCTAGCAGTACTTGCTTTAACCTTAATTTCCGTTACGCCGAGCGAGGCCAAAAGTGCGCCCAACTGCTCTGTTTCCGGCAAAATCACAAACAATCCGGGAGCAGGCGTCTCCGTCAAGTTAAGGCCGGCTGAAGAAGATCTATTGGCTTACTACGACGGTTATCTAGGCGAGGTTTCAGAGAATGGCAGTTTTCACTTTGAGGATGTCGCGCCCGGAAAATACATGGTTGTCGCCGAGGGAGCCGAATTCATGCCTTCGGAATATGGGGCAGCGATGCCGGGCGGGCGCGGGACTGCAATCGAACTGAAAGCCGGTGAACATCGCCAGGGGATTTCGATCACGCTGGCGCCCAAGCGCATCGTTTGCGGGAGAGTGACCGACGAAAAAGGTACACCGTTGCCGAAAGCTGAAATCTACGCGTTCTTGCATCGCAAGGGCACAGACTGGCTCTCTTTTGACGATTCAGAGGACATGAGAACGGTGTCGGATGCGGAAGGGAACTATCGCCTGCCGGATCTAGAGCCGGGAGAGTATTTTCTGCAGGCTGGCATGTCGACTTGGTTTTCGCGTTTCGACAAGTTCACCCAAATGGAAAGCGAGAATTTTACGAATGCGGAGCCTGTGGAAGTGGGCGTTGCCGATGGCTTGGGCTGCGACGTGAACTTTCTCATGCGACCTAGGCTTGGCTATATGAGCCGAAGAGTTCGAGGCACGATCGCCGAGGATCCGGCGCTAACCGGCAACAATATGGTGCTTTCCTTCCTCGAGGTAAATCGTGCCGGTGCCATCAACAAGTGGCCGTTTGATGTGTTGAATGTCGGCCGCTCATTTGATCTGCAGGCTCCTCCTGCCGGGAATTATCGGCTGGTGCTGTCGCAAGACCGTTTTCCCGTGATGTGGTCAGGTCCGCCCTCTGAATATCATGTGCTTGCATCGCAGGAGATTGCCATTGGCGATAAGCAGGATCTGAGCGGAATCACGCTGCGCGCTGATCCTCTAGCTGCGCTCACTGGACACATAGCGCTTCAGGAAATTACTCCGCGAGCGGCGTGCCCGGCGCAAATCAAGCCGCATATTGCGATTCAGAATGACAATGACGGCCGCTACTACTCCGTTGAGTTGGGCCCGGATGGCGCTTTTGAAATCCCGAATGTGGCTTTAGGAACGTACAGTATTCTTATTGCTCCGCTGCTGCGCGGCCGAACTTATATCACATCGATGTCCTTCGATGGTCATTCGGTGGAGGGCAGAAACATCGATCTATCATCGCCCGGCGTACACTCGCTCGATGTGGTCATTAGCGGCAACCTGAGTGGGGCTGCCGGCCATCTCTCCCCCGATGAACCTGCAACAAGATACGAAGAGCCATGGACTCATCCCAAGGCCTCCCTTTCTGGTCGAGTTGCAAATCCAGCAGCAGACGGACGGCTGCGCGTGAAACTCTGGGCGGTGCGGTTCAACTCCGAGCGTTCTTTAGAATATTCGACCAAGCCAAACAACGACGGAACATTCACGTTCGAAAACGTCGATCCCGGGATCTACGTTTTATCAACACAGGGGCCACGCTACTTGATTTCCGAATATGGCGCGGTATACCCAGGAACCGAGGGGAAGGCCATCACTCTTGGGGCGGGGCAGAAGCTGACGGGAATCACATTAACGGCATCTCTAAAGAAGCCTCTTTTATGCGGCAAAGTCTTGGACGAAAATGGTCAACCCCTCACGAACGTTGCAATCAGCGCGTGGCGCCAAACCAAACACGGTGGGTACCTGCTCCCCTCTGGCCCTCCGGATATCGTAGTCAAAGACGGCAACTTCGAATTCAACAATTTGGTCCAGGGGCGGTATTTTCTTTGGGCCGAACGGCAACGATCGACCAATAACGATGGTCCGCCCCTATTGGAGCCAATGTTTTTCCCGTCGTCAGCCAGCTTGGATCGTGCGCAGCCGATCGATATCGGCTTCGAGCCGGATCTGGAATGCAAACACAATATACAGTTTCGACGAGCGCCAACATTTCACATCCGGGGTACCCTGCCACGGAACTTGCCACATAAGAATGGCGAAGTTTTTAATATTGCATTAACGGAGACCAATGCACAGGGAGCCGAACGCTGGTCGGGAGTTCAAACAGAACTTCAACCGGAAGGTCACTTCGACTTCGCTGGCGTGCATTCTGGCTCTTACATCCTGCATCTCACAGCTCCATACAAGCCATCCAACGCCCCAGTTGTTTTCTCTGGCCCGTGCGGGCCGCCATCTCCATCATTCTTAAGCTCGCAAAGAGTGACCGTTAAGGATCACGATGTGGACGATCTCGCAATTGACTCGGACTCTCAGGCGACGTTGACGGGTGAAATTCACTTCAAAGATATTCCCAAGAACTGGCAACGGTTCGAGGTAAACGTGAGTCTGAGGCGCGAGAACGCCTTGTGCGCCTCCGGAGAAGCAAAGCTGAGCCCGGAAGGTCGGTTTACTCTCGACCACATGGAGAATGGCGCTTACCGCGTCGAGCTTTACTTGCGCGGCCCGCTCTACATCAAGGCGCTGGTTTTCAATGGGCTGCCGGTCGATGGAAGATACATTATTCTGACGCAAGGAAAGCCCGCGAAATTAGAGGTGACGGTGGCCGGCGACAGCGGCGAAGTTGAGGCGGAAGTCGCGCACAGTTTTCCGTTGCCAGAAAGCTATCACGCTGATGAGCCGTGCCTTCCGCCAGTGGCGACTGGTCCATGGGCCTTTCTTATCCCGGATCGCATTCCGGAAGATGGCTCGGGAGTTCTCATCGGTCAGCCAACGAATGGTGGTGTCCTTGAGTTCGACGGGGTACCTCCAGGGCTGTATCACGCGGTGGCCGGGGAAAACTTCAATCTGGAATACGGGTTGGGCCCATTCGGCATTTCCGCGTGGCAGGATCCGCAGTACTTGCAAGCGGTGTCGGCTTTTGGACAGGCTGTGAAAGTGGAATCCGGACAAACTGTTCGCATCAAGATTCGAGCGGCGACCAGCTTCTTGCAAGACGCATCGGCGGAGCACAAGCAACTAGTGACGAGCTACGACCACTGCGCCGGTTCGTGCCTCTTGGATAGTGCAGACGATGTAGACGCTGGCGGAAAGGCGCAAATGCGCACAAAACCGGACCACAAGCAATGATCATATCCACGCAAGCCGCACTGAAAAATCCTGACATTACAGCCGGGAGCGACAAATTTGGAATCGAACCGCCGAATTGTGAGCGGCCTCACCTCTGTATCTGACCTGCCGAGAAGCCAACGACCGGCTTCACTTGTCATGTTCCGGTACTGATCTGGCGTGGCATACCAGTCCTACTTCTTAATTTCAGATTTCCAGTTCAGAACCACAGACATTGGATGGGCGGAGCCGTTGTTGTAGTTGGTGTTGATGAGGAAGCGTTGGCCGTCGCGGCTGACGTCGTAGATGATCACTTCGGTGGTCGCGACCCGCTCGCGGGGGTCGGTCTGGAAGAGACCTGTCGGTGTGCCCGACTCGAATTCGGTTTTCGTGTCGACGGAAGCCGCCATCAGCTTTGCGTCGGGTGACAGAAAGTAGATTTCTTTGCCATCTCCGCGCCATCGGGGCTCTTCGCCGCCATTGGTCGAGACCTGCCACTTCCCACGCGCATCGGGAAACGATGTCACGTAAACTTCCCAGCGTCCGCTCTCGTTTGAGGAATAGGCGACCCACTTGCCATCGGGGGAAAACTGCGCACCGTTCAGTGAAGCGTTCGCTTTCAGAAACAAGTGCGACTTAGCATCAGCGAAGGAATGGACCCACAGATCGGGCATGGCGAGGTAGAGCAAATTGTGCCCATCGCGTGACCAGTCGAGGGGAAGCATATCGACTCCGCCTGGCAACTCCAACTCGCGCTCGGATTGCGATCCGTCGGCGGGTTTGACATAGAGATCGAAATTGCGGTCGCGGCTGGAGCCGAACGCGATCCAGCTGCCATCGGGTTTCCAAACGGGTACCGCATCGATGGCGGGATCGAAAGTGAGGCGGCGGAAGGACGAGCGGGCGAGATCGTAGATGAAGACGTCGGTGTTGTCATTACTCGTATCGGTCTTGTCGATGGCGACGTATTTTCCGTCAGGGGAGATTACGAGGTTGCTGTAAGCATCCGGAGGAACGGAATCGGAGATGACTTTGCCGCTGCGGTCGTACCAAGTCAGCCGGGAGAGCGAAGCCTCGCCCGCCCTTTGTGCGATCACGATATCGCCGCTGGCGGCGAACGCCGCTTGCATGATGCGCGATTGCAGCTTCACGTTATCGAACACGCGCACCACATCGCCGGTGAGTTGATACGAGCTTAGATCGAGTTTCTGGGCCTGGATGGCTCCGTCGCGAACGAAGAACAGATAGCCGTTGGCGTAGCCGCCGTTGTAAATCGTTTTGGTGAGAAAGCGCTTTTCGCCTTGGTTGTCGATGGAACCGACATACAGTTTGTTGAGCTCGGTATCGCCGCGAATGTTCCCGGCGAGGAAAAGGTAGTGCTTGCCGTCGGGCAGGAATACCGGCCAACGAAAAGTATTCTCGTCATTGGACGTGTCCGGATACTTAAACTTGACGGGAGTTCCGCCATTGTCGGAAACCGACATGAGGCCGCCATTGAGCGTGCCGATGGGGGTGAACAGGATCAGTCCAGTCTTGCTCCAGGTGCCGCCGCGCCCGTTGGGAGCGTCGCACAGCGTCCGAACCGAAGCGCTGTCCAGGTCGAAGCGCTTGAGCTTGCCGTCGGCAAAAAATCCGATGGCGCGTCCATCTGGCGACCAGAACGGAAACGTCGCCCCGTCGGTGCCCGCAATGGGCTTGGCGTCCGTGGCGCCGATCTCGTAGAGAAAGAGCCCGACTTTGTGAATGTCCTCCCGGTACGCAGCTACCGCCACGGTGTGACCGTTGGGAGCAACGGCCATAGATCGCGCGGAAAATGGCAGCGCTGCCGTGAATTGCATCGCGGGTGACGCAGGCTGCGTGAAGCGCGCCCAAAGCAGGATTGCGGCAAAAACGGCTATCGCTACAACCGCAGCAAGCGCAATGTACCCGACCCATCCCGCTAATTTCGGGTGTGCAGGCACAGAGTCCGGCTGCGCCGCCGATAGCCATTTCAACTCGAGCTTCACATCGAGCGCCGACTGGAAGCGCTCCTCCGGACTCTTGGCGAGACAGGTGCGCACGAGCCGGTCCAGCGCAGGCGGTGATGTCTTCAGCACCGCACTGACAGGTTGCGGTTCATCTTCCAGAATCGCGCTCGCCACTTTGATCTGCGACTTGCCTTCGAAAGGCCGCTTGCCGGTCGCCATCTCATAGAGCACCGCGCCGAAAGCGAAGATGTCGCTGCGCGCGTCGGCTTCGCTCCCCTGAATCTGCTCCGGAGACATGTACTGCACCGTGCCTACCAGCGTGCCCTGCCGGGTCAGCGGCAAGTAGTCTGGGCTGGGCGAAGTCATGGTCATGGCCGCGCTCAGCAGGGGCGCCGATCCGCTTCCGGCCGATGCGCCTATGACCGCCGCCTTCGCCAATCCGAAATCGAGCAGCTTCGCGCCGCTGTTCGTCAGCATGATGTTGCCGGGCTTCAAATCGCGATGAACGATGCCGGCACGGTGAGCGCGATCCAACGCATCCGCAATGTTGCATCCGATAGCAATGATTTCTTTCAGTGGCAGCGGCCCACGCTTAAGTCGCTCTGCCAGCGACTCCCCTTCGAGAAACTCCATCACGAGGTAGTCGGTACGGTCCTCGTGGCCGACATCATATAAGGTGCAGATGTTGGGATGATTGAGCTGCGAAATGGCTTTTGCCTCGCGCTCAAAGCGCTGCTTCAGGTCGGGATTATCGGACAAATGCGACGGCAGCACTTTGATCGCAACCGTCCGCTCCAAGCGCGTATCCCGCGCCCGATACACCTCTCCCATGCCGCCAGCTCCGAGCGGGGCGATAATTTCGTAGGGACCGAGCCGAGTTCCCGCGGGAATTCCCATTTTCCCCCTTGGAAGTGCCTGGATTGTACACCCAACGCTTTGCCCCAAACGTGAGCAAGAAGCGCTGGCTCCTCGTTATTGGATGAGAGCTATTCCTTGGGAAGATCGATCATAACGACCTGCGAGTTTTCCCGTAAGCGGTCGAAGATGATTTGTTTGCCGTCGCTTGTTACGTCGAAGGTCCGCATCGTGGTGCGGTTTTGCAGCTTTGTGAGAGGGCGCGACTTCATCGAAGCGAGATCGAGTAACCAGAAGTCCTGTGACGCGAGCAGTCCTTGCATGTAAATCAGACTCTTGCCATCGGACGAGAAGCGGACGTGCTCACCCAAGCGCCGCAAACTGATCTCGGGGAGTTCAGCGCTGGTTCCATCCGGACGAATACCGAGAAGCGGAGCGAACGTGCTCACATTTGTACCCGCATACACGATGAGACTTCCGTCAGGCGACCAAACTGGGTTGAGTGCCGGCCCAGTGACCAAGCGCACGGGCAATCCACCATCCAACGGAATCTTGAACAGCCCTGGACCAGTAGTGTCGCTGCCCCCAGTGACGATCCATTTTGCATCTGGCGACCAGCAGCTCGAGCCCTGAGCAACAATACCGTCCGCGATGGGTTGGAGTTCGGCGCCGTCCGCAGAGAGCACATACAGTTGGCCTTTCCCGTTCCGCCGCAGCACAATGGCAACGCGCGTTCCATCCGGCGAAATCGCCGGCGTTTCCAACAAAGCGCCATTGGAGCCCTTCCAGATCTCGATCGCCTCACCGTTTCGAAGGCGCCACAATCCGTCGCCCATCCCCAATGAAGACAAATAGAACAGCGACGAGCCACCGAATCGGGGCGCCAAGGCGCGAACGTTCGGTACTGTAAAAGGCTTTACGTCGCGTTCTTCGGCGACCCGATTAAGAATTGGAACAGTCCAAAGCCCCGCGACGGGGTTGCTGATGGTGGCCACCAGCTTGCGGCCATCCGCGCTGGCTTGCACGGACGTGTATTGCTCTAAACCGATGCTCGCGCGTCGCGAATCCCTGCGTTTGAGATCAAAGGCCCACAGCCAAGGTCCTGAACCGTCGCCGTCTCGCGCCACGTAGAACACGGTTCGCTTGCCGACCGGCGTGGGATAAGCGATGTCTGTGTTGCGCTGCGTGAGGCGCTCTGGACTTCCACCGTCGGGATCGATGCGCCATAAGTCCATCTCCTTCGTCGCGGGCGTTCCGTGCACGAAGTAGATCCAGCGGCCGTCGGGCGACCAAGTTGGAAAATGGTTGTGAAGCCCCGGTTTGTCGCCGAATATCTGCCGCGCATTGGCGCCCGTGCGGTCCGCGACAAACATCGGGTCGCCCTTGGTGAAGGTATGGTAGACAATCCGATCGCCGTCGGGTGACCAAGCCAGGTTGGCGGTGTCCTCGCCGAGGAAATTACGCGGCGTACCTCCTGTCAGGGGCAGCATACGCAGCCGCATCCCGACATCACCACCGCCAACCCAAATTTCCGATCCATCGCCCGAAAAACCGACGCTCCGTAGAGGGCCAGGCAATGGACCCGCGTTCCCGTGTGTCAGATTAATCAGACGGCCCGAGCCCACCTGAGTGAGCCATACATCGAAGGGGCCGTCATGATCGGAGACAAAAGCGACGAACCTTCCGTCCGGCGAGATAGCCGCTTCCACGCTTTCGAAGTCGGTGACGCGCGCGAAATGCGCTTTTTCAAGCGGGTTGACCGGAGCAGGGGCCGGCCGAACCATTTCCCTGACCACCGTTCCCATCAGGAGTGCGGCGGCTATGCCCCACGGGAGCAACGCTCGCCTTGATTTTGGCAGCGGCACTCTCTTCGCGTTCGACATTCCACTTATCGATTCGATGGCAAACGCCAAATCACTCGCAGACTGGAATCGTCGCACGACATTTTTTTCGAAGCATCGCCCAATAATTCGCTGCAGCTCCAGCGGACCTTGCCAGCCCGCATCGTTCAGTACCGGCGGCTCATCGCACAAAATTGCGGTCATTGTTTCTGCCGACGTGGCGCGTTTGAAGGCGCGCTTGCCTGTGAGCATCTCGTACAACACTGCAGCGAAACTGAAAATGTCCGATCGCGCGTCGATCTGCTCGCCTCGCACCTGCTCGGGCGACATGTATCCCACTGTGCCCATCACCATCCCGGGCGAAGTCGCTTGGCTTGTTAGCGTCACTGCCGTTTCGTGGCTTGCATCCGGCCTAACCAGCTTCGCGAGACCGAAATCCAGCACTTTAATCCGGCCGTCACGAGTGACAAACACGTTCTCCGGTTTCAGATCCCGGTGTACGATTCCTTTCTCGTGTGCCGCCGCGAGTCCCTCGGCAATGCCGAGCGCGTATTCGACCGCACGCCTCAGCGGCACCGGCCCTGATACGAGTTTGTCGCGCAGCGTTTGGCCTTCGAGAAACTCGCTGACCAGAAACGGCGCACCGCCGTGCGTACCAATGTCATGGATCGCCAGGATGTTCGGATGGTTCAGCGCCGCGATCGTGCGCGCCTCCTGTTCGAAACGCCGCAGTCGGTCGGCATCATGAGCCAGAGCCTCTGGCAGCACTTTGATCGCGACATCACGTCCCAGCCGTGTATCGCGTGCGCGGTAAACCTCGCCCATGCCGCCGGCTCCAGCTGGCGAGACAATCTCGTACGGACCGAGTTTGGTGCCCGATGCAAGCGCCATTGATGCGCGCAATTATAGTCCGGATGCATTCCAGGGGCGCGCACCGACTCTTGAGGAAAGGTTGTCAGCCCGGAAGTTGGCTAGAAAAAGCGATTCCAGGAACTTGGGATTTGCGACAAGTCGACATTCGAGAAAGTTTTCATTCCTGGCGGTGGGTGACTCAATCATGTGCACCGTGGTGTCGCCTTGACGCAGTTCCGGAAGGAAGGACTCGTTTCACAAAAAGGCATGAGCACGCACAAGGCGGGCGTCCCCCCGTCCGCCCTCCGCGATCCCACCCTCTATCAGTTGCTCGCCTGGGTTGATGCCATCGGGGATGGATGATCACGCGCCGGTGCGCCGGCGTCGGAGTGGCGTAATAGGAAATGTTGGCTATAACCTCCCACTTTCGTAATGTTTGCAGGACATCGCAGGCTGATACTTTCAACAGCGAGGAGCTTCTGGCGAGTTAGGCACAACTCCTATTTGCTCACCTCTTCTGGACGGGGTCGGCATCGCCGACCCTGTTCGTATATCCGGAGATGGGAAATGCTTCCCGCTACGGCCGCGCTCCCTGCTCGGTCGTCTGCTTTCAATTGGGATAGTAGGTCAGCGTTCTGGCAGTTCACCACTTTCATCGTTGATCCTATACTTACGTGTAGGGTTGAAAATTTCTTATGCGAATTGGGGAATTAGCGACGAAGGTTGGGATCAACGTTCAGGCGGGGTCAAGGATAGGTTTCGTACAGCAAGGCTTTTTCCAACCTGTTGCAAACGTAACCTCTCAGTGCCAAAGGGCACGGAAGTAACGATTTAGAACTCTGGTCTTTAGAAGTGTCCGCCAGCCAAGCCTTGGGGGTCCAGAAACGAACAGCAATCGTTCTAGCGAACCTGATTGACGAGATTTTTCGCCAATCGTACTTGTGGAATCCCCCCGCCTACTTCGGTGGGGCCTTGCGGGCTAGCTCCCGCCAAGTGATCAACCTAATTTTCTGCTGGGCCAGAATCTCGCGAAAGCTATCGCTAGTAAAAAAATCGTAGTCGCGCTGCCTCCAGGCCGAACCCCACGTAGAGCGTTCCCGAGTGGCGGCGC
>Ga0335081_10005959_pt1 | contig 19319 bp, 12 predicted proteins | sample Lox_Sample_35_FD_206713 | JGI IMG/M metagenome (GOLD analysis project Ga0335081, IMG submission 206713) | Soil microbial communities from Loxahatchee National Wildlife Refuge, Florida, United States - Lox_Sample_3.5 | ecosystem: Environmental > Terrestrial > Soil > Wetlands | place: USA... | reverse complement strand
ATGCGCGCTGTGATCGATGATCTTATTTAATAAATCATCCTGACGCAATTTTTGAAACCAGTTCATGGAGTCAAAATCTCGCTCGCCCACGACCGTTCAGCGGCGTACCAATCAATTAACTTTTTCACACCCTCGCGGAGACCAACTCGAGGTTCCCAGCCCAAAAGTTTTTTCGCTTTGCTGACGTCGGCCCAATTGGTAAACATGTCGGCGAGATTCGGCGGACCATATTGAACGTTCGCTTTCTTGCCGCTCAATTCTTCGATGAGCTTGATCGAGTCGTTGATTGTGATGACTTCATGTCCGCCGATGTTGATGATTTCATAACCAAGCGGTTTGAGCGCAAGGATCGTGCCACGTGCGATGTCATCAATATACGTGAAGCCGCGCGATTGATTCCCGTCACCATAGACGCGCACGGTTCGTCCTTCGCTAATCCACTGCACAAAACGAAACAACGCCAAATCCGGTCTGCCCGCGGGACCATAGACCGTGAAGTATCGAACTACGCTGACATCGATATCATATAAATGATGATACGAATGGCACAATGCTTCCGCGCCTTTTTTACTCGCCGCATATGGTTGAAGCGGTTCACTGCTCGAAGCAGATTCCGGGGTGGGATAAGGAGGATTCGCTCCGTAAATGCTGGAGGTGGATGCAAAGATAAATTTCTTCGTCCCGTTCTGCTTGCACAACTCCAGCATATTCAATGTGCCAATCACATTGGCATCCACATAAGCCCAGGGATTCTCAACGCTGTAACGCACTCCGGCGCGCGCCGCGAGATTGATCACCGCATCGAATTTTTCGCCTTTGAAATGTTCAACGACAGACTTTTCGGAAATATCCGCTTGATAAAATTTGAATCTCGGCAAAGCCTGCAATCGGCGCAGACGATATTCCTTCATACGCGGATCGTACGCGTCGTTCATATTGTCCACACCAACGACGATATGTCCATCTTCGATCAACATTTCCGAAGTGCGTGCGCCGATGAAACCAGCCGCGCCGGTGACTAAATAGTTTCCCATGATCAGAGCCTTGCGACTTTATCGCTTTCTTTTCCTAATTTTCCCAACGCATTGCGGCTGTCGAATACAAACTTCGCCTGAGAAACAATCGCTGGATAATCATACGCTTTATGGTTGGTGACAATCACAACTGCGTCTGATTCGTTAACAGCTTTCATTGCATCTTTGACGCTATCCATCTTCCAGCCTTCGTGTTCATGATGGATTTGTGGAATATATGGATCGTGATAGGAAACCTGCGCACCCTTCTTCTTGAGCAAAGCGATCACATCCAAGGCGGGCGACTCGCGCACATCATCAATATCCGGCTTATAGGCTACACCGAGCACCAAAACTTTCGAGCCTTTCAATACTTTGCCGCGGTCATTCATCGCATCCAGAATACGGCTGACGACATAGCGCGGCATATTGGTGTTGATCTCGGACGCCAACTCGATGAAACGCGCGTTGTAATTCATCTCTTTCATTTTCCATGAAAGATATAGCGGATCAATCGGAATGCAATGTCCGCCCAAGCCGGGACCCGGCGTGAACTTCATAAAGCCAAAAGGTTTCGTCGCCGCCGCGTCAATCACTTCCCACACATCCACACCAAGACGTTCGCACATGATCGCCAGTTCATTGACCAATCCAATGTTGATCATGCGGAAGGTATTCTCCAATAACTTCGCCATCTCCGCTGCTTCCGCGGATGAAACCGGCACAATCGTTTTGATGGCGCTTCCATACCACGCTTGCGCGACTTCTGCACACGCGGCAGTGATTCCGCCGATGACCTTTGGCGTGTTCAACGTAGTCCAATCTTTTCGTCCGGGATCGACGCGCTCAGGCGAGAAACAGATGAAGATGTCCTCACCAACTTTCAGTCCGGAATGTTCCGTCAATTTCGGAATCATCACTTCACGCGTCGTGCCGGGATATGTTGTTGATTCCAAAACAACAACCATTCCCTTATGGACATATTTCGCGAGTTGATCCGCCGCCGAATTGATGAACGACATATCCGGGTCACCGGTTTGCCGCAGAGGCGTCGGCACACAAATGCTGACGGCATCCATTTCTTTCAACGCCGCGAAGTCAGTGGTCATATTAAGCTTGCCTGCTTGCTTCAAACGCACAACGGTTTCCGTTGGCACATCTTGAATGTACGAAATGTTCTTATTGAACGTATCGGCTTTGCGTTGATCGGGATCAATGCCAAGGACATTGAATCCTGCCTCGGCAAACGCAACGGCTAATGGCATGCCGACATATCCCATGCCGAGGATTCCGATCTTTGCAGTTTTATCTTGAAATTTTTTGATGAGGGTTTCTTTGATGGTCATTCATTTCCTTCTTGACCCATTTCCTGCGCCCTCTCCCTAAAGGGAAAGAGAACGAGGTTAGGTCTAAAATAGACTCAATTGCTTCGGTTCATCTTTAGGTTCTTCTTCTTTTACATTTCCATTCGGTTCAGAGCGACCCAATCCTTTACGCGCTTGCTCGAGCAGTTCAGGCAGTTTGGCAAAGTCCGCCAGGATGGCAGGCTTCAACGAAGCCTGATGCAGCGCCGCGGCTGGATGAAACATCGCGATCACATAACGTTCGCCGACTTTTCGCATCTGTCCGTGCACCGTACTGATCTTTGCGCCGGGCATGAACTTGCCCATTGAATAACGTCCCAGCGTGATGATGATGCTCGGATTGATGGCTTTGATTTGGCGTTCGAGATATGCATCGCACGCCGCCAACTCCTCCGGTTGCGGATCGCGATTGCCGGGCGGTCTGCATTTGACCACGTTGCCGATAAAAACGTCGGCGCGTTTGAGTCCGGCTTGAGCGAGGAGTTGATCGAGAAACTGTCCCGATGCTCCAACGAATGGACGTCCTTGTTCGTTTTCATAAAACCCCGGACCTTCACCGATGAACATGATCTCGGAATTGGCGGGGCCTTCACCCGGCACGGACTTCTTGCGCGAATGATACAGCGCGCACTTCTCGCATACCGCAACTTCTTTTGCAACTTGCGCTAAAACTTCTTCGGCGCTCATATCGACTCCAAATCATCCAGGTTCATCAAAATGGCATCCTCGCCGTTATCCTTATAATACTTCGGACGCCGCCCCGCCGCTTTGAATCCAAACTTGCGATATAGATTCTGCGCGGCAGCGTTTCCCGCGCGGACTTCGAGCAGTGCATGTTGCGTCCCGGCATTGCGTCCGTCTTGAAGCGCTTTCGTTAAGATCAATTCGCCGATTCCCTGACGGCGATAATCGGGATGAATTGCAATTGTGGCGATATGCAATTCATCCAGGATGACCCACGAGATAATCATACCGATCACACGCTTATCTTCCGTCTCAGCGACAAAACAACGCGCCGCGAAGTTATCTTTTACTTCATAATAAAACACATGTTCCGGCCACGGCAGGCTAAATGACATGCGATCCAATTGAGCGACGACCGGCACATCTTCAACCGTCATCTTGCGAATGAGCATCTTCATGCCTGAATAGATTCGGTAGTATGAAGATAAATAGGCGCCAGCGACGCGGCTTCATCTACTTTGCCGGATCGCCAGCGCATCCAAGCTAATTCCGCTAAAACGGCGGGACGCCGCATGCACCTCGAGGGCAGTGCTACATGCACGTTAATTTTCTTACGCGTCAATCTCTCCCGTTCTTCGGGAGTTAATTCGCCAGCTACCCACGTTGGCCTATCAATGGAATCGGCTAACGCATCCACCGTGGAGATTTTAATATCACCTTCGGACTTCCACTGATTCTGTCCTACTTTATACCATCCTAATGCGATCCGCGTACGACCCGCTTGCAATATTGCCACTAACGGCATTTTCACGATAGGTTGCGCGGCGGCAAGTATATCAAGAGATGGAATTCCAATGACCGGCAATTTACGCGCCAATGCCAACCCTTTAACAAAGGACAATCCCACGCGCAAACTGGTAAATGAACCCGGACCAATCGCAACGCCCAGCGCTTGAATATCCGACACCTTAACTTCGGCGCGTTGGAGTAATTCTGTAAATGCAGGCGCCAGCTCCACGGTATGATGCTGGCGGCTTTGCCACATCACCTCAGCCAGCACTTGCGATCCATCGTAAAGCGCAAGCCCGGTTTGTGCGGTGGATGTATCAATGGCAAACAGCATCATGCGACTCCAAACATATTCGCTTGCAACTCAGCTAGCAACTCATCATAGCGAGCGCCGCTGGCACGAAAGCCCATTTGCCGTTGTTCTTCGGCTCGATATTCAAGGCTGACCCATAATCGTTCATGGGGTAATATGGACACAATGCGCTCCGCCCATTCGATGATCAACGCGCCGCGAGCGAACATCAAGTCGAGGTCGAGTTCTGCCGCTTCCGGCGCGGACTCGATGCGGTAGGCATCCATATGAAAAAGCTGGCATGCGTCCGGACGGTGATACTCGTTAACCAAAACAAACGTCGGACTCGACACCGCGTCCAGCGAACCCCAGCCTTGCGCCAATCCCTGCACGAGGGTGGTCTTGCCCGCGCCGAGATCGCCCTGCAAACAAATCAAATCCGATGGTTGAAGCAAGCCGCCAAGTCTCATTCCAATGCGGCGGGTTTGCTCCGCGCTTCGGCTGAAGAACTCGAAAGTGTGTTTATCCAAAATGGGCACGCAGGGATTATACGTCAGCGAATGAGAGGCGGCAAGTGACGGTACTTAAGCGCCGAATTTCCATCGGCGAATAACCGCATCCATCACCGTTAAATCTTTTGTTTGATTGAACGTGTGCGTTGCAAGAATCTTTGTGCGAGGCAGCGGTTCAAACGAAGATTCATTAATCTCCTCGTAGTCTGTTTCATTCAATTTGACAATGCGATTGAATTTAATTGCGTAACCATATCGACGCGAATTATCCTGCGAAGGCCGGATCAATTTTTCACCTTGCCGAAAAATATGACCTGCAGGCCGAGCTGAATGAATATCATGGACGATTGGATTATGCGGATGTGGTGTCCAGCGATCCGATAACGGATCGTCGCTGAAGAACAAATGCAACGCGTCGAGACTCGAACCGCTCTCTTCTTTAACATTTGCAAACAACCACCACTTGTTTTCATATTCCAATAAAGTCGCATCCACTGCGTAAATACCGGTCATCAAGGTCTTGGTCAATTCCCATTGATCGGGAAATCGCACGCAACGATACACTTCAAGCGTGCGGTTTTGCGCGGTTTCCGGAAGCATATATGTTTCGCCGCGACGTTCAAAGATGAATGGGTAGGAAAGATGATAAGGACGTTCAAGCACAACCTGATGAGATTTCAGATTATGTTCTTTATCTAGCGCCAGACAGGCGATTCGCCCCACACCAACCCTCCCCAAATTCAAAGTATTTGGGGAGGGTGTCCGAAGGACAGGAGGGGCATAGGTTTTTTCTTCCATAAAAATGTAGTAATCACCGGCTTTATGAACAACGAATGGATCGGCCCAATAGCGATCTTTCTTCGGGATCAGCGAATGGAACATTGGCCATTGAAGGGAATCATATTTCGCGCCTTCTGCCGTTAAGATCACCCATTGATCGAGAAAGAAAAATGAAGTGATCGCTTTATCAAGCCGGCGAAACAAGCGCGCAAAAAAAGATCGAGGCGTCATTCAGCCTTCTAATGTGCTTTCGCCATTGGTCAAAATATAGAAACTGCGCGGCCCTGCGCTTTGATCGAAAACAAAATCGGTGACGATATAGCCTTTTGCAAAAGCTGTCTCGAAGAATTCGCGCGTAAAGAAGCGCCAGTCGCGCGCAACGGCAAAATCCGCAGACTTGAGCGCCATAAAGTCGGAGGGAATTTCTGCTGCGATGAGTTGTGCTTCGAGCGCAGGAAGGTGTTCGGGTGGCCGCGGTAAATTATCAGGCCCGCTTGGAAGCAAATATAGAGGATGCACGCCCACACGCGCAAGCTGATTCAAATTCAAAGTCGGGCGGGCGCGTTTGCTTAATCGTTGTTCGACGCGCTTGGTATTGATCCACCAATCCACTTGAAATCGATCCGATGGAAGTCCGGCATTGAGACCGTCGCGCATATCGCCGTATTCGGAACGGCGGTACGTGGAGCACACCGCGCCGAGCCGCGCGATATTTAGATGCGCATTGCGGCTGAGGAGCAGATCATACGTCCACGTGACATGATCGAGTCCCTGATGCCGCACCATCTGCCATTGGGCACGCTTGAGCGCAAAGCCCACGCCGCTATCGCGATGATCGGGATGAACGCCGAGTATGTGCGAACAATGTTTGGGACGCGGCCCATCTGGTGTAGACTCAAGCCCCGGAAAGCCAAATACGAAGCCAATCAATTGATCATCCACGAACGCGCCCAATAACACACCGCCATTATGGACGGCGGTAATCAGCACATGCGCGGGGACGACATCGGTCTCACTGCCGGGCCAGACTTCACGCTGAAGCGCTTCGACCGCGGACATTTCTTCGATGGTTTCAAACAAACGAATATTCCAGACAGGCATAGTTAAAATCGAAACGTGCGAACTGATTCGAGAATTCTCTCGGCAACCTCTGACGATGTTTTGCCGACTCGCTTCCATGCCGATTCATACCACGGCACACGTTTGAGATAATCGAGCCGATAGGTGAAGCGCGCAGGCATTAATCCAAATTGGCGCGGCAGGTTATCCACCGGACAGGTGCGGTTGACCGCTACATAATCCAGCCAGAACGAGGATACGGGAAAGTTCGGCCAGAAAGATTCCAAGGTCACGTTCAACGCGCGCATCGTTGTGGGCGAAAGAGCAAACAACCAGCGACGCGCACGCTGCAAATCCATGATGATCTCAACAATTTGTCTCAAGCTGAAATATTCGCTTCCGCCAATTTCATAGGTGTGGTTGATCGTCTCAGGATTATCGAGCGACCAGATCATTACGTTCACCAGATCATCCACCCACAGAGGTTGAAGCATGGAATGTCCGCCGCCAGGCAGAGGAAAGATTCCGGGCGCGGCGCGCAGGAGATAGGCCAGGCTGGTAGTGAAGTGATCTTCCTGTCCAAAAACAATGGATGAACGAAAAATGGTATGAGGGACGCCCGAACGGCGAATATGTTCTTCGGCAATGCCTTTGGCTTTGAACACAGGATATGCGGAGGAACGGCTGGCACCAATGTGGCTGAGATAAATCATGCGCCGTACTCCGGCGTCCACAGCCATGCGCGCCAGGTTATCGGTGCCGCGCATATCCACTGCGAGCAGGTTGGCATCGCGTCCCTGCGACTCGGCACTGGCGAGATGAAATATCGTATCCACATCTTTCAACGCGGCGCGCAGGGCGCGTTCGTCAGAGAGGCTGGCAACTGCCGCTTCAACCGGCACACCGATGGGAAGTCGAGGAGAACGACGCGAAGGACGGATCAATACGCGGACCTCGCGTCGGGTCTCGAACAAATGGCGAATCAGTGAACGACCGATAAAGCCGGTCGCGCCGGTGACCAAAATCATACGAGGGATTATAGCAGAGGAGTCGGGTTGGTACTGATCGAGGATGCGACACCAAAATTATTTGGAAACTGAAAGGTGTGCGGCGTACCAACTGCGACTATAATATTAAGTCATACCTATGCGGGATAAAGAACCCATCCAAATTATTGTGAATTTTTTATCTTTGAGATAAGCTCAATTTAGTTAATAATGAAACGGTCTGATTATCGTTATACAGTGAATGAAGTGTCTTTATATCTTGAAAGGATAAATGAGCACGCTTGCTAAATCGCAAAGGAAGAAGATGGCTCGCAAGCCAGACGAGTTTTCTTTCCTTTTCCAAAATAATCCTTTACCGATGTGGATCTATGACTTGGAGACTCTGCGTTTCCTCGAGGTCAATGAAGCGGCAGTGGAACATTACGGCTACTCACGCGCCGAGTTCTTGCGGATGCATATCTCAGACATCCGCCCAAAGGAAGATGTGGCGCGTCTCAAGGCGCACGTACGCGCCAAGCGGCCCCAGCTTCAACATTCGGGGGAATGGAGACATCTTAAGAGAGACGGCACGATCTTCTACGTTGAAATCACTTCCCATAAATTAATCTACAAGGGACGCCAGGCCGCCTTAGTGCTCGCTAAAGATTTAACCGAAATAAAGCAGGTAGATACAAAGTTAAGAGAGAGCCAGGCTGAATTCAGTGATGTGATCGCGACCGCCATGGATGCTATCCTCATCATTGATGATCGCCAGCGCATCGTTGTATTCAATCCGGCGGCTGAAAAGATGTTCCAGCGTTCTGCAAAGCAGGTTATTGGCAAACCGCTCAGTCTGATCATTCCTCGTCGCTACCGGAAATCCCATCAGGGACATGTTGCAGAGTTTGGCAGGTCGGGTGCCACGCAGCGTTCAGCAGAACATCTAGGGCAGCTTATCGGACTGCGCGCGGACGGAAGCGAATTCCCGATCGAAATCTCGATCTCATCCATGGAAAGTTCCGGTCAAAGGCGTTATACAGCCATTGTGCGCAACACAGCGTGAGAACGAAGCCCAATATCGGCTTCTCTTCGAGTCGGCGCCGGTAGGGATTGGGCTGGCAGATATGTCGGGCAAACTGTTGAGCTTCAACGATGCCATGCTGAAACCCGGCGGTTACAGCCACGGAGATATCGTCAAAATAGGAAATGTAAATTTCCTTTACGCAGACACTGCTCAAAGAGAGCAGGTGCTTTCCCTCTTCCGCAAGCAGGGATATGTCTCCGATCACGAAGTCCGATTCAAACGAAAAGACGGTTCGGTCTATGACGCGCTACTCTCTTTATCAAAAGTAAATATCAACGGACAACCCTGCATTCAGGCACTCGTCGAAGATATCACCTCGCAAAAGAAAACGCGGGAGGCTTTGCACAAAAGCGAGCAGCGCTTCCGCACGCTGATCGAAAAAAGCTATGACGCCTTGATCCTGCTGGACGCAAAGGGGAACATCACCTATTACAGCCCGTCGTTCACCTCCATGATGGGTTACACCAGCGAAGAACGCCAGGGACATTCCTCCGATATGTTCATTCATCCGGACGACCGCGAGCAGTATACGGCCGGTCTTCGCGAGCTGGTTCGAAAGCCCGGAGCGACCACGCAGAACGTATATCGCATCAAACACAAGGACGGGTCATGGCGCTGGATCGAGGGCGCCGCGCAAAACCTTTTGCATGAACCAAGCGTCCAGGCCATTGTGATCCATGCGCGCGATGTCACCGCACAAAAACAGGCGGGAAAGGACATCCTGTTCCGAAATCAGGATCTGGCGCTGGTCAATGCCATCAACGAGGCCGCCAATCGCGGCGAGAATCTACAATTTATCATTCAACTGATCTCAAAGAGAACGGAAGAGATGTTTGATACCTTTGGGGCAACCTTTTTCCCGCTCAGTCCGGACGGTCAGCGCCTGATCATGCAGACTCTGGCCATGCCCGCTACCCCTATCATGCAGATCGAAAAAATGCTGGGCAGGCCCATTCCGCACATTGAACTGAGTATGAAGAAGGATCACGCCTTTCGCCGCACTCTCACAAGCAGGAGGGCAATTCTGCTTGATACGGAAGCAGAGCTCCAAGACATGATTGCGGCCTTTGTCGAGGCCGCGCCGCTGGGGGAGAAAACACGCGCCCGCGTTATGAAATTTATTCCGACCTTGATCAAAATCCTGGGCTACAAGTCGCAGGCTATCGCGCCGCTCATTTCGGAAGGCCAATTGGTCGGCACCTTTGCCATCGGCAGCCGCCGCATCTTGACTCAAGAGGACTTGCGCCGCATCGAAACGATCGCCGGCCAGTTGACCTCCATCTTCATACGCAAGCAGGCGGAAGATGCCTTACTGGAAAACGAGGCGCGTCTCCGAAGTCTCTATGAGAACGCCACGGTAGGTTTCTATCGCACGGCGCCCGACGGCCAAATTCTGATGGCCAACCCGGCAGTGGTCAGAATGCTGGAATACAAATCTTTCGAGGAACTGGCCGAGAGGAATCTCGAAAAAGATGGATACCACGCGGACTATTCGCGCCAGGAGTTCAAGGACCAAATCGAGCGGGAAGGGACCATACAGGGTCGGGAAACATTCTGGAAAACAAAGAACGGGAAGGCCATTTACGTGCGGGAGAGTGCCCGCGTAGCGCGCGATGAAAAGGGCAAGGTTTTGTATTATGAAGGCACTGTTGAAGATATAACCGAACGAAAGAAAGCAGAAGACGCCCTGCGTGCCTCGGAAAGTGAACTGCGCGCTATCTTCTCGGCCATCCCCGATTTGATCATGGTGCTCGATAAAGACGGCCGCTATCTTAAAATTGCCCCATCGAATCCTAATTCGACGTACGTCCCGATGAAAGATCTGCTTGGCAAAAAAATGGGCGATATCTTTTCTCGGCAAAAGGCACTCCGATTCGTACAGCATATTCGCAGAGCGCTGCGAACCCGCAAGCCCGTGCGGTTCGAATATGCACTGCTGGTCGGTGACAAAATTCTATGGTTCTCAGGCATCACAGCTCCGCTCACAAAAGATACCGTCATATGGGTCGCACGCGACATCACTTCCGAAAAACAGATCGAGGAACAAACCCGGCGCCGCCTGATCGAATTACAAGCACTTTATGAAAGTGGTCTGGCTTTTGGACGCACCCTGAACGTGCAGGAGATCGGCGAACAGATCATCCATATAGTCGAAACACAATTGTCCTGGCATCACGCCGTAGTGCGGCTGCGCCGCGAGAACAGCGACGAAGTGGAAGTGATCGCATTCAGCAGCGGAGGGCCTAAAGGCGGACCAGCCGTTAAAAGCGCGCTTAATAAAATCGCGCGCGTGGGCGAAGGATTATCCGGCTGGTCAATGGAACATGGCGAGGTGGTCCGCGTTGGTGATCTCACCAAAGATGCTCGTTATATGGAAACCTTCTCTGGCATGAGATCCGGTTTATATGTGCCCATGAAAATTGGCAAGATCGCAATAGGCGTCATCAGCGCGGAGAGCGACAAGATCGAAGCCTTCGATGAGAATGATGAACGCCTACTGACCACGCTGGCCACGCAAGCGGCGGCGGCAATTCAGAATGGCCGCTTGTTCCATCAATCCCAGCAACGCGCGATCGAGTCAGCGACGCTTTATGAAATTACCAGCGAACTGGCAACGCAGGGCAATGTTTCCTCGCTGCTAAAAACGGTTGCGAACGATATAGCCACGCTATTGGACGTACCGGGTGGAGTTGTATATCTCTATAACACACAACACGCTGAACTGGAGGTTGTGGCAACCACAGATCCAAATGCGCCTGTTGGCACGCAAATGCTGTTCGGCGAAGGGACAGCCGGACGAATTGCCCAATCGCGTGAGCCAATGATCATAGAAGATTATAAAACGTGGAAAGGCGCGGCTCCTCAATTTAAGGATCAGCCGTTTTACAGCGTGCTTGGCGTTCCCATGCTTTACAGCGGTGAGTTGATTGGCGTATTAGTAGCGCACGGTCTGCACGCCACATCCTCGGCGAAAGAGAATAACCGCAAATTTACAGAACGAGATATGCGCTTGCTCACCTTGTTTGCCAGCGCCGCGGCCGGCGCGGTATACAGCGCGCGCTTGCTTGAGTCGGAACGGAAACGCCGTCAGGAAGCGGAGACACTTCAAAACGCCGCAGCCGCCCTCACATCGAGCCTGAATGTAGAGCAGATTCTCAATTCACTGTTGGATGGACTGGCACAAGTTATTCCATACAGTAGTTCAGCGGTATTCATCGAAGAGGGCAAATCGATACGTTTGACGGCAGAAAGAGGCCACAGTTCAAACAACCTCATCGGTCAGTTATTTCCACTCGAAGACAGCATGGAACAATATGTGCTTGAGCTGCGTGCTCCGCTGATCCTGGAAGATGCGCAGGCTGACCCGCGTTTCCATACTTTCGGCGCCTCTCAGGTTATCCGCGGCTGGATGGGACTGCCGCTGATTGCACATGAGAAGGTGATTGGCTATCTGGTGATGGCAAACGATCAGCCCAATAGTTATAACAAGCCGTACGCGGACCTGGCAATGGCTTTTGCCAATCAAGCCGCGATCGCAATCGAGAATGCTAGGCTGTTCCAAGATGCAGTGCGCTATGCACAACGATGGGCCACGTTGCATGCCGTGAGTCAAGAATTTGCGCGTGTGGGCGATGATCTCGAGCAAGTTTATGTTTCCATTCACAACGCGGCGGCCAAGTTGCTGACGACAGAAGCCTTTGCCATTTCGCTGACGGACGATAAACATACCCACCTCGATGCCGTCTATTTGTATGATCGCGCCGGCCGCGCGCCCGCGATGCGAATTCCATTCGGAAAGGGATTCTCCAGCCAGGTTGTCTCCGGCGGCGTTTCCGTTAGGATCAATGATGATTGGGACACTAAAGTCGAGGCGGTCCACTTTGGTTCAGAGGAGGCAGTACGATCAATCCTAGCTGTGCCACTGCGCGTGAGTGATAAGGTGATTGGAGCCATGTCGGTCCAGAGCTATAAGCCCAATGCATATGGCTCCGAAGACCAGCTTTTATTGGAATTGTTGGCAACTCAGGCTGCCATTGCCATCGAGAACGCACGCTTATTCGAAGAGACTCGGCAACACGCCCGCGAATTTGAAACACTTTATGAGACGACGCGCCAGATATCCACGCAACAGGATAGCGGCTTACTTCTACAGATGATTATGGAACGCGCAACTGATCTGCTCCATAGTAAGAATGGCGGCATCTATCTTTACGACGCTGAACACAAAGAGCTTGAACTATCTCTTTTCACTGACATGAACATCCAAAAAGGCACACGCTTGAAAGTAGGAGAAGGAGGCGCAGGAAGAGTCGCGCTTAACCGCCAGCCACTGATTATCAACGATTATCAAACCTGGGAGGGACGCTCGGCACAGTACAAGAATGTTCCATTCCGCGCCGTGCTTCAAGTGCCCATGCTCTATGGCGGGGAATTGATCGGGGTGTTAACCGTGAATGAGTATGACGACTCGGAACGCAAATTTACACACAACGATGAAGACTTATTATCGTTGTTTGCCGCGCATGCCGCTAGTATAGTGCACAGCACAATGCAATTCGAGCAGATCAGCCGCCGCGCGGAAGAACTGGGAATGATGGCTCAAATCTCTTCTGCGCTACGCACCGCTTCCACGCGCGCCGAGATGTTGCCCATTATCAGCGAACAATTAACCTCCTTGTTAAAAGCGGATTGCACGCTTTTTGCCGCTTTTAATCCAACGGAGAAAGAATTGATGATTGAGCAGGCTAGCGGTCCGATTGCATCGTTGATGGGGCAGCGCGTGAAACAGGGCGAGGGATTGTTCGGACATCTGATCCAAAGCGGCGAACGATATATCAGCGCTGATGTCAAAATGAATGACCGGCTTGGCGATCCGCAACTGCTCGGCGATTTGCGCAGTGTAGCGATTATCCCGCTGATTGTTCAGGAAGAAAGAATCGGTTTGATCGGCGTCGGCCGCGAAGAAAAAAATGGAACAATGCCGCCCGCCTTCAGCGAGCGCGAAATTAATCTGCTCACCGCCATCGGCGATATGATTGCAAACGCCATCCAACGCGCCAGCCTGCATGAAGAGACCGTCCGCAATAACGAACAATTGATCATCGTAAATCAACTCGGGCGATCTTTAACAGAGACGCTGAACACTCAAACCGTTTACGAGCGTCTAGCCCATTCCATTCTCAATCTTCTGGCGAACACACCCACTGTTTATATTTTTATCTGCGATGAAGAAAACAAGAACATCCGCCTCATGTACGCCATGCATGATGAGCGCGAGCTGGATGTTTCAAAGGCAGTAAATATCCCATTAGCACAACCTGGGAAAGGAACACTCAGCCAAATTGTCCACACGGGCGAGCCGATGATTGTGAACCAGCTTGGAGAATTCTACAAAAATAAAAATGTTGGAACCAGCCTGCTCGAAGCCGCCGCCCTGCAGACAGAATCGGCGCTTTACGCACCCATTATTTCCAGCAACAGAGTAGTCGGCGTTATTCAGGTGCAGAGTCACCTGCCACGCCGCTATACTCCATCCGACGCTCGATTGCTGGGATTGGTTGCGAATACAGCCGCAGCGGCTATTCAGAACGCACATCTGTTTGACCAGTTAGAGGAACGCGTCGAGCAGTTCGCCGCCTTGCATTCGATTGACCTCGTTATTGGCTCCACCACCGACCTGCGCGTCAGTCTGCAGGTAGTGCTCGAGTCCATTATTCGCCTCCTAAAAATAGACGCGGCGGGAATATTGCTTTATAACCCCGACACGCTCAATCTCGAATATGCAGGGGGGGCGGGATTCCGTTCAGATGTCACTCATTCGGTTGTCCGCCTCGGAGAAGGCCCGGCAGGCCGTGCTGCATTAACGCGCCAAATGATAGACGTTCCTGATCTCGCAAAAGCAGACCTACCTTTACCTTACCGGCAAATGATCGAACGCGAAGGTTTCATTTCATATCGGGGCCTGGCCCTCGTTGCCAAAGGTGAGGTAAAAGGTGTATTGGAGTTTTATCATCGCTCTGCGCTCCCATCCAATGCGCAATGGAGTGATCTTCTCAATCTGCTTGCCGGTCAAGCCGCGATTGCGATGGATAACGCAATGCTGTTCAGTAATCTCGAACGCGTAAACACTGAACTGGAACTCGCTTATGATGCCACTATCGAAGGCTGGTCGCAGGCATTGGAATTACGCGATCATGATACCAGCGGTCATACCCGCCGCATGTTGGACATCACGATTGCTTTGGCGCGTCACATGGGAATCCCAGATTTGGAACTTCCGAACATCCGCCGCGGCGTGCTGTTGCACGATATCGGCAAAATGGGCGTGCCAGATCAAATCCTTCTCAAGCCAGGCCCGCTCGATGAAGAAGAATGGAAGATCATGCGTCGGCATCCACAAAACGCATACAACCTGCTTTCCAAAATTACGTATCTGCGTTCAGCCCTCGACATTCCATATTGCCACCACGAAAAATGGGATGGTTCCGGCTACCCGCGCGGTTTGAAGGGCGAACAAATACCGTTGGCGGCGCGCATGTTTTCTGTTGTGGATGTTTACGATGCGCTGTCCTTCGACCGTCCTTATCGTTCGGCGTGGCCGAAAGAAAAGGTGATTGCTTATATCAAAGAGCAATCGGGGATATATTTTGATCCACGCATGGTGGAAGCATTTCTGAAAATTATATAAAAGGCCGTACGGGCTTCAAAACAATATAATAATGAATAGAGAATGAAAGTTCCCTTGCAATATGCAAGGGAACTTTCATTTCTTGATATTTTCTTGATTTAGACAGATTGGTTCTTGTTTAAAACTTGATATGTGTCGCACTAGAATTGAGAAAACAGGAGAAAATTATGTCTGATCTAATTTATGTTGGCCTTACCCTTTTGTTCTTGGCGTTCAGCTATTGGTTCATCCTCGCTTGCGAAAAGCTGATGGAGGATCAAAAATGAACGTGTTGTATATCATCGTTGGGCTGATTACGCTAGCCCTTTTTGTTTATTTAGTGCTGGCGCTCGTTAAACCGGAGTGGTTCGGATGAACATCTATAGTTGGATTCAACTCATTTTTTACATGGTGGTTTTGATTGCGCTTGCCAAGCCGCTAGGCTCATTTATGGCAAGAGTCTATCAAGGCGAGAAGACATTTCTCGATCCGGTGTTTGGACCCGTCGAGCGATTCATTTATCGTCTTGCAGGCGTTCGCGCGGATGAAGAAATGAACTGGAAAGTTTATGCCATTGCCTTGATGCTCTTCAATGTTTTGGGCTTGTTGGTTGTGTATGCCTTACAACGTTTGCAGGGATTCTTGCCGCTCAATCCGCAGGGCTTCGGCGCGGTCACACCAGATTCATCGTGGAATACCGCTGTGAGCTTCGCCACCAATACCAACTGGCAAGGCTATGGCGGTGAAACAACTATGAGCTATCTGACGCAGATGATGGCGTTAACCGTGCAGAACTTTGTTTCAGCCGCAACAGGCATGGTCGCCGCAATTGCGCTCGTCCGCGGCATTGCGCGCCACGCTACGGACAAGATTGGCAATTTCTGGGTGGATATGACGCGTACGGTTCTCTATATTTTGTTGCCGCTAGCATTCGTGCTGGCATTAGCCCTCGTTTCACAAGGTGTGGTGCAGACTTTCAGCCAATACAAAACCGCGACTTTGCTTCAACCTACGAGCTATCAACAAGCCAAGACCGATGCGAGTGGCAATCCTGTTAAAGACGCCTCGGGCAATCCGGTGATGGATACGATCCCAGTCACCGAGCAAACGCTGGCAGTGGGTCCCGCGGCTTCGCAAATTGCGATCAAGCAATTGGGAACGAACGGCGGCGGATTCTTTAACACTAACTCGGCACATCCATATGAAAACCCATCGCCTTTCTCGAACTTTCTCGAGGTGTTATCCATCTTGATGATTCCTGCCGCGTTGGTTTACACATTCGGCAAGATGGTTGGCGATACGCGTCAAGGTTGGGCGATCCTCGCCGCAATGACTATTATCTTCGTGGCATTATTATCGGTAACAGTTTGGGCTGAACAAACCGGCAATCCGTTGATTGCAAAATTAGGTGTAGATATTCATCAAAGCAATATCAACCCCGGCGGAAACATGGAAGGTAAGGAAGTTCGTTTCGGCGTTGCCAATTCCGCCTTATGGGCTACGGCGACAACTGCCGCCTCAAATGGTTCGGTCGACTCGATGCACGATTCAAACATGCCGCTAGGCGGAATGATTCCGTTATGGTTAATCCACTTGGGCGAAATTATTTATGGCGGTGTTGGGTCTGGGTTATACGGCATGTTAGCTTTCGTCATTGTTGGCGTGTTTGTCGCTGGATTGATGGTTGGACGCACACCAGAATACCTCGGTAAAAAGATCGAATCTTATGAGATGAAGATGGCATCACTGATTCTGCTCATCCCGATCTTTACTGCTTTGGGCGGTACAGCTATTGCAGTTTTATCCCCGGCAGGCCAAGCGACTGTATGGAATCCCGGTCCCCATGGCTATACCGAGATCCTATATGCCTTTTCTTCCGCCACCGGCAATAACGGAAGTGCATTCGCGGGAATTGGTGTGAACACGCCCTTCTATAACACCGCTCTTGGTATTGTCATGTTCTTTGCGCGTTACTGGCTGGCGATTCCAGCTTTGGCAATTGGCGGATCGTTGGCACGCAAGAAAAAGGTCCCAGCGGGAGCAGGAACATTGCCCACGCACACGCCGCTCTTTATTGGTTGGCTAATCGCGGTCGTTATCATTGTTGGCGCACTTGGATTTTTACCGGCGCTCGCGCTTGGACCGATCGTCGAGCATTTGATGATCTTTGCTCATTAGAATGGATTTAGAGAATGAATACACCCATTAAAAAGAAATCTGTTTTTCAACGCGAACTGTATCAGCGCGCAATCTTGGATTCGTTCATCAAGTTGAATCCGCGCGGGATGGTTCGTAACCCGGTCATGTTTGTGGTCGAAGTTGGCAGCGTACTGACCACCGGTTTGTGGATCCAAGCTTTGTTCGGCAAAGGCGAAGCGCCAGCCGGATTTATCGGCGGAGTAGCCTTGTGGTTATGGTTCACTGTTTTATTTGCCAACTTCTCGGAGGCTGTTGCAGAAGGACGCGGCAAAGCTCAAGCCGAAGCCTTGCGAAAGACACGTCAAACGACTCAAGCAAAAAAACTGAAGAGCGCAGATCGCGAATCCAAATATGATCTCGTCGCTTCAACAACATTACGCAAAGGCGATATTTACCTCGTAGAAGCCAACGATATTATTTCGGTGGATGGCGAGATCATTCAAGGGATTGCATCGGTGGATGAAAGCGCGGTGACCGGCGAAAGCGCGCCAGTGATTCGCGAAGCGGGCGGCGACCGTTCAGCGGTCACTGGCGGAACGCGGCTTTTATCCGACTGGTTAATCATCCGCGTCACTGCCGACCCCGGCGAAGGATTCCTCGACCGTATGATCAGCCTCGTCGAAGGTGCGAAGCGGCAGAAGACTCCCAATGAAATTGCTCTCAATATTTTGCTGGCTGGCTTTACCATCATTTTCCTGATCGTCTGTGCAACACTATTGCCCTACTCTCTTTATAGCGTGCAGATTGCTGGCAAAGGTGTGCCGATCACGATCACCGTGTTAGTCGCGTTGCTTGTCTGCTTGATCCCAACCACCATTGGCGGATTGCTTTCTGCAATTGGTATTGCGGGAATGGATCGCATGATCCAGCGCAATGTAATCGCTATGTCAGGGCGCGCCGTCGAAGCCGCGGGTGATGTAGATGTTCTACTGCTGGATAAGACCGGAACGATCACGCTTGGCAATCGCCAGGCCGTGGAGTTGATTCCTGTTAATGGAGTCTCGGAAAATGAATTAGCAGAATCTGCTCAGTTGGCTTCGTTAGCGGATGAGACGCCGGAAGGCCGCTCGATCGTTGTGCTCGCTAAAGAAAAATATAATTTGCGCGGACGCACGATGGGGTCGAGTAATGAAGCGCCAGAAGGAATGCACTTCATTCCGTTCACCGCGCAGACCCGCATGTCCGGCGTGGACTTCGATGGCACATCTATTCGCAAAGGCGCACCGGATACGATGATCGCTCTCGTTCAATCGAGCAATCACGCTCTGCCATCTGATTTGCAACCCACAGTGGATAAGATTGCGCGTGCCGGCGGCACCCCACTGGTCGTGACCCGAAACGGTCAGGCGCTCGGCGTGATCCACCTAAAAGATATTGTCAAAGGCGGCATCAAAGAACGCTTTGCTCATCTTCGCAAGATGGGAATCAAAACCGTCATGATCACCGGCGATAATCCGCTGACTGCCGCGGCAATTGCCGCCGAATCCGGCGTGGATGATTTTCTGGCTCAAGCCACGCCCGAAACGAAACTTAAATTAATTCGCGAATATCAAACCGGCGGACGATTGGTTGCGATGACCGGCGATGGCACCAATGATGCACCTGCGTTGGCTCAAGCGGATGTCGCGGTTGCGATGAACACCGGTACACAACCCGCGCGTGAAGCCGCCAATATGGTGGACTTAGATAGCAACCCAACCAAGTTGATTGAAGTCGTTGAGATCGGTAAACAATTGCTGATGACACGCGGCGCATTGACTACATTTAGCATTGCGAACGATGTATCGAAATACTTCGCGATCATCCCGGTAGCATTTGCTACAACCTATCCAATACTGGGTGTTCTCAATATTATGCAGTTGAATCCCCAGACCGCGATCCTCTCGGCGG
>Ga0335081_10005958_pt1 | contig 19323 bp, 19 predicted proteins | sample Lox_Sample_35_FD_206713 | JGI IMG/M metagenome (GOLD analysis project Ga0335081, IMG submission 206713) | Soil microbial communities from Loxahatchee National Wildlife Refuge, Florida, United States - Lox_Sample_3.5 | ecosystem: Environmental > Terrestrial > Soil > Wetlands | place: USA... | reverse complement strand
GAGTCCGACGTCTGCATCGAATCGCGCTCGCGGGGCGCAAGCGAGCGGGTCGTGTTCCCGCGGCATTGGGCACAGGTTAAACTTCGCCGCCCCGCCGCAAGCCTGCACCCGAGCCGGCTCACCATCGAGTCGCACGGTCGCCAATGCGAGCTGGGCAGCTTTCTGACCGAAGAGGAGCGGCGCGGACTTGCCCTGCGCCTGACGAGACTCGTTGGCCGCGTCAACGAGTCGCCCGCCTGGCCCTGAAGGCCTGCGGCCGGAAAGCCGGAAGCTGTCGAGGGACCGCCCGGGAATTTTTTTGCGCCGCGCCCGCCACGACGGGCGCGCGCTGTAAGGCACAAGAATGACGATCCGTGAAACGCTCGCCCGACTCGCCCTCACCGCCGCCACGGGGGCGCTGACGCTCCCCGCAAGCGCCGAGGAGTCCGGCTGGGCGCAGCTCAACATGCCGCAGGGCGTGACCGACATCAGCCGCAAGATCTACGCGCTCCACATGGAGATCTTCTGGGTGTGCGTCGCCATCGGCGTGGTGGTGTTCGGCGCCATGATCTGGTCGCTGATCGCCTTCCGCAAGTCGAAGGGCGCCGTCGCCGACACGACCATGGTCCACAACACCCAGGTCGAGGTCGTCTGGACCATCGTCCCGGTCATCATCCTGGTCGCCATGGCGGTGCCGGCGGCGCGCACGCTGGTCGAGATCGAGGACACCACCAAGACCGAGCTCAACATCAAGGTCACGGGCTTTCAGTGGGGTTGGGAATACGAATATCTCGACGCGGGGGTCACGTATTACTCGCACCTCGACCGGGCGAGCGATGCGGCGCGCGAGCTCGGCTCGCGTATCGATCCGGACAGCGTGCCGCACTACCTGCTCAACGTCGATCGCCCGCTGGTGGTGCCGAACGGCACCAAGGTGCGGCTCCTCATCACCGGCGCAGACGTGATCCACTCCTGGTGGGTGAAGGATCTCGGCATCAAGAAGGATGCGATTCCGGGCTTCATCAACGAGGCCTGGTTCAAGGTCGACGACAATTTCACCGGGATGCTGCGCGGCAACTGCGCCGAGCTCTGCGGCCGCGATCACGGCTTCATGCCGATCGTGGTCGACGTGCGCTCCAAGGCGGACTTCGACACCTGGCTGAAGAGCACCGCGGCCGAGCAGAAGCAGGCGGCCGCACCCATCCCTCCGGCTGCCCCGCCCGCGGCCGCCACCGCTGCCGCGGCCGCCTCGGGCTGACATCCACTCCTCAAGGAACCTCCGACATGGCCGAGCCTCACGCCCACGCCGCCGCCCACCCAGATCACGACCACAAGCCGCACGGCTGGCGCCGCTGGGTGTTCGCGACCAATCACAAGGACATCGGCACGATGTACCTGGTGCTCTCTGGCACCATGTTCTTCATCGGCGGCATCGCCGCGATCTGCATCCGCGCGGAGCTGTTCCAGCCGGGGCTGCAGTTCTTCGATCCGCAGTTCTTCAACTCCCTCACCACCATGCACGGCCTGATCATGATCTTCGGCGCGATCATGCCGGCGTTCGTGGGACTGGCGAACTGGATGGTGCCGATGCAGGTGGGCGCGCCCGACATGGCGCTGCCGCGGCTCAACAACTTCAGCTTCTGGATCCTGCCGTTCGCGTTCACGCTGCTGATCTCCTCGTTCTTCGTCCCGGGCGGCGCGCCGGCCGGCGGCTGGACCATGTACCCGCCGCTCATCCTGCAGACCGGGGCGGCCTTTCCGATGCTGATCTTCTCCGTGCACCTGATGGGCATGTCCTCGATCCTCGGCGCCATCAACGTGGTCGTGACCATCATGAACATGCGGGCGCCGGGCATGACGCTGCTGCGGATGCCGCTGTTCGTGTGGTCGTGGCTGATCACCGCGTACCTGCTGATCGCGGTGATGCCGGTGCTCGCGGGGGCGGTGACCATGCTGCTCACCGATCACTTCTTCGGCACCACCTTCTTCACCGCCGCCGGCGGCGGCGACCCGGTGATGTTCCAGCACATTTTCTGGTTCTTCGGGCACCCCGAGGTCTACATCATGATTCTGCCGGCCTTCGGCATCATCTCGGAGGTCATCCCAACCTTCTCGCGCAAGCCCCTGTTCGGCTACGAGGCGATGGTCTACGCGGTGGCCTCCATCGCCTTCCTGTCGTTCATCGTCTGGGCGCACCACATGTTCACGGTCGGCATGCCGCTCGCCGCGCAGCTGTTCTTCATGCTCTCGACCATGCTGATCGCGATTCCGACCGGCGTGAAGGTGTTCAACTGGACCGCCACCATGTGGAAGGGGTCGCTATCCTTCGAGCCGCCGATGCTGTTCGCGCTGGCGTTCCTGTTCCTGTTCACGATCGGCGGCTTCTCGGGGCTGATGCTCGCCATGGTGCCGGCCGACTACCAGTACCAGGACACCTATTTCGTGGTGGCGCACTTCCACTACGTGCTGGTGACGGGTGCGCTGTTCGGCATCATGTCCGGTGTGTACTACTGGCTGCCGAAGTGGACCGGCCACATGTACGACCTGAAGCTCGGCACCTGGCACTTCTGGCTGTCGGCAATCTTCGTCAACGTGCTGTTCTTCCCGCAGCACTTCCTGGGATTGGCCGGCATGCCGCGCCGCATCCCCGACTACGCGGTGCAGTTCACCGACTGGAACATGGTCTCCTCGATCGGCGCCTTCGGCTTCGGGCTCTCGCAGCTGATGTTTCCGTACCTCATCATCAAGTGCATCCGCGCCGGTAAGCCGGCCGGCGCCCGCCCCTGGGAGGGCGCGCACGGCCTCGAGTGGGAGCTGCCCTCGCCGCCGCCGTTCCACTCCTGGACCACGCCGCCCTCGGACGCGCTCATCGCGCGCGGAGCGGCCCACTGATGGAGCCGCAGATCACGGCGCGCGCCCGCGCGCCTGAGGGCCCGGTCGACGCGGCCGAGCGGCGCCGCCGAGTGCGCCGCAGCGCGATCCTGTTCGCGGTGATCGCCGCGGCGTTCTACTTCGGCTTCATCGCGCTCATGCTGGTGCGGGGCTCGCGATGAGCGAGCGCGAGCGCGAGAACCGCCGCCTCACGTGGAAGCTCGCCGCGTTCGCGCTCGGCGCCTTCGGCTTCGGTTTCGCGCTGGTGCCGCTCTATCGCACGCTGTGCGCGGTCACCGGCTACGGCGACCAGGGGAAGCTCCTCGAGCGCGCCGCCGCCATCGAGCACCCGGACCCCAACCGCACGGTGACGGTCGAGTTCCTCACCGACGTGGCGAGCGCGGGCAGCTGGGACTTCCGCCCGGAGGTGCGCCGCATCGAGGTGCACCCGGGCGAGCTCTATTCGGCGGAGTTCTACGCCCACAACCTCACCGGACACGACTCGACCGCGCAGGCGGTGCCCAACATCTCCCCCTCGGAGGTGGCGGCCTATTTCCACAAGACCGAGTGCTTCTGTTTCTCGCCGCAGCATTTCGCCCTCAACGAGGGGCGCGACATGCCGGTGCGCTTCATCGTCGACCCGGCGCTGCCGTCTCACATCGACGTGATCACGCTCGCCTATACCTTCTTCGACGAGTCCTCCAGGGTGACGCGGCGCTAACGAACCTTCAGAGAAAGCCAACGCAATGACCGACGCACACGCTCACGATTCCAGCCAGTACTACATCCCGCACCACAGCGCGTGGCCGATCCTGGGTTCCTTCACGCTGTTCACGGTCATGTGGGGAGCGGTCTTCTACCTCAACGACTGGCTCGGCCCGTGGGTCTTCATCCCCGGCGCGGTGCTGCTCGCGGCGCTCTTCTTCCTGTGGTTCGGTACGGTCATCGACGAGAACCAGCGCGGCATCTACAACCTGCAGGTCGACCGCTCGTTCCGCATGGGGATGATGTGGTTCATCTTCTCCGAGGTCATGTTCTTCGGCGCCTTCTTCGGGGCGCTGTTCTATGCGCGCGTGCTCTCGGTGCCGTGGCTCGGCGGCGAGGGCGTCAAGGTCTTCAGCAACTACCTGCTGTGGCCGCACTACGAGCCCGCCTGGCCCACCAACGGTCCGGGGCACGTCGGCGGGCTCGCCGACTCGAGCTTCAGCGTGATGAACCCGCTCGGCATCCCGGCGCTCAACACCGCGATCCTGCTGACCAGCGGCTTCACCGTGACGATGGCGCATCACGCGCTGCGCGCCGGCAAGCGCACCCCGCTCGCCATCTGGCTGGCGCTCACCTTCCTGCTCGGCTTCACCTTCGTCGGCTTCCAGGCCCACGAGTACGGCGAGGCCTACGCCCACATGGGCCTGCGCCTCACGACCGGCATCTACGGCTCGACCTTCTTCATGCTCACCGGCTTCCACGGCCTGCACGTCACCATTGGCGCGATCATGCTGACGGTGATCTGGCTGCGGGTGCTGCGCGGGCACTTCACCCCGAAGCGCCACTTCGCCTTCGAGGCGGTCGCCTGGTACTGGCACTTCGTCGACGTGGTGTGGCTCGGGCTGTTCATCTTCGTCTATTGGTTGTGATTGGAGCAATCGCCGCCGGCGATTCTTCCAGTCGGCTACCGCGTGAGCCCGTGGGGCGTGATCAGCCCGAAATACCAGGCGATCATGACGAGCGCGAACAGCGCCAGCGAGATCGCGATGCGCCAGGTGAGCGCGCGCGCGAGCTTGCGCGAGTCCTCGTCGTCGCGCCCGCGGGCCAGATGAAACAGACCCGTGCCGAGGCTCAGCACGACGCCGAAGAGCAGGCACACGATGAGGAGTCCCATCAGCGAGTTCATGGCGCCGCGCAGTGTATCGCGCCGGCGCGCGCACCGTTGCTCCAGGGGGCGCACGCATGAGACTCGAGCGCTTCGCGCCCTGGGCCGGCTGGACGCTCCTCACTCTCGCCGGCTGCGCGCTGTTCGTGCGCCTGGGATTCTGGCAATGGCACCGCTGGGTGCTGAGCGACGCCGCCTGGACGCGCTTCGCGCGCGGGGCGGATGCGGTACAGCCGCTCGGCGAGCGCGCGCTCGCCGACCTGCCGCTCTACCAGCGGGTGAGCGTCAGCGGGCGTCTCGACGGCCAGCATCAGTTCCTGCTCGACAACCGCAGCTACCAGGGGCGCCCCGGCTACGAGGTGCTGACGCCGCTGACGCGCGCCGCAGGCGCCGTGCTGCTCGTCGATCGCGGCTGGGTGCCGTTCACGGGCTCGCGCGCCCACCTGCCGGACGTGGGGCTCACGGGCGTGGCGAGCGTCACGGTGAGCGGCCGGGTCGCGGAGCTGCCGAGCGCGGGGCTCGCGAGCGGGCGGGCGGCGCCCGATCCGCGCGACCCCTGGCCCAAGGTCACGAGCTTTCCGAGCGCGCAGGAGCTCGCGGGCGCGCTCGGCATGCCGCTCACCCAGCGCATCCTGCTGCTCGACCCCGGCGCGCCGGAGGGTTATGTGCGCGACTGGCAGCCACCGGGCCTCGCGCCGCTCCGCCACCTCTCCTACGCCCTGCAGTGGTGGTGCTTCGCCGCGCTCGCCGTGGTCCTCTGGGCGGTGATGAGCGTGCGGCGCTCGCGCGCCGCGCGACGCCCCTCATGAGCCGGAGCACGCCGTGAGCGAGCCGCCGGGCGTGCGCGCCCGCAACCTGCGCACCGTGGCCGCCCTCGCCGCGCTCTTCTTCCTGCCGCTCGCGCTCGCCTTCTACGCCTACTACGGCACCGGCTGGCGACCGCCGGGTCGCGTCAACCACGGCGCCCTCATCACGCCTCCCCGCCCGCTGCCGGCGCTGGTTCTGCCACGCACGGCGCCCGGCCCGGCCGAAGCGGTCGCCGAGACATTCCGCGGCTCGTGGACCCTCGTCTACGTCGGCGACGGCAGCTGCGACGAGGACTGCCGGCGCGCGCTCATCGTGATGCGGCAGAGCCGCCTCGGGCTCGGCAACGACATGACCCGCGTCGGCCGGGTGTGGCTCGTGACCGGGACCTGCTGTGCGCCCGAGGCCGACCCGGGGCTCGTCGTGCTCGATGCCTCGGGAGCTGCGGCCGGCGCGCTGCTCGGGCTGTTCCCGACAGCCGGGCGCGAGCATTCGCTCTTCCTGGTCGACCCGCTCGGCAACCTGATGATGAGCTACGATGCGCGCACCAATCCGCGCGGCCTGCTCGACGACCTGCGCAAGCTCCTGCGGTTATCTCATATTGGTTGATCTTTCGAATGCCAGCTAACTCTCCAGCCCGCTGGATGCGCCGGCTTGCACTCGCCGGGGTGCTGCTCGCCTTCGTGGTGGTGGTGCTCGGGGCCTACGTGCGCCTGACGGCCGCCGGCCTCGGCTGCCCCGACTGGCCCGGCTGCTACGGCCACCTGACTCCGGGCGGCGCGCTCGCGGATGCCGCGCAGGCTGCGAGCGGCGCGGCGCAGCCGGACGCGGGCAAGGCCTGGCGCGAGATGATCCATCGCTATGCCGCCGGCACGCTGGCACTGCTGATCGTCGCGCTCGCCGCGCTCGCGATCGGCGCGCGCCGCCAGCGTCTGGTGAGCGTGAGCTTCGCCCTGACGCTGCTCGCGACCGTGATCGTGCAGGCGATCCTCGGCATGCTGACCGTGACCTGGCAGCTGAAGCCCCTGATCGTGACGCTGCATCTCCTCGTCGGCATGACGACGCTCGGGATGCTGTGGTGGCTCGCGCTGTCGCTCCCGACGAGCTCATGGGGCGCGACCTCGCTCGGCGGCGCGGGCCGCTCGCTGCGCGGCGGCGCCGCTTACATCGCGAGCGCTCACCACCTGGCGCTCCTCGGGCTGGTGGCGCTCGCGCTGCAGATCGCGCTCGGCGGCTGGACCAGCAGCAATTACGCCGCCATCGCCTGTCCGGATTTTCCCACCTGCCAGGGCGGGTGGTGGCCGCACCCCGACTTCCGCGACGCCTTCGTGCTGTGGCATTCGGCGAACGTCGACTACGAGGGGGGACTGCTGCCGACCGGCGCGCGCATCGCCATCCACCTCGCCCATCGCCTGGGGGCACTCATCGCGGCCGCCGCGCTCACGCTCGCCGCCGTCTATACGCTCAGGCAGCGCGGCCTCTCGCACGCGCACCTGCGCGCCTGGGCGGTGCTCGGCGCGCTCGCCCTGCAGCTCCTCATCGGCGTCTCGATGGTGCTGCGGGGCTTTCCGCTCTCGCTCGCGACGGCGCACACCGCCGGGGCGGCGCTGCTGCTGCTCGCCACGCTCGCGCTGGTGAGAAACTCGAGCGCACGCTAGGCTGCCTGAGCCTCAAGCGCGATACGCGAGCGAGCACGTGGCGACATCGGATCTTGCGACCAGGGTGCCGCCCATGTGGCGGCGCTACCTGGAGCTCACCAAGCCGAAGGTCGTCGCGCTCATCACCTTCACCGCTATCGTCGGCACGCTGCTCGCGAGCCCCGGAGCCCCGCCGCTCGCGCCGCTGGTCTGCGGCAACTTAGGGATCGCCCTCGCCGCCGCCTGTGCCGCCACCATCAATCACGTGCTCGACCGGCGCATCGATGAGCAGATGGCGCGCACCCGCGCGCGCCCGCTGCCGAGCGGCGCGCTCACCGAGCGCGCCGCGCTCGCCTTCGCGGCCGTGCTCGGCGTCGCCGCCATGTCGGTGCTCGCATTCCTGGTGAATCTGCTCACCGCGGTGCTCACCTTCTGCTCGCTGATCGGCTACGCGGTGATCTATACCGTGTGGCTGAAGCGCGCCACGTCGCAGAACATCGTGATCGGCGGCGCCGCGGGCGCCGCGCCGCCGGTGCTCGGCTGGACGGCCGTCACCAACAGCGTCGATCCGAACGCGCTGCTGCTGTTCCTCATCATCTTCGTGTGGACGCCGCCGCACTTCTGGGCGTTGGCGATCGCGCGCCGCGACGAGTACGCGCGCGCCGGGATCCCGATGCTGCCGGTGACCCACGGGGTCGAGTTCACGCGGCTGCAGGTGCTGCTCTACACCGTGCTCCTCACGGTCGTGACGCTGCTGCCGTACCTCACGCGCATGAGCGGGCTCGTCTATCTCGCCGCCGCGCTCATCCTCAACGCCGGCTTCCTCTACTACGCGCTCGCGCTCAAGGTGAGCGCCCGCGAGGAGCTGCCGATGCGCGTGTTCCGCTTCTCGGTCACCTACCTCATGTGGCTGTTCGCCGCGCTGCTGGTGGATCACTACCTGCCGGCGCTGCGGTAGTTGGATCGCCTTCGTTTCCGCCTCAGGTCTCGCGCGTGAGCTTCATCGCCCACGAATAGATCATCTTGTCCTTCTGCAGCAGCACGCCGACCGTGGCGTAGTGGTCGGCGTCGATCTGGCCAAGGTGCTCGGTGCCGTGAAAGCCCGAGGTCTCACAGCCGAACAGTGAGAGGATCGAGCGGTCGACGACCGCGTAAGTGCCCGCGAGCTTGCCGAAGGTCTCGGTCTCGAAGGTCCACTTCATCGCAGCGCCCTCGGCCGCCGGCGGCTCGATGAGATAGGCGTGGACGAACTCGACCGGCGGAGCGCCGAGTACCTTGAGCTTGCCGGACAGGAGCCAGCACTGGTCGCGGTGCGCGATCTCGGTGCGGCCCACCGCCTCGAGCGGCTCGCCGTCGCCTCGCCAGAACGTTCCGGTCGCGATCCATACCGCCGGCTCGAACAGAAACGTATGCGCCATGGGTCCATTATGGCGCGCGGGTGAGCTTCGCGGTACGTTGCGGGGAGGCGACCGCAGGCTTGGCGAAAAGGGCCGCTCTCATGCTCACGGAACGCATCTGGTCGGGGAACTCGTTACGCAATTTTCACTACCTGGTCGCCTGTGAGGAGACCGGCGAGGCGCTGGCGGTCGATCCGCTCGAGTGGCGCATGTGCCTCGATGCGGCGCGGCGCCGCGGCTGGGAGATCACCCAGATCGTGAACACCCACGAGCACCAGGACCACACCGGCGGGAACGCGGGCCTGAAGGCCGCGACCGGCGCGAGGATCCTGGCGCACGCGGGCGCAGCCGCGCGCATCGGCGGGGTCGATCGTGGCTTGAAGCGCGGCGACGTCGTCCGCGTCGGGCGTACGGTCGAGCTCGAGGTCCTCGACACGCCCGGCCACACCATGACCCACGTCTGCCTCCTCGCCCACGCGCATCCGCCCGCGCTCTACTGCGGCGACACGCTCTTCAACGCGGGCGCCGGCAACTGCTACAACGGCGGCGACCCCGAGGCACTCTACGACACCTTCGTCACGCAGCTCGCGCGCCTCGACGATGCGACGCGCGTCTTCCCCGGCCATGAATACCTCTCGCGCAACCTCGAGTTCACGCTCGACCGCGAGCCGGCCAACCGCGACGCGGCGGCACTCCTCGAGACAGAGCGCGGCACGGACCCGGCCGCCGCCAAAGTGACCACGCTCGCCGAGGAGAAGCGCATCAACACCTTCTTCCGGCTGCAGAACCCGCAGGTGATCGCGCGCCTCAGGGAGAAGTTCCCGGATCTCGGTGAGCAGCCGGACGCGCGCAGCGTGTTCGTGAGGCTGCGCGAGCTGCGCAACCGCTGGTGAGCGCACCGGGGGGCGCCGCCGTCGCGCCCCGCCGCCGTTCCGGCTAGGCTTCACCCTCCAGCCCCCCGGGGGCGCGGTGGGGGGCCCGCATGCAATCGCCGTTCTATCAACGCTGCTTCCAGCTCGTCGGCGCAGCCGTGCTCGCCTGGCTGCTCTACGAGATCCTGCTGCCGCTGCGCGCCGAGCTCGGATGGGCGGCGGTGCTGGCTTTCATCCTCTACCCGCTGCAGGAGTCGCTCACCCGGCGCCTCAGGGGCCGGCGGGCGCTCGCCGCCGGCATCCTCACCGGCCTGACACCCTTTCTGGTGCTCGCCCCGCTCGCGGTGCTGGGGGCGGTGTTCGCCGGCCAGGTCGCGCACGTCATCGAGTCGCTCCGCGGCCGCACGATCCTCTCCGGCCCCGAGATCATCGACCGCATCTCGAGCATCCCGCTGATCGGCGGCGCGGTCGACTGGGCGCGCGAGAACGCCTCGGTGAGCCTCGCACAGGTGCAGGGCTGGATGGACAGCAGTCTGCAGGCGCTGCTCGAGCGTCTGGCGGCGGCGGGCGGCGGCGTGGCGCTCGGCGTGTTCGGCACGCTGGTCGGCTTCTTCATGATGCTGTTCATGCTGTATTTCTTCCTGCAGGACGGACGCGCGATTCTCGGCGGGCTCGAGCGCCTCATCCCGACCACGAGCGAGCGGCGCCATCGGACGCTCGAGTATCTCGGCTCGGTGACGCGCGCCGTGGTGTTCGGCTCGGTGGCGACCGCCTTCGTCCAGGGCGTCATCGTCGGCATCGGCTTCGCGATCGCGAAGCTGCCGTCGCCCGTGGTGTTCGGCGTGCTCGGCGTGATCGCGGCCTTCCTGCCCTCGGGCGCCGGCATCGTGCTCATTCCGGCGGTGATCTACCTCGCCGTCAGCGGACGCTGGGGCGCGGCGATCTTCCTCGGCTGCTGGACCCTCGGGATGTGGCTGCTGGAGAACGTGCTGCGCCCGCTGCTCACCTCGCGGCACATGGAGGTGTCGACGCTCGCGGTCTTCGTCGGCGCAATCGGCGGCGCCTCGGCGTTCGGCATTCTCGGGCTCATCATCGGGCCGGTGGTGCTGAGTTTTGCGGTCGCCCTGGTGCGCTACCTGCAGCAGCAGCCGGAGGCCTGAGCGCGCGGGCTTTCCCGTAAAATGCGCGCCCTATGGATCTCACCCCGATCCTCGATCCGCTGAACGAGGCGCAGCGCGCCGCGGTCACCGCCCCGGTCGGGCCGGTGCTGGTGCTCGCCGGCGCCGGCAGCGGCAAGACGCGCGTGCTGACGCACCGCATCGCCTGGGTGATCCAGGCCGAGGGCGCCTCGCCTCAGGGCATTCTCGCCGTCACCTTCACCAACAAGGCGGCCGGCGAGATGCGCGCGCGCGTCGAGCGGCTGCTGGGAATCCCGGCCGCGGCGCTCTGGATCGGCACCTTCCACGGCATCGCGCACCGCCTGCTGCGCATCCACTGGCGCGAGGCGCAGCTGCCGCAGGGCTTCCAGATCATGGACTCCGAGGACCAGCAGCGCCTCGTGAAGAAGGTGATTCGTGCGAAGGAGCTCGACGAGACGCGCTGGGTGCCGCGCGAGGTGCAGTGGTTCATCAATTCCAACAAGGATGCCGGCCGGCGGCCGGCGAAGCTCGCCGACGGCGGCGATCCGGCGCGCCGCGAGCTGATCAAGCTCTACGCGGCGTACCAGGAGGCCTGCGCGCGCACTGGTATGGTGGACTTCGCGGAGCTGCTGCTGCGCGCCTTCGAGCTCTGGCGCGACAACCCGCAGCTGCTTAGCTCTTACCGGCGACGCTTCCGCCACGTGCTGGTCGATGAGTTCCAGGACACCAACGACATTCAGTACGCGTGGATCAAGCTGCTCACCGGGGGCGATGGCGGCGCGCCGTTCATCGTTGCCGACGACGATCAGTCGATCTACAGGTTCCGCAGCGCGCGGCCGGAGAATCTGCAGGACTTCCGCCGCGACTACCCGCAGTCGCAGCTCTTCAAGCTCGAGCAGAACTACCGCTCGACCGGCACCATTCTCGATGCCGCCAACGGGCTGATCGCCCACAACGCGAACCGCCTCGGCAAGAATCTCTGGACCAGCGGCGCGCGCGGCGAGCCGGTCCATCTCTACAGCGCCTTCAACGAGCGCGACGAGGCCGAGTTCGTCACCCACCGCATCCGCGAGCACGTCGCGCACGGCGCCCTGCGCCGCCAGATCGCGATCCTCTACCGCTCGAACGCGCAGTCGCGCGTGTTCGAGGAGGCATTCCTGTCCGCGCGCATTCCCTACAAGGTTTACGGGGGCCTGCGCTTCTTCGAGCGTGCCGAGATCAAGGACGCGCTCGCCTATCTCCGCCTCATCAGCAACCGCCGCGATGACGCCTCGTTCGAGCGCGTCGTGAACCTGCCGCCGCGGGGCCTCGGCGCCAAGAGCCTCGAGGCGCTGCGCGAGCGCGCCCGCGCCCGTGGCGTGCCGCTATGGGAAGCAGCGGCGGCGCCAGCGGGCGCGGGAGATACCGAGCTCGGCGGGCGGGCCGCGGCGGCACTCGCGGGATTCATCGCCCTCATCGAGCGCCTCGCGGCCGGGACCGCGGGGCTCGCGCTCCACGAGCAGGTCGATGCGGTGCTCAAGGGCTCGGGGCTCATCGCCCACTACCAGAAGGACAAGGCCGAGCGCGGCGAGGCACGCGTCGAGAACCTGGACGAGCTCGTGAGCGCGGCGCGCGGCTTCGCGCCCGAGGGGAGCGACCTGGCCCCTCTCGAGGCCTTCCTCGCGCACGCGGCGCTCGAGTCGGGCGAGGGCCAGGCGGATGAATGGGAAGACTGCGTGCAGATGATGACGCTGCACATGGCGAAGGGGCTCGAGTTCCCGGTGGTGTTCCTCGCCGGCATGGAGGAGGGCCTGTTTCCGCACCAGCGCTCGACCGTCGACCTCGAGGGGCTCGAGGAGGAGCGGCGGCTCTGCTACGTCGGCATGACGCGTGCCATGAAGAGCCTTTACCTCAGCTACGCGGAGCAGCGGCGCCTTCACGGCATCGACAGCTACGGACAGGTGTCGCGCTTCGTACGCGAGATCCCCGAGGAGCTCGTCGAGGAGGTGCGCCCGCGCGTACAGGTGTCGCGGCCGCTCGCCGTGGGCCGCTTCCGGCCCGAGGAGCCGGCAGCGCCCGGCATGCGGCTCGGCGGGCGCGTGCGCCACGGCAAGTTCGGCGAAGGGGTAATCCTCAACGTCGAGGGCAACGGCGCCCACGCGCGCGTGCAGGTGAGCTTCGAGCGGCAGGGCACCAAGTGGCTCATGGTGCAGTACGCGAATCTCGAGCCGTTGTAGCGCATGAAGGCGGTATGAAAATTCTCATCCTCGGCGCCGGCCAGGTCGGACGCACCGCCGCCTCCCACCTCTCGCGCGAGGAGGCGAACGAGGTCACCGTGGTCGACGTCAACGAGGATGCGCTGCGCGACCTGCAGGAGCGGCTCGAGGTGCGCACCGTGGTCGGCAACGCCGCCCACCCGACCATCCTCGAGGCGGCCGGCGCCGGCGAGGCCGACGTCATGGTGGCGCTCACATCGAGCGATGAGGTGAACCTGATGGCCTGCGAGGTGGCGTTTGCGCTGTTTCGCACGCCGACCAAGATCGCGCGCATCCGCGCGGCCGAGTACACCGACCGCGCCGAGCTCTTCGGCACCGATGCGCTCTCGGTGGACGTCTGCATAAGCCCCGAGCGCCTGGTCACCGAGTACGTCGAGCGCCTCATCCAGCATCCCGGGACGCTGCAGGTGCTCGACTTCGCCGACGGCAAGGTGCGGCTGGTCGCAGTGCGCGCCCGCGGCGGCGGACCGCTGGTCGGGCATAAGCTGCGCGAGCTCCCCGAGCATCTGCCGAAGATGGAAGTACGCGTGGTGGCGATCTACCGCGACGAACGCAGCGTCGCGCCCGACGGCGACACGGTCATCGCCGAGGGCGACGAAGTGTTCTTCCTCGCGGCACGCGACGACATCCAGCGCGCCATCAGCGAGATGCGCCGCGGCGACGGCGCGGTGCGGCGCGTCGTGATCGCCGGCGGCGGCAACATCGGCTATCGCCTCGCCAAGTCCCTCGAGCATTCCAACCAGGTGAAGGTCATCGAGCGCGACGCGCGCCGCGCGCGGCGCGTCGCGGAGCTGCTCGAGCGGGCGATCGTGCTGCACGGCGATGCCGCCGACGAGGAGCTGCTGGTCGAGGAGAACATCGACAGCGCCGACGTGTTCGCCGCCATGACCAACTCGGAGGAGGCCAACATCCTCTCGGCGATGCTCGCCAAGCGGCTCGGTGCCAGCAAGGTGATGGCCCTCATCAACAAGCCCTCCTACACCGACCTGGTCGAGTCGGGCAGCATCGACATCGCGGTCTCGCCGCAGACCATCACCATCGGCTCGCTGCTGGCACACGTGCGCCGGGGCGACGTGGTGCGGGTGCACGCGCTGCGGCGCGGCGCGGCCGAGGCCATCGAGGCGATCGTGCACGGCGACGAGCGCAGCTCGCGCGTCGTCGGGCGCATGGTGAGCGAGATCCCGCTGCCCGAGGGCGCCTCGATCGGGGCGGTGGTGCGCGGTGATGCCGTCATCATGGCGCATCACGACACGGTGGTGCGCGCCGACGACCATGTGATCCTGTTCCTCGCCGACCGCCGGCATCTCGAGGCGGTCGAGAAGCTCTTCCTGCGCGCGCCGCGCTGAAGCGACGGGCGGACGCACACCGTGCTCGCGGTCGCCTACGCACTCGGCCTGCTGCTCGCGGCCTTCGCGCTGACCTTCGCGCTGCCGGTCGTCTGCTCGCTCGTGATGGGCGACGGCCTGTGGCCGAAGTTCCTGCTGGCCGCCGTGCTCGCGGCGGGCTGCGGACTCGCACTCGCCGCGGCGACGGCGCGCCTCAAGCGGGAGCTGCGCGCGCGCGACGGGTTCCTGCTGGTGACGCTCGGCTGGCTGGTGCTGTCGGCCGCGGCGGCGGTGCCGCTCATGCTCGTCCTGCCGTCGCTCTCCTTCACGGGCGCGTACTTCGAGGCGATGTCGGGCCTCACCACCACCGGCTCGACGGTCCTCACCGGGCTCGATGCGCTGCCGCCCTCGCTCAACTTCTGGCGCGCCTCGCTCCACTGGTTCGGCGGGCTCGCGATCGTGGTCATGTCGCTCGCAGTGCTGCCGCTGCTCGGGGTCGGCGGCATGCAGCTCTACAAGGGGCAGGCGCCGGGACCGAAGGAGGAGCGGCTCACGCCGCGCATCACCGAGACGGCGCGCTCGCTGTGGCTGGTGTACGCGATCATCACCACCGCCGGCATCGTGGCGCTGCGGATCTGCGGCATGAGCTGGTTCGATGCGATCTGCCACGCGTTCTCGGCGATCGGTCTCGGCGGCTTCTCGACCCACGACCGCAGCATCGCCTGGTTCGACTCACCGGCGGTCGAGCTGACGCTCGCGGCGCTGATGCTGGTCGCCTCGCTCAACTTCGCGCGCCACTTCATCGCGCTCAAGCGCCTGAGCCTCGACACCTACCGCGTCGATCCCGAATGCCGCGCGATCTTCGCGCTCCTCTCGGTGAGCGTGGTCGGGATCGCCGTGCTCCTCACCTGGCACGGGGTGTATCCGGGGTTCCTCACGGCGCTGCGCCACTGCGCCTTCAACGTCATCTCGCAGGCGACCACCAGCGGGCTCACCAGCCAGGACTACCAGCAGTGGCCGGTATTCGCGCCCTACTGGATGCTGTTCCTGTCGTGCATCGTGTGCAGCACCGGCTCGACCGGCGGCGGCATCAAGATGTTCCGCACGCTGCTGTTCGCGCGCCAGGCGGGGCGGGAGCTCAAGCTCCTGGTGCATCCGGCCGCCATGGCGCCGGTGCGCATCGGCGGGCGGGCGATTCCCGACTCGGTGGGCCACGCGGTGCTGGCCTTCATCTTCCTGTACTTCATGACGGTGGTGTTCTTCACCTTCGCGCTGCTGCTCACCGGGCTCGATTTCGACCCGGCGCTCGCCGCCAGCGTCGCCTCGATCACCAACACCGCCCACGGCTTCGGCCCGCCGGGGGCCGTGCACAACTTCCACGCCCTCACGGCGCTGCAGATCTGGCTGTGCACGGCGGCGATGCTGCTCGGGCGGCTCGAGATCTTCAGCGTGATCGTGCTGTTCACGCCGGCGTACTGGCGCAAGTAGGCCGTGGCTGCGCACGGCGCCAGCGGACCGGATCCCAACGCACGGCTGATCCCCGAGTAAACGAATCAGGGCGGCCCCAAGGCAGCCGCCCTGATCGCGCACCGGCAGGGAATGGCCTACTTCCGGGCGACTTGCACGGTCGGCGTGCCGGCGCCGGAGCGCTGCCGGTAGTACGCGGTCAGCTTCGGCTGGTCCACCCTGGCCACCGCGCCCGCGATCGCCTCCTGGATGCATCCCCGGAACATGCCCCAGTCCTTGAGGTTGCGGCCATCGAAGGGGGCGCAGACCGCCTTGGCCGCGCTGGCGATGCGGTCGTAGAGTACGGCGATGCCCTGCTGGTGGGTCAGGTCGAGGTCGGCAAACTGCACTTTCACGGAGAGTGCGTCGGGGCCGGCAAAGGCAGCCTGGTGGGCGAGCATCAGCGTGCTGATCGTCATCAGTGTCGTGAGGCGGTTCATGTCAGTCTCCCGTAAGTTGAGTGATTCGGTCCGAAACCGCCGGCCCTGCTGCGGGCATGTGGCTTCGGGGCGCGAACGAGACTCCGCCCGCGGCACCCGCCACTCCATGGACCGGGTGTGAGCCGTTGCTGACTTATCTCTGACTCGGCGGTGACTTCGAGTGAGCGACGCCAAACTGCGTTTCGATGGCTGGGTCCTCGACCCGCAATCCGGGGAGCTGGAACGCGGCGAGACCCGTATCCGGCTGCAGGAGCAGCCGGCGCTGGTCCTGAGGGAGCTGATCACTCACGCCGGCACCGTGGTCACCCGCGAGCAGCTGATCGTGCTGCTCTGGCCCAAGGGCGTGGTCGACTTCGACACCGGCCTCAATACCACGATCCGCAAGCTCCGCAGCGCGCTCGGTGATGAGGCCGAGTCGCCGCGCTATATCGAAACGCTGCCGAGGCGCGGCTACCGCTTCCTCGGCACGGTCGACTCCGCGCCGCCCACTGCCGGGCCGCCGACTGCCGCGCCCGCCCCGGACGGCCCCCCACCGGCTCCGCATCCGGCACCGCTCGGGCGCCCGGTTGTGCACCCCTGGCTCGCCATGACGGTCGCGATCCTCAGTCTCGCCGGCTTAGCGCTGTGGCTCGTCGCTGGCACTCGCCACCCGTGGCGCAATCCGCTCGCGAACGCCCGCTTCACCCGCCTTACGGACCTGGCGGGGAGCGAGTCGGCGGCGGCGATCTCGCGCGACGGCCGCTGGGTCGCCTTTCTCGCCGAACGTGACGGGCACACCGACGCGTGGCTCACCGAGGTCGGCAGCGGCCGCTACCGGAACCTGACCGAAGGCCGCGAGCCCGGGATGATCAACCCCCTGGTCCGCACGCTCGGCTTTTCGGCCGACGGCTCGCTGGTGACGATCTGGGCGCGCCGCTCCGACGGGTCACGGTCGAGCGACATCAACATCCTGGCGGCGCCGGTGGCCGGCGGCGAGCCGCAGCCCTACATGCGGGAGGCGGCCGAAGTCGCCTGGTCGAGCGATGGGCGGCGGATCGTCTATCACACCTCGGCGCCGGGGGACCCGATGTTCGTGAAGGACGCAGCGCCCGAAGCCGCGGCCCGCAGGATCTACACCGCGCCTGCAGGCGTGCATTGTCATTTTCCGGTGTGGTCGCCCGACGATGCCTTCATCTATTTCGCTCGCGGCGTTCCGCCGGACGTATGGGATATCTGGCGTATCCGCCCGGACGGCTCGGATCTCGAGCGCATCACCTTTCACGATTCGCTCGTGAACCATCCCGTGCTGCTCGATCCGCGGACGCTGCTGTATCTGGCCGCCGATGCCGCCGGCTCAAAGCAACGGCTGTATGCGCTCGACCTGCGGGAACGCGTGCCGCACCGCATCAGCTTCGGGCTCGAGCGCTACACCTCGCTCGCCGCGAGCGCCGACGGCTCACGGCTCGTCGCCACGGTGTCCCGCTCGACGACCAGTCTGTGGAGCATCTCCCTGGCGGGCGGGCCCGGCGCGCGCGCCGCCGCCCTGCCTCTCGCGGCGGAGGCGACCGTCGGCTCCTCGCCGCGATTTGGGCCCGACTACCTGGTGTACGTGGCGCTGCGCAGTGGACGCTGGAGTCTGCGAAAGCTCGCCAACGGCGTGCAACAGGAGCTCTGGAGCGACACGCACGTGTCGATCGTGGGCGCGCCCGCAATTTCGCCCGACGGACGCCGCGTGGCATTCACCGCCGCCGACGGCGCCCACACGCGCCTCAGCGTGATCGACAGCGACGGCGGTCACGCGACCGTGGTGACCGAGTCGCTGGCGCTGCGGGGCTCGCCGGCATGGACACCCGACGGACAATCGCTGGTCGTCGCGCTGCTCGAGAACGGCGAGCCGCACCTGGCGACGATTCCCCTCAATGGCGGCCCGCCGGTAAGACTGGTATCCGAATATTCGCTCGATCCGGCCTGGTCGCCCGACGGGCAGTTTCTCCTCTATTCGGGCGCCGACCTCGGCACGACCTTTCCGGTGCGGGCCGTCGGCCGCGACGGCCGGCCGTACGCGATGCCGACGCTGGTGCTGACGCGCGGAGCGCGGCGCGTGGTGTTTGTGCGCGACGGCTCGGCCGTCGTGGTGCTGCGCGGCGAGATCGGCCACAAGAACTTCTGGCGGGTGGAGCTCGGCAGCGGTGCCGAGCGACAGCTCACCGAGCTTCCGCCGAACTTCGTCATCCGGGATTTCGACCTCTCGCCCGACGGCACGCGCATCGTCTTCGACCGCACCGAGGAAGACTCGCAGATCGCGCTCATCGAGCGGCCGCGCTGATCAGGCACGCAGGCACGCGCCCGACGGGTCAGCTGTGGATGTAGGTCTCGAGCTGCTCGATCTGCTGCTGCTGGTCGGCGATGACCGCCTTCACGAGGTCGCCGATCGAGATCATGCCCACCACGCGCGCACCGTCGAGGACCGGCAGGTGGCGCACGTGGCGGTCGGTCATGAGCTGCATGCACTGCTGCACGCTGGTGTCGAGGGACACCGTGAGGACCGGCGAGCTCATGATGTCGCGCACCGGCGTGTCGGCCGAGGAGCGGCCGCGCAGGATCACCTTGCGCGCATAGTCGCGCTCGGAGACGATGCCCTCGAGCGCCGCGCCGCGCATGACGAGGAGCGCCCCGACGTGGTGCTCGGCCATGAGGCGGATGGCATCGAGAACGGCAGCCTGCGGCTCCACCGAGAAGATCGCCCGAGCCTTGCGCTCGAGCAGCGTCTGCACCGTAGTCATACCCTACCCCCCGAAACTTGCGCGGCTAACGCGCCGGCCCGACTTCCACCACCAGGGTGACATTGGCGCTCACGTCGAGTGTGCCGGCCTCGACCGGCGTCGGCACCTCGGCGGCGCTCACCGCGGCGCGCGCCGCCGCCATGTGGACCCGCACGGGAACGATCTGCGGGCTCGATTCCTCCACCGTCAGCACGCGCAGGATCCTCAGGTTCAGCGCGCCCGCGAGCACCTCGGCCTCGGCGTGCGCCCGGGTCGCCGCCTCACGCAGCGCCTGGGCACGCACCGTGTCCTGATCGCGCAGCGTCCACTGGATGCCCTGCACCCGATTGGCGCCCGCGCGGGTCGCGGCATCGATCACATCGCCGATGCGCGCGAGATCATCGAGCACCACCTCGACCACGTTGAGCGCGGTGTAGCCGGTGATGGTCGGCTCGCCGCCGCCCGGGTGGTACTGGTAGTTGGGGCT
>Ga0335081_10005956_pt1 | contig 19324 bp, 13 predicted proteins | sample Lox_Sample_35_FD_206713 | JGI IMG/M metagenome (GOLD analysis project Ga0335081, IMG submission 206713) | Soil microbial communities from Loxahatchee National Wildlife Refuge, Florida, United States - Lox_Sample_3.5 | ecosystem: Environmental > Terrestrial > Soil > Wetlands | place: USA... | reverse complement strand
CGCGCAAGCACCTGGCCCGCGGTGACCCCCCGGCCGAGCGCCGGCCTGCCCCGCTTGGCGCCGGGCGCACGCCGCGGGCCCCTATCTGACACGGGCTTGCCCGCATCAGGCTTGGCGGCATCGAATCTGCCCGGTGCTTGCCCGGGCCCGGCTTCGCTCGGCCCGGCGCGGCCAGGATCGGCCCGGCTGGCCGCCGCGGGGCCGCTCCCCAAGCGTACGGACCCGATTCCAATGCGCACGGGTTTAACTCTAGGTGCACGCGGCGATGCCGCGTTGCGCTCCACGCGGACCAGCCGCCCGCGTGTTCAGCTTGGCCTTGCCATTGCCGTTGCTGCTGCTCATGGCGAGGGGCGCTGGCGCGCCGTCCCGGAGCCCGCCATTACCTCTCGTTCGGCCTCCGTTCGGGAGGGATTTGCGGTAAACCAGTGGAGACGTCACGGATCTAAGAAGGCACGGCCGACTTCCCAGCAGGAAGGGACGCGGGCAGCCACCGGCGGTATCGTCCTTTACCCGGCCTCCGCGGGCCCACAGCCGCCCGGCCCAGTATGGCGCTGTGTCCGGCATGAATGGCGCGCACCGGGACACTCTGGAGACGCTCGAGGGAGCCGATGACACGATACGACGTTCTCGACGACCGCCTCGACGACCGCGAAGGACGACTGGCAGACCATAGGGCGGCGTGGCGGGACGGCCCATGGCGAGGCAGCCGGACGCGGCGCCCGCGCACCAGTAACGCACGGCGCCTGCGCGTGCTCGGCTGGATTTCGGCCATTATGACCCTCGTGGTGGTCAGCACGTCGCTGGTCGCCTACGCCGAGTGGCGCCACCTCTGGGGCAACATCCAGAAAGAGAACGTCAATGGCCTGCTTGGTAAGCGGCCACCCAAGTACAACTCAGCGATGAACATCCTGCTCATCGGCTCGGACAGCAGGGCGGGAAGCAACAAGAAGTTCGGCGAGGGCATTCAGGGCGCACGCTCAGACACCATGATCCTGATGCACATATCGCCGCAGGGCACGGGCGCCACGCTCATCAGTTTCCCGCGGGACTCAGAGGTCTCCACCGTCGCATGCCAGCCGGACGGCATGGGCCACGACGGTCAGCAGGCGAGCCGACAGGTCGAGATGCTCAATGCGACATTCGACTCAGGTGGCGCCCCGTGCACGTGGAAGACCCTCGAGGCACTCACCGGCATCCGCATCGACCACTTTATTGAAATCGACTTCGGCGGGTTCCAGTCAATGGTCAACGCCGTGGGCGGCGTGACCGTGTGCCTTCCCGAGGCGATCCACGACCCGGCCTCCAAGCTCAATCTGAGCGCAGGAACCCATCACGTCGACGGGGCGCAGGCGCTCGCCTTCGTGCGTGAGCGGCACGTCGGGCTTGGGTCCGACCTGCAGCGGATCCAGCGGCAGCAGTTCTTCCTGGCATCACTGGCGAAGCAAGTAACCACGAGCAACATGCTTGGCGATCCTGGCAAGCTGCTTTCCCTGGCCAATGCCGCGACGCATTCGCTCACCACCGACAGTGCACTCGATGTCGGCACCCTGCTCAAGATTGCCGAGAGCATGCGGGGCCTGCACGCGAGCTCGGTCAATATGATCTCGGTGCCCGTCGTGGCCGATGCCAGCAACCCCAACCGGGTCGACTGGGCGCAGCCGGCCTCCAATGCGCTGTTCAACGCGATCAAGTTCGACAGCGCGGTCCATGTCGCGAAGGCCGGCAAGAAGAAGGCCGGCAAGAAGAAGGCCACGCCCGCGGCGGCCGCGAAGGCCCCGAACGCGGCTAACCCCAGCCATGTGAACGTTCAGGTACTGAACGGCACCATGACGGCGGGCCTGGCCGGGCAGACCGCGACGGCGCTCCAGCAACGCGGCTTCAACCTGGTAGGCACGGGGAATGCGAGCAACACCGCCTACGTGCAGAGCGTGATCCAATACGCGTCCGCCAAGGACCTGCCGGCAGTCGAGGCCCTGAGCGCAGTGCTCAGCAGCGTGCGGACGGAACTCGTGCCAACGCTGCAGCCCGGCACGCTCAACCTCGTGCTCGGTTCCAGCTTCACGGGCCTGAAGTCACCGTCGAACCTGACGCAGGCATACGGCGGTATCAGCGGCAGCACCAACATCTGCAAGGACGCGAGCGCGTTCTCGGGACCGGACCAGCCGTCGGACTTCGCTCCCTAACCTGCGCTGTCGCGGTGATCCAGACGGCGTCCGGCACGGCCCCGTTGCCCTAGAGGGTGCGGGGCGCGGGTTTTACCCATGCTGGGTCAGGTCGCGGCCGCGACCTTCCCGGAACCAGGTGCTGTCCCAGGACGGCCCCCCCGAACCCGGTGCCGACCCGGGGGGAGGACGCCGAAAGCCGCTCGATGTTCCAGCCACGGCGCTGGCCTCCCGCTCAGGCCCGGCCAGCCAGAGCCAGAAGAGCAAGGCGGCCGGATAGCTGAAGTAACCGAAGCGTGTCGCCGGAGCGAGCGTGAACATCAGGGCGAGCCCGATGGCCAGCCGCAGGGCCGCCGCCCGCGCGTCAACCGGCGGCCGCCACACAAGAGAGGCAGCGACGGCGATACCGGCCCCGGCGAGCAGTGCGACCGCAATCATGTGCCCGACGCCGCCGGTCTGGGCAATGAGGTAGCCAGGCAGCGGGCTCGCGGCCTGGCTCTTAATCTTGGTAAGACCGAGCGGAAACCTGATCGTGTTCTGCACCAGGGCGTGCGGCCAGAGCGCGGCGAAGGGCCCGACCATGGCAGCGAAAACCGCAGCAGCTGTGGCCACGAACTTGGCCGCCGGACGCCAGCCGCTGCCGGCCACGAGCAGAGCCACGGCGATCACCAGCGCGGGCCACGCGGTCGCCTTCATAGCCGCGGCCCCGCCGAGAGCGAGGCCCGCCAGGATCGGCCGCGGCGGCGCCCGCAGAAATGCCAGGCCAAGGCACATCAATGCGAGCACAGGTAGGTCGGTGCCGCCGACCACGATGGGCAGCGCTATGACCGGGGTGGCGATGATCAAAGCCGACCACCGCCATGGATCGGGCGCTCTTGCCCGGACCAGCGCGAACATGAGTATCGCCGCGAACGACAGGCCGAACCACAACCGCGGATCAGACAGCGGCGTCGGCCAGTGCAGCGCCCTAGGCAAACCGAACAGCGTCAACCCTGGGAGATAGGGGTTGTAGGCGTTGGGGTTCTTGGTCGCAGCGAGCTGAACCTGGCTTTCATACGGGTCGCCGTGCCGGATGAGCAAACTCGCGGAACGCGCTATGACCGCGACCTCCGGCTGCCCCTGCCCGGTCGCGGTCATCCACGTCAGCGGCCCGAGCACGGCGCCCGAGATGGCCACGGCCAGGGCCAGGTCAACGCCGCGTGACCGCCATAGCAGCACCACCACCGCAGCCAGGCCGTATGCACCCGCAGCCGCCACGCCCCAGATGCGGTGCAGTGAGTTGGTGGTGAGCAGCGCGGTGGCACTGGCGAAGACCGCGCACGCCACGAAGACCGCGACCACCCATCGGCGTTGGACAGGCCCGGCGGTCAGCCACGGAAAGCTAGGCCTGGAAGCGGTACCGTCCGCCGGTGCCGGCCGCAGCGTGAGCACAGGCATTCACATCCCTCCCCACGATCGCACCGGACGAGGCAAACGCGGGCAGGGGACATGTGACGGGATCATCAGCCTCAGTACCGTCATATCACCCCAGTGGCAACAATCACGCAGCCAACGCACCCACCGGGCCGAGCTACCAGCCAGGCGGTTCACTCATGCGCCACAAACGCCCTTAATGCTACCGGCTCTGGCCAAGCCGGGGTTTTGGTCATATCAGGGGTGGCCGGCCCGCGACGGCCATGCGCCAGATCGTGCGCCATGAGATTGGCCGGCGCCCACCTGGATCGGCCCGCCATCCCTCGGCGAAGCCCGCGAACCACGGCCGGAGCGCGCTAATAGAGCGCTCCCGCACAAGCATGACCACGACCCAGTCAAATAGGTACGCGACAGCGACGGGCCAGGGCAGATTCCTTCGGGCAAGCAGTACCCGGTTGCGCGCGTTCAGCCGGAAGAATTGCGCGTGCCTGCCCGGCAGCGCCGCGGGGTGAAACATCTCCGCGGCGGCATCGTACTCGAGCCGGTACCCCGCATCCAGAAGCCGCCACGCCAGGTCGGTCTCCTCGTGCGCATAGAAGAATCCATCTGGATACCCGCCGGCCCGCTGATAGGCCTCGCGCCTGATCGCGCACGCCCCCCCGAGGAACGTCGTGACCGCCGAGGAACGCGTCGGCTCCCCAGCGCGCAACCGGGGGACGTGCCGCCGCTGGCCTGCGCCACCTTCCGGATCACGTATCCGGAAGGAAAGGACCGCGAGCGACGGATCCGCGGCGAACCGCCTGCGTACATGCGCAGCAAGGTCGCGGGACCCGTACCAGCCGTCGTCGTCGAGAAACAGGATCACGTCACCCGTGCATGCGGCGGCACCCGCGTTCCGGCCGGCCGGAATGCCGACGTTGCCGGGCAGCAGGACTGTTTTCACCTGCGCGGGCAGCGCGGCGAGTTCGGCTCCGTTGGCTACCACTACCGTCTCCACCGCAGTGCCACCCTGGTCAAGCACGCTGCGCACGGCGCGGCCGAGCTCACTTTGCCGGTCGCCCATGGTGAGGATCACGCAGGAAAGCGTCACCGCACCGGCCTGACCGGGGACGCGGGCCGTGCCCGCTCGCACGCGCGAGCCACTCATCCGCGGGCCGCTCATCCGAGCCGCCGCGAGGCCAGGATCGCCACCAGGTGGGCGGCTACCATCGCGACCCCGACGACCAGGCATGCGACCACCAGGACCCTAGTGGCACCGAGTCCGCCGCGTACGGCATCGATCGCCGCGGCCACGACCACAAGCAGTGAAAGCTCCACCGCCTGGTTGATCCTGTGCAGCCGCAGCGCGCTGGCCAGCCTGCGAGCCCGCGCGAGGCCAGCGTTGGCAGGCTCGAGCGCCTCGTCCGCGCGAGGCTGCGCACCGTCCGGGACAGCCACCGCACCGTCCGGGACAGCCACCGCGCCGCCAGCACCATTGGCGCTGCTCGCGCTGCCGGGGATGGGCAGCCCGGCCTTCCCCCGCGCGACGATGACGTTGTCCGTCTCGGCCTTGATGAGGATCGCGCAGATCGCCGCGGCCAGCCCGATGGTCACGTAGCCGCCCGACAAGGCGTAATGCCCCTGTGCCCGGATACCGACACCAGCGAGCAAGGCGGCCTCGGCAAGGTAGTGACCGACCCGGTCGAGATAAATGCCGGTCACCGAGGTACGCCTGCTCCACCGGGCGAGCTCGCCGTCCGAGCAGTCAAGCAGCAGGTACACCTGGATCATCACGGCCGCGGCGATCGCTGTCGCAAGCCCGCCGATTGCCACGACCGCGCCCGCGCCGACGCCTATTACGATCATCAGCCAGGTCACCGCGTTCGGCGACCAGCCCAGCCGGGCGAACACCCAAGTGCCATACGGCGAGAGCCGCCGCATGTAAAATCTGCCCGCCCAGTGCTCCTCGTTACGACGAGCGGTCACCGACTGCGGCTGACCGGTGGCGCGCAATTCAGCCAGTGACGGCCCTGACATACGCCTCCACTCGTTCTCCTGCCGCGTCGCCGTCCAGCCCGAGGTGCTCAAGAATCGTATAGCGGCCTGGGCGGGTGGCAGGTGCGTGGGCCACAGCCTTGGTGAACTCGGCGACCGACAGGCCGAGGTCGCGCGGCGTGCGGGGCAAGCCATGCCTGGACAGGCACTCGGCGATCATCTCGGCACGGCGCGTGTCACCGCGCAGGAACGTACAGAAAAGGGCGCCAACTCCAGCGAGCTCACCGTGGTTGGCGGTGCTCGGGTACAGCTGGTCGATGGCGTGCAGGATCTCGTGGTCACCACCGCTGCAGGGGCGGCTCGACCCGGCCACCGACATCGCGATGCCGGAAAGCACGAGCGCTTCAGCGAGTACGGTTATGACGTCTTCCGACTCGATCGAGCCCGGCTGGTGCAGCATCGATTCCGCGGCGCTGCGTGCCATTATCAACGCAAGCCCGTCGATGGGCTCACCGGTCTGGGTGGCGGCAAGCTCCCAGTCCGCGGTGGCGGACAGGTTGCTCACCACATCTCCCACGCCGGAGCGAACCAGCCTGGCAGGCCCGGAGCGCACCCGGTCGAGATCGACCACCACGGCCACCGGCATGGCAACGCCGAAGGATCCCCTGCCCGACTCGTGCTCGAGTGAGCTGACTGGTGAGGCGATGCCGTCATGAGACAAGTTCGTGGCGACCGCAACCATGGGAATTCCCGCCATGTGGGCGGCGAACTTCGTCACGTCGATCGTGCGGCCGCCGCCGATGCCCGCCACGGCCTCGTACGACCCGGCGCGCAGCCGTTTACCCAGGCGGACCGCGGTGTCAACGGTGCCGTCATCGACACGGAACACCTCTCCCGCCCCGAGGTCCAGTTGCGCGGCGATACCGTCACCCTGGCCCAAGCCGACGGCCACCGCCACGTGCCCCTCGGTCGCGATACGGCGATCGGCGAGCAGGGCGCCGAGGCCTGCCACCGCGTCACGGCGCACGTCAATGTAGAGCGGCGCGGGGATCATCCGCGCGAGCAGCGGCATCGATGCCCTCCCTCAGCAACGTGGCGCGATCAGGCGCGCCCGGCGCAAGTCGTCATGGTCATCGACCTCGACCCAGTCCGCCGCGCCGATGGGTGCCACCGCGATCGCTCCGCCGCGGTCCGCTAGTTCCTGGTAGCCGTCCTCGTAGTAGCGGCCGGGATCGCGCCGCCAGGTGACCTCGAGCGCGTCCGCGAGCGGCGCAGCGGCCGCCGGCTCGATGAGTGTCACCCCGATGTACTCAGCGTACGCGCGGGCCGGATCCATTTGCTTAGTGATCTTGGTAAGCAGGCCGCGGCCATCGAGGGTTACCTTCATCTCCTCGTCGGCGAGGGGCTTGATGTCGTCCACCGCGAGCACCAGGTCGCTGCGGTGCCGGTCCGGGGCCGCAAGCAGCGCCTTTTCCACGGACACGGGGTGCACGGTATCCCCGTTCGCGAGTAGGACGCCCTCGCGGAAGAACTCGCGGGCGAGCCAAAGCGAGTACGCGTTGTTCCAGTCACGTGCCCGGTCGTTGTGCAAGAGCTCCAGCCGCACCCCGTGCGCTCGTTCAAGCGAAGCCGCCCGATCACGCACGACACCCGCGGCGTGCCCCACCACGATCGCCACGTCGCGTAGGCCCGCCGCGGCCAAGTTGCGCAGGGCGATGTCCAGGATCGTGGTCTGGCCGTCGACCGGCAGCAGCGCCTTCGGCAAGGTGTCCGTGTCGGGGCTCAGCCGCCTTCCCATACCCGCCGCGAGCACCACGCCGATCATCGGCTGCCTCCGTCCTCGAACTCGGCCTGCCGTACCGCTGCGCGCGGCACAGCGGGAAAGCTGCCGGGGCGATCGGCAACACTGCGCTGCACGGCGCCGATCCATCCGGTCACGCTCTCCCACCCGAAGAGCACCCAAAGATACACAGCGAGGGCGGCGAAGGCGAATACCTCGACGCCCAGTATGGCGCCGACGGCGGCGACCAGCATCCGCCCCTCCCAGCCAAGGCCGGCCCTGGCGATCCAGCGCGGCGGCACGGAAACAGGCGTCGTGTCCGGCGCGGCGGCCGCCCGGCCGATCGGGCCGCGCCCGACACGGTAGACGATGTCGTAGTGGTGCAGCGCGATGATGCCGACGAGAGCGAAAAGGAGCGGTATTGGCACGTGCCAGGCCAGCGCAAGGGCGGCGAGGAAGACATACTCACCGACCTGAAGGAGCGGCGGCACGAGCCAGTCGAGGCTCCCGTCGTGCGGATGGCCGGAGCCCAATCCGGCGAGCGCCATCGCCACCACAGGGGCGAGCACCATCAGGCCGCGCAAGTGGGCCACCCCAACGGCGGACAGAATGACGGTGACGGTGACGCCCACGATCGCTGGCAGCAGCGGCGGCAGCTGACCATCCACGAAGCCGCCAAGCGACTGCGCGACGACGCCGTCGTCACGACAGAGCACGACGCTGTCGCCGGCCACGGTGGTCGTCGGGTTGAACGACCTCGCGATCCGGCGGACGAGGCATATGCACGCGGCCACCAGGCCCCAGCCAAGCAAGATGAGGAACGCGATCCTGGGACCGGCCACGATGGCAGCCACCCCGATCACGGCAACACGTTCGCCCGCCTGGAACTCGATGCTCCGCGCCAGCAGCGTCAGCAGCGGAGTCACCCACCGCAGCCCGGTCCGGCCCAGGCTGCCGAGCCTGCGCAGCTGGGCGCGCGGCCAGCTGCAGCGGCGGTGCCCGCTTGCACTCGCGCCGATGCCGGAGCTTGCCGGGCCAGCGACTGCGTAGTCCGCAGGCTCGTCGAGGGGCAGCCGCGGCGCTTCCCCGCCCAGCCAGGCCGCTTGCGATGGCGCAGGGCGGACGCTGAACCAGATCATGTCACGCAGCGACTGCAAGATCATGGCGGCGACCGCGAGTTCCCACCCGCTCGGTGACGCTGACACCACGACCCCAGCGCCCGCCGCCAGGCCGGCGTAGACGGCGAACTCGGTCAGCCGACCACCGACCGCATCCAGCCATCCGCCGAACGCAGTCTCACCGCGCACGTACCTGGCCAGCTGGCCGTCCACGCAGTCGAGCAGGAAGGCGGCGAACAGGAGCGCGGCACCGACAATCATCCCCGCTCTGTCGCCGGCCGAGAACCAGATAGCGGCGAGGAGACCGAGTGCGATCGCCATGCCGGTGACCGAATTCGGGCGCAGCCGCCTGTGGGCCGCCCAGCGCGCGAGGTACCGCGAGTAAGGGCTCACAAAGCAGGTCGTGAAGAGGCCGTCGGCACGCCTGGTCGCAGCGTCCAGGCGGACCCGGTCCTCGGCGACCGCGTTCAGCGCCGCCGCCGCTTCCCTCGCTTGCTGGGCGTTCCGCACCCGCGTGCAGATGAGCGGGTCGGCGGCAACGGCTTCGACGTCCGCGCCGCCGCGAACCAGCCCGACGAGCAGCAGGGCGACCGAGTCGGTGAACCCGGGCCTACGGCCCTCGTCGATCAGGTCACCGGCTGCCAGGCCCGCTAGTTCGTCCGCCGCAGCAGCCAGTTCGTCCCCGTCGCCGGCGGACACGCGGAATGCCCCGCAGCCGGCCGCGTCAGGTGCGTGCACGCGGTGGAACGCCGAACCCGCCGCCGCCACGGTGCGACGCGGGTGCAGGCGCGCATCCGCACCGCTGGCCATGAACCAGCTATCAGCGGGGCCGCCGCTCAGCCGCAGCGCCGGCCGCAGGTCGGGTCCCGCCGCCAGGTGTGGTGCACCACGGGCAGCCGCGAGCGCGGCTGTCGCAGTGGCGCGATGCAGGCGGGCGAGCGCTTCGGTGTGCCCGACCAGATCGCCCGCACAGATCAGGGTGGCGGCACCCGAGCGGCTGACGCGGCGCACGACGGATGCCACGGCCCGAAGCTCCGCGCCGATCGATGCGCATTCGATCACCTCGATGCTCCCCGATCCCACCAGCCCCGGACCGGGCAGGGACAGCCCTTCCCAGGCCATCGCGGCGAGCAGATCTCCACGTCCCGCCGGCGCGATGAGGATGACGTCGCGCAGGCCAAGCGCGCTGAGCTGGCTGCAGAGCCTGGTAAGCAGGGGCTGCGTTGCCACCTGCCCCCCGACCAGGCTCGGCAGCGGAAGCCCGGCCGCGAGTTGCGCCGCGAAGGCACCTTGAGCTTGCTCAGCGCTCTTTACGGGCACGGCGCCGGTCACCGGCGACCGGCGCGCGCCCACGAACGGCGATGGCGCGCGACTGCCCTGGGCGGCGCTCACATCGTCGCGGGCGCCACGCCTTGCGGCCCGGGCTGCGCCGCCAGGGGCCGCGTTGCTGGCGAGCCTTCGGGCAGGGTCACATCCCGTCGCGGTCGCCAGGACCAGCGCCACGGTCATGCCCCGCCTCCGCGCATGCAAAGATCAACCCCGGCTAGTCTCCCCAGGGTACCGGCGTAAGCACCGGCCGGTACGTTAGTCCGTCCTTAAGGTCGAGTGGCACATGAGGGCAGTTATGCCTGGTGGGACGGTAGGTAAGCTGTCGGGCGCAGCAGATCCGCCGTCGGCCTCGACCTGCGCCCCCCGACACCTGCGGATAGGGTCCAGGTCATGCGTACGGTGGCGGCGGTGCTCGCGGGAGGCAGGGGGCAGCGTACCGGTCTCGGCACGCCGAAGCAGTTGCTCATGCTCGCGGGAAAAGCCGTTATCGAGCATTCGGTCGCCGCCTTCTCCGCCGCTCCCCAGATCGACGAGATCATCGTCGTGATGACGCCCGGCCGCACCGATGAGGTCGCGCAACTGCTCGCGCGGGGCGGCTACGAAAAGGTGTCGCAGGTCCTTCCGGGCGGCGAGACACGAAGCGATTCCGCGCAGCGCGCGCTCGCCGCGCTCGGCGGCGATGACTGTGACGTGCTGCTGCACGATGCCGCGCGACCGCTGGTCAGCCAGCAGATTATCGACGGATGCGTGACGGCCCTCAAGGCCCACCGGGCGGTGGGCGTCACGGTCCCCGCTTCCGACACGATCGTCGTCACCTCAGGCGGCGTGATCACGCAGATGCCAAGCCGCGGCAACCTGCACCGCTGCCAGACGCCGCAGGGCTTCAGGCTCTCGGTGCTCAGGCGCGCCTACGAGCTTGCTGCCGCGGATCCAGGATTTACCGCAACCGACGACTGTGGCGTCGTGCTGCGGTACCTGCCCGAGGTGCCGATCGCCGTGGCGGCAGGCAGCGAACGCAACATTAAGATCACTTACCCGGACGACATCGCGGTTGCGGAGGCGCTGCTCAAGCGTCAGGCGGCGCACCGCGGCCCCGGCTGAGGGGTTTCTGGCCGAGCGGGTTCTGGCCGACAGGGCCCGGGCCGACAGAGCCGTGATCGACAGGGCCTTGGCGAAGAGGGCTGCGGCCGCCGGGACGCGGGACGAGGCCGCGCGGGCTGGTCAGGAATCCGCCTCCCCAGCAGACATGCATGGCGCCAATGACGGCGGGCAGCCACATGACGGCGCGGGGCCGCAGGCCACGCGCCGTCGCCGCGGCCGCGGCTAGCACGCCGCATAGGTAGGCGCCAGGAACCGCGAAGCCGAGGCACAGCCAGGCAAGCGGCGGCCACAGCCCGGCCAATGCCCCGATCAGCCCCGCGACACCAACGGCGAGCCCTACCGCGATCGCGATCACGGCGGCGGGCGGAGCCAGATAGCGCGGGTTGATCGTGCCACGGTGCTGACGGGCCACGACGCGGCGCCACCGGCCATAGTGGTAGTACTGACTGCCGAGCCCGCGCAGGCCCGCACGCGGCCGGTAGCTGACCCGCATCCGCGGCTGGAACCAGACCGTGCCGCCCGAGGCGCGGATGCGGTGATTCATCTCCCAGTCCTGCGCCCGGAGGAATCCCTCGTCATAGCCGCCGACCCGGTCGATCGCCGCGCGCCTGAACACCCCCAGGTAAACCGACTCGGCAGGGCCCGCCTCGCCACCGGTATGGAACCTGGCGGCCCCGACGCCCACCTTGGATGTCATCGCCCGCGCCACGGCCTGCTCGAACGGGGTGACGCCCTCGGCGGCCATGATGCCGCCGACGTTATCGGCACCGGTCGCGGCAAGAGTCTCCGCGGCGATCCGCAGGTAGGCGGGTGGCAGCAGGGCATGGCCGTCCACCCGCGCCACGACCGGGTAGTGCGAGACCGCGATCGCGGCGTTCAGCGCCGCGGGCGTCTGACCGCTCGGGTTTTCCACCACGCAGACGCGGTGATCGGCCGCCGCAAGCCCCCGCGCCACCTCGAGGGTCCGGTCACGGGACGGGCCGACGGCAAGCACCACCTCGACCGCCGCCGGGTAATCCTGCTGCAGCACGTGCGCAACGGCGTCCGCCAGGTGCCGTTCCTCGTTCAGGACTGGCATCACGACCGAGACGGCGGGCAGCGCGGGCGCGGCTGCGCGCGCCGCGGGCGCGGCTGAGCGAGCCGCAGGCGCAGCCGGGCCTGCGCTGCCCCCGGCGATGCCCGTGCTTGCCGTGCGTGCGATGAACGCACCGCCCTGCCCGGGTAGCCGGGACGGCGTGGGCTCGCCGGGTACGGCGTCAGTCGGATGGGTCATGACGCAGGTACCGTACTGCAAACGGGTCGCCAGTGCGTACGGGCCCGGGATGTCACTGGCCGTTACAGGCCGGTATCCTCCAGCATCTCGGTAACCAGCGCGGCGATCGGAGAGCGCTCGGAACGGACCAGGGTGACGTGCGCGAAGAGCGGATGGCCCTTGAGTTTCTCGATCACGGCGACAACTCCGTCATGCCGGCCAACCCGCAGGTTGTCACGCTGCGCGATGTCATGGGTGAGCACGACCCGCGAGCCTGCACCGACGCGGGAAAGGACCGTGAGGAGCACTCCGCGTTCGAGCGACTGGGCCTCGTCAACGATGACAAAGGCGTCGTGCAGGGAGCGCCCGCGGATATGCGTGAGTGGCAGCACCTCGAGCATGCCGCGGCCCTGCACCTCTTCGATCACGTCCTGCGTGGTGAGCGCGGACAGCGTGTCGAAGACGGCTTGCGCCCACGGATTCATCTTGTCCGCCTCGGAGCCGGGCAGGTAGCCAAGCTCCTGGCCGCCCACCGCGTAAAGCGGGCGGAACACCACCACCTTGCGATGCTGGCGGCGCTCGAGCACCGCCTCTAGCCCGGCGCAAAGGGCGAGCGCCGACTTACCCGTGCCGGCCCGGCCGCCGAGTGAAATGATCCCCACGGCCGGGTCGAGGAGCAGTTCAAGCGCGATCCGCTGCTCAGCGCTACGCCCGCGAAGGCCGAACGCCTCACGGTCACCGCGGACCAGCTTGACCGACTTGTCCGCCTGTACCCGGCCAAGAGCGCTGCCCTGGTCGGACATCAGTACCAGCCCGGTGTGGCAGGGCAGTTCAGCCGCGGCCGCGAGCTCGGCGCGGCCCGTCTCGTAGAGTCCCTCGATCTCGTCGCTCGCCGCCGCTAGCTCGGCCATCCCGGTCCAGCCAGACTCCACGACGAGCTCGGCCCGGTACTCCTCCGCGGTCAGGCCGATCGACGCGGCCTTCACCCGCAGCGGGAGGTCCTTGCTCACCAGGACCACGTCGCAGCCCTCCGCCGCCAGGCCGCACGCGACGGCCAGGATGCGGGTGTCGTTATCCCCCAGCCGGAAGCCGGCCGGGAGCACGTGCGGGTCGGTGTGGTTAAGTTCGACCCGTACCGTGCCGCCGTCAGCCCCGATGGGCAACTCGGTATCGAGCCTCCCGTGCTTGATCCGCAGGTCGTCGAGATGCCGCAACGCCTGGCGGGCGAAGAAGCCGAGCTCGGGATGATGGCGCTTGGCTTCGAGTTCGGTGACGACGACCACGGGCAGTGCGACATGATGCTCGGCGAAACGACCGAGCGCAGCCGGGTCTGCTAGCAACACGCTTGTGTCGAGGACGTAGGTGCGCCGCAGTGTGTGCGCGGTGCGCCGCGAACCTCTTGCTGGCTGCTCTTGGCTGGACGAAGAACTGGCCACGCGTTCTCCCTTGGGCGCCGCGGCGGCGCCACGCTCGGAGACAGAATTCGAATGGGACCGGGGCTGGCCCCGCAAGGGCCACGCACCGGCCCTTCCGTCATCTCGCCGGCGTCCGGGGACGCGAAGCTCGAGGATGCCAGGGCCCTCCCGGACGAGCGGCTGGACACCGCACGTCACTTCCGAAGGTACCTGTACCCCGTGCCGCACAGGAAGTACCAGATTGCCGCCTCGCAGGCCTGTCGAACAGACACGCGGCCGCAGCTGGCCGGGTCGTGATCAGGCGCCGTATCGGCGTTGCCGCGCCGCGTAATCCCGGAGCGCGCGCAGGAAATCGACCTTGCGGAAGTCCGGCCAGTACGCCTCGCAGAAATAGAACTCAGAATGCGCGCTCTGCCAGAGCAGGAAACCGGAAAGGCGCTGTTCGCCTGAGGTACGGATGACCAGATCAGGATCCGGCTGGCCGCGGGTGTAGAGGTGGTCAGCGATGTGCTCTACATTGAGGATCTCAGCCAGTTCCTCGATACTGGTGCCCTTGCTCGCGTGATCTTGCAGCAGTGAGCGGACCGCGTCCGCGATCTCGCGGCGGCCACCGTATCCGACCGCGACATTCACCATCAGCCCGCCATTGCCCGCGGTCGCCTCCGCGGCGTGCTTGAGGACCTGCGCGGTCTCATCGGGCAGCAGGTCGAGTGCGCCCATCGGATTGACGTGCCAATGCTGCGCCACAAGTCCCTGGACGGTCTCCTCGATGACATGGAGCAGCGGCCCGAGTTGCTTACCAGGGCGGGTGAGGTTATCGGTGGAAAGCAGCCATAGCGTGACGAGTTCAACACCGGCCTCATCGCACCACTGGAGCAGTTCGAAGACCCTGTCGCCGCCTTTGCGGTAGCCGCCGCTGAAATCCGGCATGCCTGCCGCGCGCGCCCACCGCCGGTTGCCGTCGAGGATCACCCCGACGTGGCGCGGCACCGGGGTGCCGGCCAGGGACGCCTCAAGCCTGCGGGTGTAGAGGCGGTAGACCACGCTGCGAAGTCTCATACGGCACCCTTCATTGCAGGCAGACGACGCGAGGGTACCCGGCGTTGACGGCGCAGCGTGCGGTGTACCACCCAAGCCGCACATGGCCGGCCCGGATTAGCCTTGCACCCCTAGCACCGTATCCGAGGTCGCACCAAGCCTGGGGCGTGACGGCATTCCCCGCGCCACGTGACGGCATTCCCCGCGCCACGTGACGGCATTCCCCGCGCCACGTGACGGCATTCCCCGCGCCACGTGACGGCATCCCCCGCGCCGGTGACCGGCCCGGGGGATGCCCAGGATGAGGATCAGCCGATCGACTTGATGATCGCCTCGTCAAGGCCGGTGAACGACGCGAGGTACTCGCGGCGTTCCCGCTTCAGCCTGCCGACCATCGCCTCGTACTCTTCCATCCGGCCCTGCCGCTGGTAGAGCAGTCGCGGCTGGAGGATTTCCAGATCGTCGATGCCAGGCACCGACGAGGCGACCTCGTATCCGAAGCTGGGGTCCTGTGTCCAGGTGATCGTGTCCTCGACAATGCCCTGCACGATCGCGGACGAATGCGGAATCTTGACCTTCTTCGAGCCCTCGTGCCCGTCACCGCCGCCCACCCGGCCGGTGTTCAGCACCAGGACCTGCATTTCGTGGCTGTCAAGCAGGTCGAGCATCCGGTTGCCCATGTCGGCCATGTCGCGCGGGAAGAAGGGGTTCGTTCCCGGCACCCTGAGGAACTTGCCCTCCTCGTCCTTGCCCCCGGCCGAGGTGCCCGTGGTCTCGCCGAGCATGAAGTAGGCCGCCGCCTGCGCGCGGTCCAGCCGAGCCACCCCAGGCACGATGTTCTCGTTGCGGTTGAGGATCAGCAGGAACTCGGCCGGCTCGAGCTGGTCCGGTGGCCACGGGTCAACATACGAGAACGGCCAGGTGGTGCGGCCGTTCTTGGTGTAGGAGGTGTCGAAGAAGTCGACCTTGCCATCCTCGGTGACCGAGACGTTCTCCAGGTAGGCGTCCGGCTTGATGGTGGCGTAGTAGATGGTCGGCTCGTAGTCAGGGTTCAGCCCGAACGTCTTGGCGAAGCAGCCATTCTCCGTCGTGTAGACCTTCCCGCCCGGCATCAGTGCCACGAAGTCGTCCTGCACGGGCTTGCTGCCCAACTGGGTGGTGAAGGTTGTCGTGGTCTTACCTGTGCCAGAGAGGCCGACGGTCAGGACGGTCTTGTTCTGTCCGCCCACGGGAATGACCTTGCAGCCAGCGTGCAGGGCAAGGCCGCCGCGACCATAGACGATGTTGTTCCACATCCGCAGCCCGCCCTTCTTGGACTCACCGAAGTAGTCCGAGTTGTGCACGCGGGTGATGTTGTCGCGCAGATCGACGGCGATGAGCCTGTCGTCGGGGTAGCCGGGGGCAGGAAGGTTCGGAGTGTAGATGACGATGGTGTCCGGTTCCCAGGTCGCGGCGTCATAATCGTCGCCCGCCGGGTAGTAGAGCTGCCGCTGCATGCCGGCCACGTTTGCGTTGGCCGCCTCGATGATCAGGCGGGCGCGGGTACGGAACTGCCGATCTGAGCCGATGTACCCGTCGACCACGACCATGTCGCGGCCGGTGATGTAAGCGTCCTGCGCCGCTGCCACTCGCTCGTACTCGGCGCGCGTGATGGTCTGCTTGGTCGCGTTGCTGGAGTCGTCGACCACGTAGGTCGAACGTGCGCTGCGCGAATCCACTCGCGCCTTTACTACCAGATTCCCGAATTCGGTTTCCTGGCTGTTCGGCATCTCCTCGGTCAGTTCGCGCAAGCGCTCCGCCGACGGATTCCACTCCACCGACTTCGCGCTCAACTCGTACGCCACGATCGCTCCTCCTTTTTGGGCCGCGCCAAATGCGCGCTCCATACCCGGCACGTCTCTGCATACTTGCCGGGGCGAACTTGCCGGGGGCAGCTAACCCGGCCAGCTAACCCGGCCAGCTAACCTCGGCGCGCTGACTTCTCGTGCCGTCAAAGGCGCCCACCTGTCACGCCCCGGCACGCCACCTCCTGTGCGCGCCTCCGGCAGGACGCCAAAGACGCATTCACCCGCCGACGTTCCGCCGGTGCGGGATCAGGGGAGTGTACCCCGGCAGCGCGGTACTAATTACCCCAGGTCCGTCCCAGCATAAGCGGAGCACGGTGAGGTGAGAACGGGTAACTTGTGACCGGGCTCAATCCGATCGGTAGCGAATGATTATTTTGGTATAGACCTTTGGTATAAACCTTATTGCGGTGAGATGTTGAATACGCTGCGAATGAGCGGTCCGCGAGATCGGATCTGTGCTCACGCGCCGCCGTGCCACCCAGCCGGCCCGCCACCCCGCTGTCGGCCCACAACCCACTGCACAGCCAGGACCTGCCGCGTCATCGCGCTACCGGGGCATCGGCCCATGCCGCCCTCGGTCGCGGGCCGACCTGCGCGGGGCGCCCGCAAGGGTGAGCCAGATCGCTTGTGAACATCATGGAACAGATTGCTCCAGGTATTCGATGGCGACCGTCTCGCACCAGCCGGCCGCCAACGTGTGGCGAATGTCACACGTTGGCGGCTACTCGGCCAAGCCGCCACGACAAGCCCATGACAAGCCGCCATGAAGGCGCCACGACAAGCCGCCATGACAAGCCGCCATGATCCGGCGCAGTGCGATGCTGCCGTTTAATAATTGTCAAACATATCGTATTGGCTCGGCAGGCCAGTCGAAATCCAGGCCGCCAAGGCGGCGAGTAGCGAGAATTACGGTAACGGCGCGCGGCCATACTTCGCACCGGGATGCCGCCCTTACCCGGCCGCCGCCTAACGCTTCAGCCAGCTATTCGCAAAACCGCACGGCTGGCCGCAACGGCCGTTCCCGGGAAACTTGGTCCTCAGGCATCTGGACCCTCTGCGCGCACCTGTTCCACCCGCCGCAGCGCCGCACGCAGATCCTCGAGCCAGGCGTCGATGTTCTTGCCGACAAGCCGGACACACCAGGCGAGGGCGTCGCTGCGGCTCCGCGCCACGCCCGCTTCGACCAGGGTGTCGAGTACCCGCCTCTCCGGCTGCCTCAGCCGGGTCATGACCGGGATCGACACGGTGGTGAACATTGCCTTCTGCCCGCGGCACACGACGCCCCACGACACTTTGCGGCCGAAGCGGTGCTCGGCTTCGCGGGCGATGTCGATCCTGCGCTCGCGGGTCTGCTCGCGGAACCTGCGGACGCGTCCCTCGACCGCGGCGGACCGGGTCGCGTCCGAACTGTCCGCGGGAACCTCGGGGTCCGCGACCGTGCCGACGACGGCGATCTCCTCCCGATCGAGTACGACGTCGACGGGTTCGGTGAACCACTCGCCGGGCAATCGGCCGGTGAACCATCCGCGCAGTTCCTCCGCGGCGGTCTGCTCTGTGCTGTCCGGCCCGGTGCTGCCCGGCCCGGTGCTGCCCGGCCCGGTGCTGCCCGGCCCGGTGCTGTCCGGCCCGGTGCTGTCCGGCCCGGTGCTGCCCGGCCCGGTGCTGTCCGGCCCGGTGCTGTCCGGCCCGGTGCTGTCCGGCCCGGTGCTGTCCGGCCCGGTGCTGCCCGGCCCCGTGCTGTCCGGCCCCATGTCGCCCGGCCCCGTTTCGTCCTGCTCTGTGTTCTCGTCATCTGTAGGCATGTAATTATGATTACAGCCTTGAGAAGTAAGCGTCAAGCAGCGGAGCATGTTGGCAACCAGGCATCGGGGCGGGGAGTGACTGGCGGGCGAGCCGGGTCAGCATGCGATCGAGAAACGGCTTGGCTCAGCGGGCCACCGAGAAGGGGCTTGGCCCAGCTCGCGACCGGGAAGCGGGTTGGCCAAGCCCACCTCAGCTCAGGCTGCGACCGAGTTCGCGACCAGCGGATGAACCTGGACGGCACCCGCGAACCCGGAGCCCAGCGACACCGGCACGACCTCAACGTTCTCACCTGGCTCTGGCGCCTGGATCATCTGGCCGTTGCCGAGGTAGATCGCGACATGCGAGATGTAGTTCGGCGCGGTCGGGTCAGTATGCCAGAACATCAGATCACCCGGCTGCGCCTGGCTGAACGGGATCAGCGGGCCGGTCCTGGCCTGGTCGGCGGCCACCCGCGGCATCGCGATGCCCGCCCGCGCGAAGGACCACTGGACAAGTCCGGAACAGTCGAATGTGGTCGGGCCGCTGCCGCCCCACAGATACGGCATCCCCTGCCTGCTCACCGCCGCCCTCAGCATGGTGGTGACCTGTGAGCCGGTGAGCGACCCGCCAACGGACGCGCCGCCCGCCGCGCCGCCGCCGCCGGTCGAGCCACCCCGCACCGTGACGGTGTAGACAAGCCCTTGCACCGCGGCCGGCTTCGGTACCACCCGCTTGATCTGGCTCACCAGCGCGGTCAGATCCGCGTTGGGCGCGCTGATCACGATCGCGTTTCCGGCCGGCAGGCCAACAGACATCGCGGTCTGATGCGAAACGACCGCGTCGATCCCGCCGATTCCCGCCGTAGCGAACCCAGCGACATGCAGGTCGGCAGGGTTGCGCCCCGCGACATGCACCGTGCCGCCGAGCGGCAGGTGCGCTTGCTTGCCCATGTCATAGGACACGGCGATCCCGCCCGCGGCAACGTCCTGCCAGAGCCGGTTGGATGAGGCGGTCGGCCGCGCGGCGAACGAGCGGAACGAAGACGGATCCACGCCGATCATGGCGACGTAATTGCCGTTCACCTTGATCCGCGCGGCGTCGAGCGACGCCGCT
>Ga0335081_10005955_pt1 | contig 19325 bp, 20 predicted proteins | sample Lox_Sample_35_FD_206713 | JGI IMG/M metagenome (GOLD analysis project Ga0335081, IMG submission 206713) | Soil microbial communities from Loxahatchee National Wildlife Refuge, Florida, United States - Lox_Sample_3.5 | ecosystem: Environmental > Terrestrial > Soil > Wetlands | place: USA... | reverse complement strand
GGATCATCAAGGTGGGCGACGTGGCCGCCCCCAGCGGAGTCGTCGGATGAGCGTGCGGGACCTGCATCTGCTCGGCTCCCCCGTGCTGCGGGAGGCGAGTCAACCCGTGGCCGCGGTGGACGACGAGTTGCGGCGCTTCATCGCCGACCTCTTCGAGACCATGCACGCGGCGCGGGGAGTCGGGCTGGCGGCCAACCAGGTGGGCGTGGCCCGCCGGGTCGCCGTGGTGGAGGCCGATGGCGAGAAGCTGGTGCTCGTCAACCCGCGCATCGTGGAGGCCTCCGGGCGGGATACCGCCGAGGAAGGATGCCTCTCCATCCCCGACCTGTACGGCGACGTGACGCGGCCCGACCGGATCATCCTCGAGGCCCTCGATCAGGACGGCGCCCAGTACCAGCGCGAGCTGAGCGGCCTGCCGGCTCGAGCAGTGCAGCACGAGATCGACCATCTCGACGGCATTCTCTTTCTGGACCACCTGAGCCTCCTCAAGCGCAAGCGCCTGCTCGCGCGGTGGAAGAAGGAACACGCGGCCGACCCGAGCTACGTCCAGTCGGTGAAGCCCGCCTCCACCGGGTCCGGCTGATGCGCGTCGTCTTCTTCGGAACCCCGGAATTCGCCGTCCCCTCCCTCCGGGCGCTCCTCGAGGAAGGATTCGACGTCGCCGGGGTGGTCACGCAGCCGGACCGGCCCCAGGGGCGGTCCCGCAGTGCGCTCGTCCCGCCACCCATCAAGACCGTCGCCCTGGAAGAGGGCCTGCCGCTGCTTCAGCCCGAACGACCGATCGGACCCTTTGCCGAGGAACTCAAGGCCCTGGCCCCGGACCTGGGCGTCGTCGTGGCCTACGGCCACATTCTCAAGCCGGAGATCCTCGCGATAGCGCCGCTGGGGATGATCAACGTGCACGCCTCTCTGCTGCCGCGCTGGCGGGGCGCGGCGCCGATCGCCTGGGCCATCCTGAACGGCGACGAGATCACCGGCGTCAGCATCATGCAGATGGAATCCGGGCTCGACAGCGGACCGGTCCTGCACCAGATCGAGACCGAGGTCCCCGCTGACGAGACCGCCGGTGAGCTCACCGAACGCCTGGCTGAGCTCGGCGCCGAAGCGCTCGTGGAAGTCCTCATGTTGATCGAAGCCGGCGCCGCGCGTCCGGTTCCGCAGGACGAGGCGTTCGCGACCTACGCCCCCAAGGTGGATCGGGCGCTGGCCCGCCTCGAATGGTCCCGCGACGCGGCCACCCTGGCTCGCTCGGTTCGCGCATTCGACCCGGCCCCAGGCGCATGGGCCAGCCTGGAGGGCCACGAGGTCAAGTTCTTCGGGGGTCGCATCTCCAACGCGGGGGGCCCGCCGGGAACCGTAATCGCGGCCGGCGAGAGCCTGGTGATCGCCGCGGAAGTCGGCGCCCTCGAAGTGGCGGAGGTGCAGCCCGCGGGCAAGCGACGCATGCCGGTCGCCGAATGGGTCCGCGGGCGGGGTGTCGCCGAAGGACAGCGGTTCACATGAGGCCTCTCCCCCGGGTCCACGCCATCACCGACGCTCGAGTCATTGCGCTGCCGGACTTCGCCGTTCGGGCCGCGGCCATCGCCGCCGCCGGCTCGGCGGTCGCGTTGCACGCGCGGGACCGCGAGGCCGGCGGAGAACGGCTGAGCCAGCTGTGCCGGCGCCTGCAGGCACTCGCGCAGCCCGCGGAGGCCACCGTCTTCGTGAATGGCCGCCCGGATGTCGCGGCCGCCCTGGGGGCCCATGGCGCGCACCTCGCGTGGCGAGACCTCTCGCCGCGTGACGTGCGCCGGGCCTTCGGCGCGGTATGGACCGGACGGATTGGTGTATCGGTCCATTCAGAGCAGGAGGCGGATCAGGCCCTGGCGGAGGGCGCGGATTACCTGATGCTCGGCAACATCTACTCCACGGACACCCATCCGGGGCGACCGGCTCTGGGCCTCGAGCCGCTGCGGCGGCTGGCCGCGCGGGGCACTCCGGTCATCGCAATCGGGGGCATCACGCGCGAGCGGCTCACCGCAGTGCTCGATGCCGGTGCCTATGGCGTCGCCGCGGTCTCGGCGCTGTGGCACGCCGCTGATTCCGCCACGGCGGTCTTGGACCTGCTCGAGCCCTGGGCGGTGGCGGCGTGAAGGAGCTTGAGCTGATGGTGAACGGCGAACCCCGCCGCCTCGCCTCCCCAGCCACCCTCGACGACCTGCTGGGGCGCCTGGGGCTCGACCCCCGCATGGTGGTGGTCGAATTGAATCGGGAGATTGTGCGCCGCCCCCGGCTGGGGGAGACTCTGCTCAAGGACGGCGATCAGATCGAACTGGTGCACTTTGTGGGCGGCGGCTGAACCAGAGGGAAGATCGGTATGACGATAGAGAGCGCAGAACTGACGGCCCAGGCGGCCCTCCCGCCCCTCACGGTTGGGGGGCGGGAGTTCCGGTCGCGGCTCCTAGTGGGCACTGGGAAGTACCGCAGCAACGGCGAGATGGTCCGCGCCATCGAAGCCTCGGGCGCGGAGGTGGTCACGGTCGCCGTGCGACGGGTGGACCTCGACCGCACCCGGGAAGAAGGCATGCTGTACCACCTCGACCCCCACCGGCACTTCCTCCTTGCCAACACTGCCGGGTGCTACACGGCGGACGAGGCGATCCGCTACGCGCGCCTCGCCCGGGAAGCGGGGTTCAACGAATTCATCAAGCTGGAGGTAATCGGTGACCGCGCCACCCTCCTGCCGGATACCGACGGGCTGCTCCAGGCCACCCGGACCCTGGTCAAGGAGGGGTTCCAGGTGATGGCCTATACCAACGACGACCTGATCACCGCCCTTCGTCTCGAGGACGCGGGCGCGGCCGCCGTCATGCCCCTAGCCTCGCCCATCGGGAGCGGCCTCGGCCTCTTGAACCCCCACGGCATTCGCACCATCAAGCAGCGCCTCAAGGTTCCTGTGCTGGTGGATGCCGGGGTGGGGACGGCAAGCGACGCCTGCGTCACGATGGAGCAGGGCGTGGACGGTATTCTGATGAACACCGCGGTCGCGGAGGCCCGCGACCCGGTGGCCATGGCCACCGCCATGCGGCTCGCGGTCGAGGCCGGGCGGCTGGCGTTCCTGGCCGGCCGGATGCCGCGACGCGAGGTGGCGGTCCCCTCGAGCCCGACCTCGGGGATGGTGGGGTGAGCCGCGTCGGGCTCGACGCGCGTCGCGCCGCGTTCGACGTACTGCGCGCGGTGCAACGCGGTGAGCCCTTCGATCAGGCGCTGGACGGCGCGGTGGGCGGCCTCGCGGACTCGGACCGCCGCCTGGCGCATGAGCTGGCGGCGGGCGTCCTCCGGCAGCGTGTCGATCTCGACGCCCGGCTGCAACCCCTGGTGCACCGCGGCTGGAGTTCAGTCTCTCCCGAGCTCAGGGACCTGCTCCGGCTCGGGGCCTATCAACTGAGCGCACTGGACCGGGTTCCGGCGCACGCCGCGGTCGCCACGACCGTGGAGCTGGCCCGGGAGGCGCTCGGGGAGAAGGCGGCGCGGTTCGCGAACGCAATCCTGCGCGGCATGGGCGGCCGCAGCGCCAGCCCGGCCCTCGAGACCGATCCCGCGGCTCATCTCGCCGATCGCTACTCGCATCCCCGCTGGCTGACGAGCCGCTGGCTCGCCAGATTCGGTCCGGAAGCAACCGAGGAGCTTCTCGCCTACAACAACCGGCGCCCCTCGCTCGTCCTCCAGCCCGCGCGGGAGGACCTGACCAGCCTGCAGCGCCGGCTCTGGACGGAGGGGATCAGCGCCAGGCGAGCGCCCCTGGACGCGGGCCTCATCGTCGAATCGGCCAGGCCCTCCACGCTGCCCGGGTACAACGAGGGGGCGTTCATCGTGCAGGATCCGGCGCAGGCGCTGATCTGCCGCTTCGCCGCTATCCCGCCGGACAGCGTCGTCTACGACGCCTGCGCCGCCCCCGGTGGCAAGGTGATCGCCCTCGGCCGGACGGCGCGAATCCTGGTGGCGGGCGAGCTCAAGGCCGAGCGCGCCAGGCGACTCGTCGCGAACCTCGAGCGGGCCGGGTCGGGCCGGGAATGCGTGGTGCTCGCCTCCGCGCTCGCGCCACCCTGTCGGCCGGTCGACGCCGTGCTGCTCGATGCGCCCTGTCTGGGCACCGGCACGCTCGCCAGGCACCCCGAGGCCCGGTGGCGGGTCACCCCGGGCGCACTGGGCCGCCTCGCGGAGCGACAGCGGTTGCTGCTGGACGCGGTCGCCGGCGCAGTGAAGCCCGGAGGGTGGTTAGTTTACGCGACGTGTTCGCTCGAACCCGAGGAGAATGAGGGACAGGTGAACGGCTTTCTGGAACGCCACCCGGACTTCCACCGCGCCCCGTCATCGGACGTGCCCGGAGAGCTGCTTACGGCCCAGGGCGACCTCTTCCTCTTTCCCCCCCGCCACGAGGTCGACGGCGCGTTCGCCGCGCGGCTGGCTCGGAGCCGCTGATGCAGTTCACGCGCCCAAGCGGAGCGCGGCCGGCATTCCTGCGCACGATCGCCGGGCAACGGTTCCTGCGCCAGGCGGCCGTGGTCCTCGCGGCCTTCCTGGTGGGCTATCTCATCACGGTCTTCTGGCTGTTCCCCGCCCCGCTCTTCAAGCGGCAGCACGCCACGCCAGGTCTGCTCGACATGGGCGTTACGGCGGCTCGGGAAAAGCTCGAGGGTCAGGGGTTCCGGTTCCACCTCGACGATCAGGAGACGGACCCGACCGCCCCGAAGGGGACGGTCATCTGGCAGGACCCTCCGCCTGGAGTCGCGGTCGAGCCGAACGCGCAGATCTCGCTCATCGTGAGCGACGGCCCCGCGGACGTCCCGGTGCCGGATGTCGCCGCCTTTCCCCGCGGCCTGGCCGAGAAGGTGCTCAAGACCGCAGGCTTCACGCTCGGGCGGCTGGACACCCTGCCCTCCCAGAACCCGGCCGGCACCATCGTGCAGACCCGTCCGGGGCCCGGCGTCGCACGCCCCGCCGGGACGCCGATCGACCTGGTGCTCAGCTCCGGCCCAGCGGAGGTCTCGGTTCCCGGGCTGCTGGGCCTTCCGGTCGGAGATGCGCGCAATCAGATCGAAGCGCTGGGCCTCGCGGTCGGCCGCATCACCAGCCGCTTCGTGCCAGGGCGCCCCGAAGGGCTGGTGCTGCAACAGCAACCCTCGGCCGGCACCCGGAGTCCGCGGGGCGCCAGGGTCGACCTGATCGTGACCAAGAAGGCACCCTGATGTCCGTCCGGATCTCGCCCAGCCTGCTGGCCACCGATCTGGGACGACTGCGGGAGCAGGCGCAGGCGGCGCTCGCCGGGGGAGCCGAGTGGCTGCACGTGGATGTCATGGACGGCCAGTTCGTCCCCAACCTCACCTTCGGGGCCCCGCTGATCCGCGCCATCCGTCGCTTCACCGAGGCACCGCTCGACGTCCACCTCATGGTGCAGGAGCCGGAGCGCTACATCGCCGAGTATGCGGACCTGGGCGCGAATGTTTTCACCTTCCACCCCGAAGCGACCATTCATGTCCAGCGGCATCTCGCCGAGGTGCGCGAGCACGGGATGGCCGCGGGGCTCGCGCTCAACCCGGGGACGCCGTTGGCGCTGGCGGAGGAGGTCGTGCACGATCTCGATCTGCTTCTCATCATGACGGTCAATCCCGGGTTCGGAGGGCAGGCCTATCTGCCCGCGGCAAATGACAAGATCCGGCGGGCCCGAGCCCTGCTCGAGCGAGCCAACGTCCGGGCCGCGCTGGAGGTGGATGGTGGCATCACTCCCACCACCATTGAGGGAGCCTGGCGTGCGGGCGCCGACACATTCGTGGCGGGAACCGCCATCTTTGGAGAGCCGGACATCCAGGGCGCCGTGCGGGCCCTGATCAAGCAATGCGTGGAAAGGGTCTGACGATGTCGAAACAGTGGGTTCTGGTCCTGGCCGTGATCGGGGGGCTCATCGTTGGCGGGGTGTTGCTGGTCTTCTATGGTCCGGAGGTGGAACCGGTGGCCGTGGGGCAGAAGGCGCCGGACTACAAAGCGATCAGTCTCGCGACCGGCGATTCGGTGGCGCTACGCTCCCATTATCGTGGCCACGTCACGCTGCTGAACATCTGGGCCACCTGGTGCGAGCCCTGCAAGGTCGAGATGCCGGCGATGCAGCGCCTGTACGACTCCCTCCAGCCACAGGGTTTCCGGATCGCGGCGGTGAGCATCGACCAGGGAGGGCCAGACGTGGTCCGGGACTTTGCGCACCAACTCAAGCTCACCTTCGACCTGCTTCAGGACCGCAGCATGGACATCCAGCAGGTCTACGAGACCACGGGAGTGCCGGAGAGCTTCCTGCTCGACACCACGGGAGTCATCATGAAGCGCGTTATCGGCGCGTACGACTGGGCCGCGCCCGGAAACATCGCGCTGATTCGCCGCCTCCTGGGGGAGACCCCCTCCGGGGGCGCCGGGGTCACCACGGCCGCCAGCGATGCGCCCCGGAGCGACACGCTGCACCCCGCCACTCGATGAACCTGCTCGCGATCGAGACATCATGCGACGAGACCTCCGCGGCTCTGCTTCGTGAGGAGGTGGATGGCACGCGGCTGGGCAGCTGCGTCATCCTCTCGCAGGATGTCCACCGGATCTTCGGCGGCGTGGTTCCCGAGCTCGCCAGCCGGGCCCATCTGGCCACCCTGGGGCCGGTCGTGGATCAGGCGCTGGTGGAGGCGGGCCTCCGGCTCGAACAGCTCGACGCCGTCGCCGTCACGGCCGGACCGGGGCTGGTCGGGGCACTCCTGGTCGGTGTGATGTACGCCAAGACCCTCGCGAGACGACTGCGCATTCCGCTGATCGGCGTCCATCATCTGGAGGGGCATCTCTTCGCTCCGACCCTGGAACGCCACGACCTCGCCCCGCCATTCGTGGCGCTGCTCGTCAGTGGCGGCCACACCATGCTCCTCGACGTGGGCGAGTGGGGACACTACGTCCTGCTGGGCGAAACCCGCGATGACGCGGCCGGCGAGGCCTTCGACAAGGTGGCCGCGCTCCTGGGCCTGGCCTATCCGGGCGGGCCGGAGATCGAGCGGCTCGCGGCCCAGCGGAAGTCGGACCGGTTTCGCTTCCCGCGGCCCATGCTTCATACCGCCAACCAGCCGGGCCCGGAGCAGTACACCTTCTCCTTCAGCGGACTCAAGACGGCGGTCCGCCGAGCCGTCGAGCAGAGCGCCGACCTGACCCGCGACCGCCCCGATCTGGCCCGCGCCTTTCAGGACGCAGCCCTGGAGGTGCTGGTGGAAAAGGCCGCGGCCGCCATCGAGGCCACGGGGTATTCCACTCTGGTTCTGGGAGGAGGGGTGGCTTGCAACCTGGCCCTCTGCCACGCCGCCCAGAGTCGACTGACCGGCCAGGCGCGCGTCGTGGTTGCCTCCAACCGCCTCAACACCGATAATGCCGCCATGATCGGCGCAGCGGGTCTGTTTCGGCTGCGCCGTGGAGAGTCGAGCGGGCCCGACTTGGAGCCGCGCGCCGACCTCCCCTTCCCCGGTCTCGCTCGCGACCGGACTCCTCAAGGGATCACGCCATGAACGTCTATCCATTCGTCATCCACCTCGGACGCCTCGAAATCACCGGCTACGGCATTATGATGATGGTCGGATTCCTGGCGGGCGGCTGGCTCATTGCCCTCGAGTTGAGGCGCCGCGGGCTCTATGAGGAGTACGCCGCCGACATCACCGTCGCGGCTGTCATCGGAGGCATCGCGGGGGCCAAGCTCTGGTACTGGATTCTCAACCCGCAGTCGAGCCTCTTTTCGCGCGGCGGGCTGGTCTGGTACGGCGGCTTCCTGGGCGGCGCCCTGGCGGTGATGATCAACGGCTGGCGGCTCAAGGTCCCGATTCGGTGGACCTTTCACCTCTGCGCGCCCGCGCTGGCGGCCGCGTACGCCCTGGGCCGGATCGGCTGCTTCATCGTCAACGACGACTACGGGCGCCCGACCAGCCTGCCCTGGGGCGTGAAGTTTCCCGATGGCCTCCCGCCCACCACCGCCCTCAACATGCAGCAGCAGTTCGGCATTTCCCTCCCGCCGGGCACCGATCCGCAGACCGTGCTCGCGGTGCACCCCACGCAGCTCTACGAGGTCGTCATGATGCTCGCGGTCTTCGCGATGCTGTGGCGCCTCCGGCTGCGCGCCAAGCCGATCGGATGGCTCTTCGGAGTTTACCTGCTGGCGGCGGGAATCGAGCGGTTTCTGATCGAGATCGTGCGGGCGAAGGACGACCGCTTCTTCGGCATCTTCACCCTGGCTCAGGCGGTGAGCGTGCTGCTCATCGTCGGCGGCGCGTTCGCCATAGCCTGGCTCGCCAAGGCCCGCGAGCTTGAGCCGGGCCCCTATCTTGCCCACATGAATCAGGCCAAGGCCTAGTCGGCACTATTTGCCGGCACTTTTTGCCTCAAGCCGGCACTTCCTGCCGTGGTTGTTCGGGGGTCGCATCGTAACATCCTGCAGGCCTATTGCTTAGAAATTCGAGCCTGGTGGCATGTGAGATGCCTCACACATGGGCCCGGAAACTCGAAAAGTGGTAGGCCGAAGAAGAGTGGGCCGGACAACTCCGTCCGTACCCGTCAAACTCAGGGGGCGGTCTACCACCTCTCAAGACGCTCCAGCACCGGAGCGAGACCAGCCCGCCGGTCACACCGGCGGGCTCGTCGTTTCAGCACGTCAGGAAGAGCGGTGCGTCGTCGAGAGCAGGGCCTTGAGCCGTTCGATCTCGGCGCGTAACTCCGCCAGGTCGGCGTCCATGCGCTCGAGCGAGCGCAGCATGTCGCTTTCAACCCGAGGCGCCGGCTCGCGTACCGCGCTGGCCGCCACCGGTTCCGGCACCAGCTCGCTGGTCACCGGGAGGCGGCGCGGCTCGATGACGAAGGTCCAGACAATCCCGGCCACGAGAAGTAGGAGCAGCAGCCCCTGGAGCGCGAGTGACTCCATCGTCGGGTAGATCCCGAGCGCGGGAAGCCTCGGTCCGGAGGGCAGGACGGTTGTCCGGATCAGTTGGCCCTCCTGCAGCTCCGCGACCCCTTTGCCCGCGAAGACGAAGGCCATGTAATAGAGGAAAGCGCTGGTGACCCCGAAGAACGGCTTCAGAGGGATCCGTACCCCCCAGCGGTTGATGGCCAGGTAGATGACGGCCAGCGCCACCCCGCCGGCCACCATTCCCAGGAAGACCGGCGCCGCCCGTCCCGTATCGGCAAGAAAGAGGGCCTGGTAGAACAGCACCGTCTCGAACCCCTCGCGATACACGGCGAGGAAGGCAACCGACGCGAGCGCCAGCGCGGACCCGCTGGAGACCGCCTCCTGAACGCGCCCCTTCACGAACCGGTTCCACTTCGCCACTTCCATCTTCGATACCAGCCAGTAGCTCACGTAGAACAGCATCCCGGTCGCCACCAGCATCACGCCGCCTTCCAGCGCTTCCTGTGAGCTCCGGCTGGCGTTGAGGATCGTCTCGAGAAGGAGCGCGGTGAGGAGGCTCGCCCCGATGGCCGCGGCCACGCCGGCATGGATGTCGCGGCGCCGGCGGCCGGCGCCGATCCTGACCAGAAAGGCCATGACGGCACCGACCACCAGGATTGCCTCGAGCCCCTCCCGAAGGAGCAGCACGAACGACTGCACGAACAGATTGGCCGGCGAGGTCCGGTCACCGACCGTGCGCTCGGCGTTCTCCAGTCCGGCAAGCAGTCGACTGTGGATCTCACCGAGCTCGGCGGCGGTGGCGCCGCCCGCTGCCCGCGTGCGGAGTGCGGCAAAGTCGGACTCGAGATCGGTGGCCAGAGCGGGAGCCTTGGCCCGGACCCCGCGTTCGACCTGCTCGAAGGTCATATAGGCATCGAACGCCTTGGCACTCGCTTCCGCGCCCTGTCCTCGCTGCGCCAGCGACATCACCGAGTCCAGCTCGGACCGCACCTGGCCGAACACCTGGCCCGCCAACTGGACCGGGGATTCCGTGGCCGCGAACGACCGCACCGCGGCGACCTGTCGCCGGGTCGCCGGCGACGCGGGATCGGCACCCGGGGCCAGTCGGCCGGCCAGGGCCGAGTCGCTCATCCGCGCGGTGACCGGGAAACTGCGCAGCGCCGTCGGAACCGCGCCGGCTGGTGAAGGGTCTCGCAGCACCGAGGCATACAGTGCCGCCGACCACCGCTCATTGGCGGAGAGCCGCCCCTCGAAGGCCGGCATGGCCGTCCCCGTCACACCGATCGTAATGCGGCGATAGAAATCGAGCGGCGTGGCCCCGGTGAGTTGGCGGAAATCGGTGAGATCCGCGGGAGGGGGAACCAGCACGGTGCCCGCGGGGCCGTCGCCACGACCTTCCTGACCGTGGCAGCTGGCGCATTGGGAGGCGTAGATCCGGGCCCCCTGGGCCAGTGACGGAGTCTGCTCGGGGATTTCCTCGAGCGAGACGTCGAAGGTCTTCGTGAGATACACCCCAAGATCGCGCGCCGCTACCGCGACCGAATCGACCGCGGCAGTGCGTGAGACGAGGCCCATCAGCACGTCGAGCCTGAGCAAGACCGGTTTCGCGGAAGCTTCCGGGAGGACGTTCGCACTCCGCCGCGCCTCTGAGAGAAAGAGCTTCGCCTCCTCCACTTCCGCCGGTGCGACCAGCCGCCCGTCTCTGATCCCGTTGCCGTACTCCTCGGCGGCCAAAGCCGCGGTGGCCGCGATCCGCCGAATCACGACGACGGAATCCTGGCCCGAGTCCGCGGGAAGATGGGAGCGGAGTGGGAGTAGGAGGCACAGCGCAGAAATGAGAAACATTCTCAACCAAGATTTGAATGGCGAGGAAAACTAGAGACCGGCCATCGGGATTGCTAGGGGAAGCGGGTCTCGGAGCTAACTTCCTCCCATGAGCACCATCCCAGCCATCGATCCGGTCAGCGGCCGCACCTTTGCCGAATCACCGGTTACCTCGCTCACCGACCTGCCGGCACTGGTGGACCGCGCGCGCCGGGCGCAGTCGGTGTGGTCCCGGCGTCCGCTCGCCGATCGGCTACGGGTCGTTCGACGGTTCCAACGGCGCCTCTTCGATCGCCGTCAGGAGTTGGCCGCGCTGGTCGCTCGGGAAAACGGAAAGCCCGCCGCCGAGTCGATTCTCACCGAAGTGGCGGTCACGCTGGATCTCGCGCGCTATTACCTGCGAACGGCGCGAACGATTCTCAGGCCCACGCGCATCCGCTTCGGGAACCCGGCCTTCCTTGGTCGCCGCGGCCGCGTGTACTGGGAGCCGGTGGGAGTGGTCGGGGTCATCTCGCCCTGGAACTACCCCCTCATGCTGCCGTTCGGCGAGATTCTGCCAGCCCTGTTGGCCGGGAATGCGGTCTTGTTCAAGCCCAGCGAGTTCACCCTCCAGACCGGGCGGGCCGGCGCGGAGCTGCTATGGGAGTCCGGCCTCGACCCGGATCTCTGTCAGCTGATCGTCGGCGCCGGTGAGGCAGGAGCGGCCCTGATCGGGGCCGGGCTCGACAAGATCTTCTTCACCGGAAGCGTCGCCACCGGGCGGAAGGTCGCCGTCGCGGCGGCCGAGCGACTCCTCCCGGTCAACCTGGAGCTGGGGGGAAGTGATCCGTGCATCGTTCTCGCCGATGCCGATCTCGATCGAGCGGCCAGCGGGGTGGTCTGGGCGCGGTTCACCAATGCCGGCCAGACCTGCGTAGCGGCCAAGCGGGTCGTCGTCGAGCGCGCGGTGGCTCAGCGATTCGTGGATCTCCTGGTCGCGAAAGCGGAGGCGCTGCGTCTCGGCACCGGGCCGGACGTGGACATGGGACCTCTGATCCGGCCGGCCCAGGTGAATGAACTGGAGCGTCAAATCGCGGCGAGTGTCGACCGCGGGGCGCGGGTGGTCACCGGAGGCCATCGCCGACCGGACCTCGGTGCCACCTTCTTCGCACCCACGATTCTGGTGGACGTTCCGGTCGACTCTCCGCTGTGGCGGGAGGAGGTATTCGGCCCCGCGCTTCCCGTCGTCGCAGTAGCCGACCAGGAGGAGGCGGTCCGCATCGCGAATGCGTCCGCGTACGGGCTCTCGGCCAGCATCTGGACTGGAGACCGGCGGCGCGGCGAGCGTCTCGCGCGCCGGCTCGTGGCAGGGGCGATCATGGTCAACGACGCCGCCAGCCACGTCGGCGCCGCCGAGGTCCCCCACGGCGGTGTCCGGGAATCGGGGATCGGCCGAACCCACGGCGCGCACGGGCTGCTCGAGATGTGTGTGCCTCGCTTCGTGGGCAGCGACCTGTTCGACCGCATGCGCAAGCCGTGGTGGTTTGGCTACACCGCGGAAAGCGCCGCGAACCGGGACGCCTTCCTGCGGTTCGCCTTCGCCCCCTCGTTCTGGCAGCGGCTGCGGGCCGCCCCCCGGGCGCTGGGACTGTTGATCAACCGGCGGCCGATCTAGACCACCCGCACCACCACGGCCACGGCCCCCGCGGTGGCGTCGGAATGCGAGAGCGACAGTTCGATGTGCAGCGGACCATGCTGGTTCGCCAGGCTGCGCGCCCTTCCGAGGAGGGTGAGCGAAGGACGACCTTCAGTCTCGCGCTCCACCTGCAGGTCACCCCACGTCACGCCGCTTGCCCCCGGCAGGGCCTGCAGCGCCTTGTAGGCTGCTTCCTTGGCCGCGATGCGCGCCGCGATGTGCATGGCCGGTCGGTGCTTGCCGACGACGTAGGCTCGCTCGCGCGCGGTGAGGAACCGTTCGATTACACGATCTCCGTGGCGGGCGAGCATCCGTTCCACCCGAGCGATATCCACGAGATCGATGCCGACCCCGATCAGTTCCATCGGGTCCAGATCGCCTCGGCGATCCCTCGGAGGGGGCCCGGGACGGGGAGGTAGCCGCCGAGCACGAGACCCGCGTACCCCGCGAGACCGAACAGTACGAGGCCCACGGCGACGAGTGGCCAGAGCGGCCGTCGCCAGGCGCGCACCTCCTCAATCTCGACTGCCCATTCATGCCATTCGAGCGCGAGGGCGTCTTCGAGGCCGAGCCAGGCCGACTCGACGCGGCGAGCCACCAGGTTCAGGGCGTCCTGCCATTCCCGGAGCGCGCCAGGCGAGGCCCGCTCCCGCCGGAGCCGGTGGCCAGCCTGGTCGAAGGACTCGAGCGCGCGCTCGAGAGCCGGGGTGCCGGTGGCGAGCCGCGCGGCGAGGGCCGCAACTTCGTCCGGGTCCAGCGGCAGCGACCGGGCCCGACGCCCGGGGAGTCGGGCTTCCCTGGCCGCCGCGACAAGCCGCTGGCTGATGGCTTCCGCGCCCCGGGCGGCCACCGAGTGCACGGCGTTCTGCCACACGCCGGCCAGGGCCTCATGGCTCAGCGTGACGAGTGCCAGCTCCCGTTCGCCCTGATCGGCCCAGCGGCGGGCTTCGCCCGCCAGGTCGAACAGTTGGGTCACGAGAGCGAGCCGGATGTCATCGAGGGAAATCCATTGCGGTACCGCGCCGGGGGGTGGGGGCGGGGGAGCGACGAGCCTCCCCAGCGACGGCCCGAGCTCGGGAATGACCAGCGTGCCAGGGCCGGTGCCCGCCGTCACGGTTCCATCCCGGACGGGGCAGTCGCGGCGCCGTCGAGGATCGCCTCGAGAACCCGAGGCGTATCGCTCAGGTCGGGAAAGACGTGGTCGGCCCCGGCGGCCTGGAGGGCGTCGACGGGATAGGAGCCGGTAGCCACACCGATGGTCCGGGCCCGGAGGCTCCGCCCGCAGGTGACGTCTGCCGGCGTATCGCCGATGATGACGATCTCCCGTCCCTGCGGCTCCCGTCCGAAGTGCTCCATTGCCCGGCGCGCCGCGATGGCCGGAAGATCGGGCCGATGGGCCGAATCCGACCCATACGCGCCGACCCGAAACCGTTCCGGAGCAATCCCCGCCGCGGCGAGTTTGAGCGCTGCCCCCTCCGCGAAGTTCCCAGTGAGGAGGCCCAGTACGACATCCAGTCGCTGCTCCAACGCGTCCATCAGGCCGGGGATTCCGGGCAGGATGGTGGTGCGGGTGCGCTCGTCCTGGAGTTCATCCGCCAGGAAAGCGAGATACCGCCGGCACAGCCCGCGGATGAACACGGGATCGCCGGCGCGCCGGTCACCGGCCACCTGCAGCATCTCCGCGACGATCTGAGGGTCGGTCTTGCCATCGAAGCGCACCCCCTCGAACGCCGTCGTGGGTCCGATCTCCGCCACCAGGGCGGCGGTAATGGCCCGCCGTCCCGCGCCCGCGGTGAGCAGAATCGTCCCGTCAATGTCGAACAGGACCAGGGTGGACGCGGGCGACGTCACGCGAGCCTCCGCACTCGAACCAGTTGCGTTCGGAGCAGCATGGCCCGGGCACCCGAGCCCCAGGCTTCCCGGACCAGCCCTCCGCAGGCGAGGGTCGAGTGCACCAGCGTGTCCCCCGCCCCGGCCACGGCGACGTGCGTGATCCGGTCACCCCGATCGGAGAAGAACAGCAGGTCGCCGGGGGTGCGGTCCTCGGGGCGAACGGGCTCGCCCGCTTCAGCCTGCTGCGCGGCATCCCGGGGAAGCGTGACTCCGCGCGCCAGGAAGGCCGTCTGCACCAGGCCGGAGCAATCCACGCCCCAAGGCGTCACCCCGCCCCATTGATACGGGGTGCCGGCGAAGGTCTGGAGCGCCCAGAGATCCGGGGTCACGCTGCGGGCGTGGGCGACCACGCGGTCGTAAGGGAGCACGCGGCCGGCCACCACGCTCCCGCGCCGGCCATCGGGCAGGTCGATCCGGGGGCTGGCGAGCCCGACGCGGGCGCGCACGGGGAGCCGCACGATGATCCCGTCCTCGCTCAGCACGACCGCTCCCTCGCTCCACCCCGTCGCCGTCTCCCGCCACCCCCGGGCGATCTCGTGATCGGTCTCGAGCGCGTAGCCGATATGCACCCAGCCCTCGTAGTGATCGACGTCGAGGCGAACCCGGCGCCATTCTCCCTGGTGCTCGAGCACGCGGGCCGTCTCACCCAGCACGAACTGCGTCACCTGCTCGGCGCGGAGGCTTGGCTCCCGCAGGACCGGCGCCACGCCGCTCCGCCCCACCAGCGAGGTCGTCGTCACTTGCTCTGGCACTCCTTGCACAGGGTCACGCCCTGGAAGGTGCAGACGATGCAGATGAAGGTGCCGCACTTGTCGCAGGGATAGCCTTCCGAGGCACGCTCCTCGCGCCCGCAGGCCCGGCAGATCATGGCGTCATGCTCGCGGAGCTCTTCCTTCTTCATTGGTCCTCCCCTCTGCCGCGGTCGGGCTGGAGCCCGGGGCCGCTCTCAGTTCGTGATCGCGTAGCGCTTGATCTTGTTGATCAGGGTCGCTCGCGAGATGCCGAGCTCCTGCGCCGCCCTGGTCCGGTTACCGCCGTGATGCCGCAGGGTCCGTTCGATGTGCGCCCGTTCCAGCTCGTCCAGCGACATCGGCGTGTGCCGGCGGTCGCCCGGGCCGGGACGGTTGCGGAATTCTCCCGGCAGGTGCTCCAGCGACACCGTGGGCTGGCCACGCCCCAGGATCAGCGCCCGCTCGAGCACGTTCCGCATCTCCCGCACGTTGCCGGGCCAGGCGTGGGCCAGCAGCCGCTCCAGCGCCTCGGGGCCGATCGTGGCCGGCGCGTCCATTACTTCGCGCTGCAGCTCGTTCACAACCGTGAGGAGCAGCGACAGACGATCGTCCCGACTGCGCTCCCGAAGCGGCGGCAGCGTGAGCGGCATGACGTTCAGGCGGTAGGCAAGATCCTCGCGGAACTGGCCGGCCTCGGTCAGTGCGGTCAGGTCCCGGCTGGTGGCGGCGAGCACCCGGACATCCGCGGTGAGATCCCGGACCCCGCCCACGCGCCGGAAGGTGCGGGTCTCCAGCAGCCGGAGCAGCTTGGGCTGCAGCTCCGCGGGCAGGTCGGTGACCTCCTCGAAGAAGATCGAACCGCCTTCCGCGGTCTCCACCAGGCCGGGCCGCCGCTCGCGTCCCTCCTGCTCGGTGGCGCGCTCCTCCCCGAACAGCTCTGCATCCAGGCCCGCCGGGCTCTTGCCGAACGCCTGCACGGCAACGAAGGGGCCGCCGGCTCGCGGGCTCAACTGGTGCAGCATGCGCGCGAGCCAGGACTTCCCCACACCCTCTTCTCCCCGGAAGAGTACCGAGGTCCGGTCGGAGAGAGCCACCAGTCCGGTCTGCCGGACCAGCTCCCGCGCCTCGTCGGACTCGCCCAGCGACTCCAGTCGATCGCTCACTCCCCCCCGCAGGAGGAGCAGGTCGTTGAGCCGTCGCAGGCGGACCTTGTCCGCCACCCGGGCCACCGCGGCGAGGAGGTGGTCCATGTCCATCGGCTTGGTAAGGAAGTTCTCGGCGCCGAGTTGCATGGCCTGCACCGCCGTCGCCACGTCGGCATGGCCCGTGAGGACCACCACGGCGGCGTTGCGCTCCCGGAAGCGGCGGAGCGCCTCCAGCCCGTTCATGCCCGGAAGCTGCAGGTCGAGCAGGACCACTTCCGGACGCAGCCGGTCGTACGCGGCGATCCCGCTCTCGGCGTTCAGTTCCCGAGCGACCTCGTAGCCGGCGCGCTCGAAGACCAGCCCGACGGTGCGCAGGACATCGACGTCATCGTCGACGAGCAGAACGGAATCAGGCATCGCGCGTCCTCGAGATCCGAGTGAGGTCCCGCGGGAGCCGGAATGCGAACCGGGCTCCGCCCTCGGGACGGTTTTCCCCATGGATCTCGCCGCCATGCGCGCGGATGATCCCATGGGAAATCGAAAGGCCCAGGCCGGTTCCCTGCCCCTGCGCCTTGGTGGTGAAGAACGGCTCGAACACCCGGGACAGCGCTTCGGCGGGAATCCCGGGCCCGCTGTCGAGCACCTCGAAGCCGGCCCACCCCGCGTCCCACCAGGTGCGCACGGTCGCGTCCCGGCGGGGCATGGTCTCCATGGCCTGAGCCGCGTTTACCAGGAGATTGGTCACGACCTGCCGCACCTGATCGGGATCGCCGGTGACCGTGGGCAGGGTGGGGTCGAGCCCGAGAGTCCAGACCACACCGTGCTCGGCGAGCGCCGGCGTGGCGGCGAAGGTATCGCGAACGATCACGTTCAGGTCCGTCTCCTGACGCTCGATCGGCCGCAATCGGGCGAAGGTGAGGAGATCGTTGACGATGCGAGCCGCGCGCATCGCCTCGCGACGCATCGTGTCCAGACCCTGCGCCACATCAGACGAGGTTCCGCCTTCGAACTGGAGGGCCTGAGCCATGGCCGCGATGCCGGCCAGCGGATTGTTGAGCTCGTGTGCGACGCCGGACACCAGGCCTCCCAGCGCCGCCATCTTCTCGGAATGGTTGAGCCGCTCGCGCAGCTCCACCTCGTCGGTCACGTCCCGCGCGATGGCGAGCACCGCCCGCGCCCCTCCTCGCTCATCCACCGGCACGGCCACCGCGGAGGCCTGGCGAATGACCCCGTCGGACCGCGCGAAGCGGAACCCGAAATCGCGGGTCTCCCCTCGATAGCTGCGGCCGAGCTCCTCCTGCAGAGACGGCCAGTCAGCCTTCAGCACGAAATCCGCCAGCCGTGGTCCAGGCCGCGGCGTGACCAACCCGGCCAGGCGGAGCGCCGCCCGATTGGCCGAGAGGAATCGACCGTTGGGATCGAGAGTGAAGATCGCGAGGGGCGCGCGGTTGAAGAGGGCCCGAAAGCGGCGTTCCGAGCGGCGCAGCGCCTCGGCTGCCAGGCGCTCCCGCGTCACGTCACGGGCCACGGCCACGGTGCCGGCGGGCGTGCCGCGTTCCTCCAACGACGCCCGCGACACTTCGGCGATCCGCATCCCATCGGGCCGGCGGATGAGCGATCGATACCGGCGGCTGGCTCCCGGGTCGGGCGTGCCACGGATGGTGTCGTCCGGAAGCAGGAGATCGAGGCTCTGGCCGGCCAGTGCGGGCTCGGGTACGCCGAACAACTCGGCGGCGGCCGGATTGGCGGACAGTACGCGGCCGTCCGACCCGGCCAGAATGATCGCGTCGTGCGCCGTCTCCACCAGGCGCGTGTAGCGCGACTCCAGCCGCACGTATTGTGTCAGGTCGTCGAGGGCGACCACGAAGCCGCCGTCGGAGCGCGGGGTGGCAGTGACCGCCAGGTGCTGGCCGCTCGGCGTGTCCAGAAAGAGGCTTACCCGGTACCCCCGGGCTCGGGACAGGGTGAGCGGGTCCTGTCCGCCCGAGGGCCAGTCGAGAAACAGGCTCGACAGCGCCACACCCGGGAGCTCCGTCACGTTCACGCCGGCCAGGCTCGCCACGAAGCGATTGGCGCGGTCGATGGTCCCGTCGCCATTGACGAGCGCCAGCCCGTTGCCGGTCCCGTCGAAGGCGGACTGCCATTCGTTCTTGACGCGCACTACTGTGTCGAGCAGGCGTCGCATCCCGATCGCCAACGCGGCCTGATCCGCGAACGCCAGGGCGAGGACCCGGTCGGAGGCCGAGTAATCACGCGGCTGGTCGTGATAGAAGGCCAGCCACCCGATCACGCCCCCGCCGTAGGTGAGGGGAAGCGCGGCCACGCCGACGAAGCCCTCGGCCTGGATCGCGGCGTGGACCGGGTTGCCGGTGTCCTCGCGCGCGTCCCGGACGAAACGCGCCTCCCCGGCCAGCACCATCCGGCTCCAATGAGCCTGGTGCGCATGCTGCTGCACGGCCTCGACGTATGCCTCAGACACCCCAAGCCGGAGCACGCCGTGCACGGTCATGTCCCGGTCATCGAGGAGGAACACCGCCGCGCGGTTGGCCCCCAGCACTCGCATGCCCTCCTCGGCCACGGCCCGCACCGTGCCCGCGGTGTCTTCGGTCTCGGCCAGCAGGTGGGCAACCCGCCCGAGGGCGGCCACGTGCGACGCGGTCATGGACGGGAGGGGGCGATGACGCGGATGGCGCGCGGCACCGCCTCCGCGGTAAGGGGTGTGACGCCGTGCGGCTCTCCGTCGAGCTCCACCGGCTGCGGCTGCTCCGGCTCGACGGTGATCACGCGGCCGCGCGCGTAGCCGATGAACCCCGGGCCGGTGCCCGTGGCGGAACCTCGCTCCCGCAGCAGCTCCCAGACCGCGCGGACGCTGTCCACGAATCCATCGGCGCGTATCAGCACCGCGTCGAGCAGGCCATCGTCGGGCCGGATCCCGCTCCTGAGCTTTACGAATGGCGGGATGACTTCGCCGCAGTTGGCGATGAGCATCAGGGCCGCCGGCGCCTCGAAGCTCACGCCATCGACGGTGACCCGGAAGACGGTGCTCTGAAGCTGGGGCAGGAGGCGGAGCGTCGTGGCCACGTAGGCGCCGAAGCGCCACCGTCGCTTCTCCT
>Ga0335081_10005954_pt1 | contig 19327 bp, 17 predicted proteins | sample Lox_Sample_35_FD_206713 | JGI IMG/M metagenome (GOLD analysis project Ga0335081, IMG submission 206713) | Soil microbial communities from Loxahatchee National Wildlife Refuge, Florida, United States - Lox_Sample_3.5 | ecosystem: Environmental > Terrestrial > Soil > Wetlands | place: USA... | reverse complement strand
AGGTCCCACACGGTGACTCCTAGGGATGTGCCGCGAGCGGCGGCTAGCCTGGCCTGCCCAGGCTTTAGCCAAAGTTCAGTTAACGGTCAGGAATCGCCAGGGGAGAAGGTCCCTTGCAGCACCCATGCACGGGCTTCCAGGTTCCTAACAGGACCCATGCGGGCCGGACCCGGATGGCCGGCGGAAAGACACGCCAAGGCCGCGTAACCGCGGCCCGCGGGTAACCCGCAGGCCTACGTCTCCGGGGAGTCGGGGATGAGCGCGTGCCGCCGGTGCCAGCCGCGCAGGCCGTGGCTCATCTCGTCCATCAGCGCCGAGGGCGGGACGGCCAGCACCGGGCATCGCGCGTGCGCCAGGCAGTAGCGGCTCACCGAACGATGCAGCACCCGCCCGATTCCGACCCGGCGGCCCGTCCCGATGATGAGCAGGTCGTCCGGCTGGTCAGCGGCTTCGACCAGCACCGGGCCGGTCTCGCCGCGGACGGCCTGCGGCTCGACGTGCAGGTCGTCGGGCACCCCGCCCAGGCCGGCGTCGAATGCGGCCCACAGCCGCTCCCAGGCGGCCTCACGCCAGATCTTGCGCAGGTAGGGCGAGGAATGCCGTCGTTCCGCGAGGTCGCCCCCCGGGGGAACCCAGGCGGTGACGGCCAGCAGCGGCACGCTCCGCTGCCTGGCCTCGTCCGCCGCGTACCGCAGCGCTTGCAGGCTCCCTAGAGACCCATGCACGCCAACAATGATCCGACGCACCGTGGGCACGGCAACTCGCCTCCTGACTGACACCGAGCGCCATTGTCCGCGGCGGCGCCCGCCACCGCGTACCCATACAGTTAACCTCTATCCGCGTCGTGCGGCGCCATTCCTGGCGGCCTTCTCGCGCCCGTCTCACGCCCTTCCGCGGTCACCAGATATAGGCGTTGACCTTGAGGACCCTGGTGCCGGTGATGCGATAAACGCGCCAGTTCCTGGCGGATGGGGGTGCCCGGTGGCCGTAGGGGACCAGCAGGGCGACGTGCTCGCCCGGGGCCGCGCTCCCCGCCGACGCGCAGCCGGCGTAGAACGCGATCGGGATGTACTGCACCCCCTGGATCAGGCACGGCGGCCGGACGCCGCGGGCGGCCAGCGCGGCGGCGATCCGGGTGTAGTCGTCGTGGAACGTGATGGTCCCGCCCGTCTCGTGGTCCAGGACCAGGTGCTGGGCCAGCAGCTGGACGGCCAGGAGGCACGCCGCCACCGCGGTCATGGCCGGCCGCAGGTCCCGGCCCATCCCGGTGACGAGGTAGCCGAGCCCGTCGGCGGCCGGGACGGCCAGCAGCGCGTAGGCGGGCAGCAGGAACCGCGGCGCCGCGTAGTTGATCATGAACAGGTACTGCGCGGCCACGCACAGAGCGCACGCCGCCGGCAGCAGCACCGTCCCCAGGGCAAAACCGCCGCCGGCCCGCCGCGCTGCCATCACGGCCAGCGTCACCAGCACCGGCAGCAGGAACCACCACAGATCCAGTTCGGGGTACCTGACGCCGACGGTGCACGGCCGGCACAGCGTCGGCCCGTTCAGCGCGCGCAGCTCGTCCGGCAGCGCGAAGTGCAGCCCGAACCCGCCCTGCTCCGCCCCGGCCGCGTGCAGCCGCGCGGTAACGCCGCCGAAGCGCGCGTAGGCCTCGGCGACCCACTCGGCGCCGCCCGCCACCAGGCCCAGGACGACCGCGGCGCCCGCCGGCCAGTGCCGCCACACCGCCATCGCCGCGACCAGCAGCGGCACGGCCAGGTAGACCGCGTCCCCCGGCCGCACCAGGGTCACGAACGCCACGCTCCCGCCCAGCCCGGCCAGCCAGGCCAGCGCCCGGCCCCCGTCCGGACGCGCCGCGTTCAGGAAGCAGCCCACGGCGGCCAGGCTGCCCAGCGCCGACCAGACGTCCGGCATGGCCTGCGGCCCGTAGTACTGCGCCACCCACAGGCCGCCGAACAGGACCCCGGCCAGCGCCAGCACCCACGCCGGGCGCAGCCGCCGCCACGTCCACAGCGCCAGCGTCAGGCCGAACCCGCTGGCCAGCGACAGATACACCCGCAGCACCGCCACCGAGCCGGTCAGCGCGGCCACCGGCGCGACCAGCAGCGGCACGCCGCGAGCCCGCGCCGGGTCGAACCAGGCGGCCGGCGCGTGCCCGCTCACCTGGCTGACGTAGACGACCTCGTCCCAGCTCAGCCCCATCCGCGGCGGGACGAACAGCAGTTCCGCGGCGGTGAACGCGACGCCCACCGCGACCAGCCACAGTGCTTGCCCCCCGGGGACGACCCCCCGGTGACCCCCCGCCCGGGGGGACCCATCCCCCCGGCCCCCCCTTGCACGCCCGGGCCAGGCCACCCGGTTCATCTGCCCGACGCTAGTCGGCGCGGACGCCGAGCTCGTCGATGCGGGCCAGCATCTCGGCCGGGTCGGCGTAGACCCGGTACGCCCCGGCCCGCTCCAGTTCCTCCCGGCCGTACCCGCCGGACAGCAGCCCGACCCCGAGCGCCCCGGCCCGCCGCGCCGCGAGCAGGTCCCACACGCTGTCGCCGACCACCATCGCATGCCGGGGCTCCACGCCGAGCTCGGCCGCCGCGGCCAGGAACAGGTCGGGGTCCGGCTTGGCGTGCCGCACCAGGTCACGGGTGATCATCGGGGTGTCCTCGGGCAGCCCGAGCAGGGCCAGCGCGGGCCGAGCCGTCGCCGCGTAGCCGCTGGTCGCGATGGCCCAGCGCACGCCCGCGTCGGTGAGCGCGGCGAGCAGTTCGCCCGCCCCGGGCAGGGCCGTGACCCCGTCCATCTGGGCCCGGTACTCCGCCGCGTGCGCCTGCTGCAACGCCTCGATGTCCGCCTTGGACAGCGACACCCCCGTCTCCCGCAGCAGCGCGGACACGAACAGCCCGCCGCTCATCCCGATGCGCCGGTGGATCCGCCACACCGACAGGTCGATGCCGATCCGGGTCAGCGCCGTCCGCCAGGCGATGACGTGCTGGTAGACGCTGTCGATCAGCGTCCCGTCCAGGTCGAACAGGAACGAGGGAACCGGGGATTCGGTGTAGGCCATGGCCCAAGTCTGCCCGCACCGCCGCCGCGCCGTGGCCACGTCCCCCCGGCCGGCTAGGCGCCGGCCACCGCGACCACGCCCTGCATGGTGCCCAGGTAGGCGCGGTTGCCTACCATGGACATCGAGGAGAAGTGCGGCAGCGAGGTGCCCAGCCTCAGCGAGTAGCGGATCGCCCCGGTGGCCGGGTTGAGCTGGTACAGCGTCCCCGAGACCCAGTCGGTGACCCAGACCGCCCCGCCGCCGACGACCGGGGAGCCCTGCGCGCTGGCCGGCCCGCGCCACAGCACGCGGATCTTGTTTCCCGCGGTGCTGATCGCGGCCATCCCGCCGTCCATGCACGGCTCGTACACGGTGCTGCCCTGGACCGCGGCCCCGCCTTTCGCATCGCAGACGGGCGCCTCCGCGACCTGCCCGCCGACGCCGCCCAGATGGGCCGCGCTGACCAGGTACGCGGTGCCGCTCTTGCCGTCCGCGAGCAGCATGCCGTTCGCCAGCAGCGCGGGCTGGGTGGAGCCGAGGTCGAGGTCGTTCTGGTTGTCGTGGTACCAGCTTGACGGCGCGAAGATGCCGGTCTGCTTCAGGGCCGGGGACAGCGCGGTCACCGAGTCGCTGCCGTCGAACTTGGTGCTGGTCTCCGAGCCGTTGCCCACGCTGACGTACAGGGTGCCGTCCGGGCCGCGGACCGGGCCGGCGGTGCCCCAGATGGCGCCCTCGCGCGGTGTCGGCACCACGTAGGACACCAGCGGCCCGCTGCCGCTGAGCGGGATGCCCACCACCGACCCGCGGTACGGCCCGCAGTCCCCGTACAGCCCGCCGAACGCCACGTACACCCGCCCTTGCTCGATGACGAGTCCGGGCCGCTGCTGGTCGTACCGCGGCTGCCCGTCCGGCGTGGGGATGTCGCGTTCCACCTGAACGGTTCCGTCGGTGGCCGAGAGGCCGACCAGCACGTGGTGGTATCCGGTGGTTTCCGCCACGGCGTAGACCAGCCCGTTGCTCGAGTCGTAGGCCGGCGTCCCGGTGATGCCGAGCGGGTCGATGTTGCCGCACGGCAGGCTGGACAGCGGCACCGGGGTGCCGACGTTCGTCCGCCAGACGACGTGGCCGGTCCCCTGGTCCAGCGCGTAGATCGAGTCATTCTCCGTCGCCGCGATCACGACCGAGCCGACCAGCAGGGGCTGGCCGTAGACCGCGCCGTCCAGGCGCGCCTGCCAGGCGACGCTCAGCGGGCCCGCCGCGGCCGTGTTGGCGGCGACGCCGCTGCGGCCGGAGTCATGGCCGTACGTGGGCCAGTCCGTGCCGGGATGCCCCACCCCGGAATAGTCGGGGGAGGTCAGCGTCTTGACCGGCGGCGCCGAGCCGGCCGGCGTCGCGTCCCCGCCTCCCGGCGAACTGGTGCACCCCGCCGCCGCGGCCAGGAAGCCGCCGGTGAGCACCGCCGCCGCGAGCCTGGCCGTGCGCGCGAGTCTCATCCGCATCCCCCCAGTCTGCTCCGTCCCGCCCGCCATTACGGCCGCACCCCCTCCCACCCGCCTGATATCCCCCCCTTCTTTTCCCCGCTGGCGTCCCCCTCTTCCCCCTGGCGTCCGCTGGTCCATGCGGGCCCTGAAGAAGCCGCGCGCCTGGAGTCCTTGAGGTTTCCGGGCGCTTCAGCGGCGCTGCCGGGCCGGGCGCGGCCAGGTCTCGTAGGCTTGCCGGGTGACACACTACAGTCGGCTGGCCAAGATCGTGATCGACGTCCCGCCTGCTGATCATGACCGCGAGCTGGCGTTCTGGAGCGCGGCGGCCGGCCAGCCGCTGACCCGGTTCGACAGCCACCCCGAATACCACGGGGCCGCGCTGCATGGCCAGGAGTTCTGGCTGCTCATCCAGCGACTTGGCCAGGGCCCGGCCAGGGTGCATATCGACATCCACACTGACGACCTGCCGGCCGAGATAGCCAGGCTGGAGGAACTCGGTGCCGAACGGGTCCGGCAGGCGCACTCCTGGCAGGTGATGCGCGATCCTGCGGGGCTGCTGTTCTGCGTGATCCCGGAATCGCCGGGAGCGCTCAACGACGGCAACGCGCAACGCTGGGACTGATCCGGCCGCGCCATGCCTGCCGGCTCATCGCCGGCTGGCATCGATCCGCGGCAGGCAACCTCAGCCGGTGAGGCCGGCCAGGGCCTGTTCCAGCCGGGCCAGGGACGCGGCGATCCAGGGGAGCGAGCACGGGTCGGCCGAGTTCAGCGCGGCGATGCGCTCGTTGTCGGTGTCGCCGTAGAGCATGGAGGTCGCGACCCGCAGCCGCAGCCGCCCGGTCTCCTCGCCGAACGCGCTGCCCGGCAGTACCCCGACGCCGTACTTGTGCAGCAGCACCGCCGCCAGGCCCTCATCGCTGGTGATGCCGTGCCGCTCGAGCAGGACGTCCGCGAGCGGCGAGAAGTCCGGGTAGAGGTAGAACGCCGCCTGCGGCGCCGGCACCGGGGCGCCGGCCGCGGCGAACCTGAGCGCGATCGCCCGGGCGACGCAGCCGTGCAGCCGTCGGCTGAGCGCGACCCGCTCCGCCAGCTCCGGCGGTTCGCTGAAGGCGAGCGCGGCGGCCTGCTGCACCGGCCCGGCCGGAGCGGACCAGATCTCGCTGCCGATCCCGAGCAGGCGGGCGCGCAGCTCGTGCCCGAGCCCTCCGTCGGGCAGCCGGGCCACGCCGAGGCGCCAGCCTCCCAGGGCGAGGTTCTTGCTTACGCCCGTGGTGATCGCGGTCCGTTCGGGAGAAATGACGGCGGGACTGGTGTACGGCGCGGCAGGGTCGTGCACCAGGTCCCGGTAGATCTCATCCGAGATAAGGACGAGGTCGTGCGCCTCGGCGACCGAGCACACCGAGCGCACGGCCGCGGGCGGGGCCAGCGTCCCGGTCGGGTTGTCGGGCAGCGTGAGAACGACCGAACGGATCCGGCGGCCGGCGGCGCGGGCCGCGGACACGGCGCGGGCCAGTTGCTCCGCGTCGGGCACGCCCCCCTGGCCGGGGACGAAGTGCGCCGCCCGCCCGGCCAGGCTCGCCTGCGCGGCGTAGCTGACCCAGCTGGGCCGCGTAACGGCGACATCGCCGCCGATGGCCGTGATCAGGCCGAACAGCAGGGCCTTGCTGCCCGGCCCGCAGACCACCGCCCCGGTGTCGGTGGGCAGGCCCCGCCTGGCCCAGTAGCAGGCGGCCGCCTCGCGCAGCGCCGGGTGGCCGGCCACGGGGCCGTAAGCGTTGAAGCCCGCGGCCCGGGCCAGCGCCGCCCGCAGCATCTGGTGCGCGGGCAGCCCCGCCTCGCCGAAGGCGAGGTGCAGTACCGGTTCGCCATGGCGGCGCCGGGCGGCCATGGCCTCATTGGCGGCGAGCGTGGCGGAAACGGGAATGCTGACGGTGCCCAGAGTCGGGTGTTCCCGCTGAGCGGGCGTGGGCGTGACGGTGAGAGCCACTGAAGCTGGCACTTCCTAGCTGCGGGATTGGCGGATAAGGCTGCGGCGGGATCGGCGGGTAGGCGGAATCGCGGTGAAGGGACCTGGCCGGGATAAGTCCCATGGACTGTGGCAACCTTGCGCACCTTGCCAGTTTGCTGCGGGCCTAACCGTAAGTACAAGCGCTGATATCTATCGCAGAGACTAAGATTCTCTTATGCTCGACCTGCACAGGCTCCGCCTGCTCCAGGAGTTCGCCGCCCGCGGCAGCATCGCCAGGACGGCCGCGGTCCTCGGCTACACGCCGTCCGCGGTGTCGCAGCAACTCGCCGCGCTCGAGCGCGAGGCGGGCACCGCGCTGCTGGACAGGTCCGCCCGCCGGGCCGAGCTCACCGACGCGGGCCGGCGCCTGGCCGGTCACGCCGAGCGGATCCTGGCCATGGTCGAGGAAGCCGAGACCGACCTGTCCACCGAGGCTCAGGAGCCGGCCGGGCGGGTGGTGGTGACCGCGTTCCCGTCGGCGGCCGTCGCGTTCGCGCCCGCGCTCGCCCGCAGCCTGCGCACCCACCCCCGGCTGACGCTGGTGCTCCGGCAGACGCCGGCCCGGGAGGGGCTGCGGCAGGTCCGGTCCGGCGAGGTGGACGTGGCCATCGTGGACGACTGGACCAGCCGCCTGGCCGAGGAGATCGAGCCGGGCGGATCCATCCTGACGTGCTACCACCTGATCCGGGATCAGCTCGTGCTGGTGGTGCCGCGCGCGCATCCGGCGGCCAGCGCCAGCGGGCCCGTCGACCTGCGGGCCCTGCGGCACGAGCCCTGGCTGGCCGCGCCGGCCGGCGAGCCGTCCCGGCAGGCCGTGGACCGGCTGCTCGCCGCGGCCGGCGTGGCGCCGCCGGTGCTGTCGGAATTCGAGGGCATGTCCACGATCGTCAGCCTGGTGACGCGCGGCATCGGCATCGCCATCCTGCCGCGGCTGGCCGTCGCCGCGGCGGAACGCCGGGTCGCGGTCCGGAACCTGCCGCACGGCCTCGACCTGGCCAGGGACGTTCACGCCGTGGCCCGCACCGCGAGCGTGCGCCGCCCGTCGGTGGCGGTGATCGTGACCGCGCTGCGCGCGGCGGCCAGGGCGATGCCGGCACAGGAATCCACCGGACCCCGGTGACCTAAGCTGGCCCGGTGGACCTTCACCTCGACGGCGCGTCGCTGACCGCCCAGCTCGTGGACACCCGTTCGGTCAGCGGCGAGGAGGAGCCGATTGCCGACGCTATCGACGACGCGCTCCGGGCGCTGCCGCACCTGACCGTGCACCGGGACGGCAACGCGATCGTGGCCCGGACCACGCTCGGCCGCCCCGAGCGGGTGATCCTGGCCGGGCACGTCGACACCGTGCCGGTCGCGGGCAACCTGCCCTCGCACGTCGAGGGCTCCCGCCTGTACGGCTGCGGCACCACGGACATGAAGTCGGGGGTGGCGGTGCAGCTCCGGCTGGCCGCCAGCCTCACCTCGCCCGGCCGGGACGTCACCTACGTCTTCTACGACTGCGAGGAGATCGCGGCCGACCGCAACGGCCTGCTGCGGCTGAGCCGCAACAGCCCGGAGCTCCTGGCCGGTGACTTCGCGGTCCTGATGGAGCCCAGCTCCGCCGAGATCGAAGGCGGCTGCCAGGGCACGCTGCGCGCCGAGGTCGCCGTGGCGGGCCAGCGGGCTCACACTGCTCGCTCCTGGATGGGCCGGAACGCCATCCACGAGGCCGGCGCCGTCCTGGACGTGCTGCGCGGGTACACCCCCCGGGAGCCGGAAGTGGACGGCCTGCGCTACCACGAGGGCCTGAATGCCGTCGGCATCCGGGGCGGCGTGGCCGGGAACGTGGTGCCTGACGAGTGCGTGGTCACCGTCAACTACCGGTTCGCGCCGGATATCACCGGCGAGCAGGCGGCGGAACACGTTCGGTCGATGTTCTCCGGCTGGCCGGTGACGGTGCTCGACGTCGCGGACGGCGCGCGGCCCGGCCTGGGGCAGCCGGCCGCGGCCGAGTTCGTCGCGGCCGTCGGCGGGACGCCGCGGGCCAAGCTCGGCTGGACCGACGTGGCCAGGTTCTCCGCCCTCGGCATCCCGGCGGTGAATTACGGGCCCGGCATCTCGGAGATCGCGCACACCGCCGGCGAGTACGTCGAGATCGGCAAGATCGCCGAGTGCGAGGCCCGCCTGCGGACCTGGCTCGACGCCTCCTGAATGACCGCGCGGGCCGGCTAGCGGGCCGGGCCCGGCCCCAGCTTCATCAGCGTCGTGTGCTCGACGCCGTCCAGGCTCACCCAGATGACGGTGACGATGTCACCCGGGTGGTACTTAGCGGTGACGCCGGTCAGCGAGCCGGGCGTGGTGATCGGCTGGCCGGCCACCGAGGTGATCACGTCGCCGGCCACCATGCCCGCCGACGTGGCGGCCGTGTTGCACAGGACGCCGAGGACGAGCGCGCCCGCGGCGATCGGCGCCACCCGGGCCGGCACGCCGCCCTGGTTACCGGTCTGGCAGGACGGGCCGCTCCCGGCGGCCGCCCGGCCGATCCCGGACTGCTGCGCGTCGGAGGCCTGCTGCTGCGGATTCTCGCTGCTGCTCGTCGCGACCTCCACGCCGAGGAAGCCGGGCAGGCCGATGGACACGGTGGCGCTCGGCCGGCCCGATGCGATCTGCCTGGCGATGCTCAGGGCACTGTTGATGGGGATGGCGAAGCCGAGCGTGCCGCCGGACCCCGCGCCCTGGCCTGAGGAGGTGTTCGCGGCGGTGATCATGCCGATGACCTGGCCCGCGTTGTTCGCCAGCGCGCCGCCGGAGTCACCCTGCTGGATCTGGGCGTTGGTCTGCAGCATGTGGTTCAGGTTCTCGGTGCTGTCCGAGCCTTCGTCGCTGGCCTGGATCGAGCGGTTGAGCGCGTTGATGATGCCCGTGGCGGGCGTCGCCTTGCCGCGCCCCTCGGCATTGCCGAGCGCCAGGACCGGCGTGCCCAGGGTGACCTGCGAGGAGTTACCGAAGCTCTCGGTGGGCAGGCCCGACGCGCCCTGCAGCCGGAGCAGCGCCACGTCGTCGGTGACGTCGTAGCCGACGACCTGGGCCGTGTACTGAGCCAGGTTCCGGCCCGGGGCGAGCAGGTTGACGTGGATGGCCGTGGCCCCGTCGATCACGTGGTTGTTGGTCAGCACGAGCCCGTCAGACGAGATGATCATCCCGGTGCCTTCGGCCGTCTCGCTGTTGTACTTGATCGTCGAGACGATGTCGACCAGGCCGGGAAGCACCTTTTTCTCCACCGCCCGCCGCTTCAGCGGGGCCGAAGAGGACCCGCTGCCCGCCGCGTTGTTGTGCGGTCCGGGAACCTGGTTCGAGGAGATCCCGGCTGCCGGGGCCGCGGGGGCCGCCGGGGCCGCGTCGTTGTGGCCGAGCGCGACGGTTACCCCGGCGCCGATGCTCGCCGCGAGCGCGGCCACGGCGATGTAGACCAGGAAGCGCCCGCCGCGTCCGGGGCGTCCTGGCGGGGGGTCGGGCGGCTCCCACTCGGGCGTGCCGTAACCGCCGCCGCCCTGCTGGCGTCCGGGATCCCCGCCGCTTGCCCGGCTGGGATAGCCGGCCTGGCCCTGGTAGCCGCCCTGGCTTCCGAAGCCGCCCTGGGCATGGAAGCCGTCCTGGCCCCGGTAGCTGTCCTGGCTCTCACGTCCGGCCTGGTTCCCGTAGCCTGGCTGGGTTTCGTACCAGGCCTGCTGCCCGTAGCCGGCCGCGTTCCCGTAGCCGGCCGCGTTCCCGTAGCCGGCCGCGTTCCCGAATCCGCTCTGGCCCCCATAGCCGCTCTGGCCCCCAGAGCCGGGCGGTACGCGGGAGCCTTGGCCGTCGTCGCCGGATGACCTGGGCGGCGTGCCGAAAGCGATGGTGTCCTGATAGCCGTTCTCCGGCGGAGCCGTGTTCGCCGCGGGCCAGTTCGTCCCCGCTGCCTCACCCTCGTCGCGCGGGGCCCGCGGGCTGACGTACTCATCCGGCCGTGGCCAGCCGCCATCGCCATCGCTCTCGTTCTCTCGCATCTTCCTCGCCCTCGACCAGACCAGGGTACGTCGCGGCCGGCGGTGCCGGCCCTAGGTCCTCCAGCGACAGCTATCTTTCAGTTAGCCCGGTGAAGCTGTGCCTAAACTGAGCGTTCCCTTGTGATTGCCGTGTACGGGGCTGTTCCGCCGTTCTCGTGACGAGCGCGGCCGCCTGCTCGAGCCGGGAACCGCCCCCAGCCCGCCGGGCTGACGGCAGCCCGCCGGGCGGGCTGCCGTCAGCCTGCCGGGCCCGCCGCGAGCCTTACCATCGCGGTGTGCGGCTTGCCACCCGGGCCGACCCACGCCAGCGGGGTCCTGCTGCCCGGGCGGTAGCGGCTGAGGAAGGCGTTCAGCGAGCTGGGTGAGGTAACCGCCCGTCCCCCGATCGAGGTGATGACGTCCCCGGCGGACAGGCCGGCCGCGGCGGCCGGCGTCCCGCACAGCACCCCGTCGACCAGCGCGCCGGACCTGACCGGCGCGATGCTGACCGGGGTCGCCGTGGTGGCGCTGCTGGTGCAGCCGCTGCCGCTGCTGCTCACGGCGCCGGTCTGCCGCAGTTCCTGGCTGGCCTGCCGCCGGGGATCGCTGCTCGTGCTCTCCGGCACAAGCACGCCGAGAAAGGCCGGCAGGCCGATCTGGACGCGCGCGCCCGGCCGCCCGGCCGCGATCTGCCTGGCGATGGGCAGGGCCTGGTTGATGGGGATGGCATAGCCGGAATAGACGGTCCCCCCGCCGGCCGCGGTGTCGATCCCGATCACCCGGCCCGCGGCGTCGGCCAGCGGCCCGCCGGAGTCACCCGGCCGGATGTCGGCGTTGGTCTGCATCATGCCGTGCAGGGTCTCGGTCAGGCCCGAACTCTGATCGCTGGCCACGATGGTGCGGTTGAGGCTGCTGATCACCCCGGGCGCGACCGTCGGCGAGCCGCCCTGCCCCGCCTCGTTGCCGATGGCCAGGACCGGCGTGCCCACCTTCACGCGCGAGGAGTCGCCGATCGTGACCGCCTTGAGGCCGGTCACCCCCTGCAGTTGGAGCAGGGCCACGTCGTCGGTCAGGTCGTAGCCGACGATCCGCGCCGGGTAGCTCTTGCCCGATGCCACCAGCGTGACCGTGACGCTGGTGGCGCCGTCGATGACGTGATTGTTGGTCAGTACCAGGCCGGCCGCGGCGTCGATGACGAAGCCCGTGCCCTCGGCGGTCTCCTGCAGGTACCGCAGGTTGGCGGTGACGTCTACGATGCCCGGCTCGACCTCGTCGTAGACGGCCTCGTCGTTCATCGGCACGGGCCGGTCCGCCGCGGCGTCCCGTGGCGTCCGGGCGGCGTCAGGGCGGGAGGGAATGGCGTGCTGCACGGCCAGCGTGGCGCCCATGCCCGCCAGGGCCGACAGCGCCGCCACCACCAGGTAGGTAAGCAGCCCTCTCACCCAGCCGCGCGGGCGAGCCCAGGACCGGGTGAGCGGCGCGACGCCATCCCCTGGCCCCGCGATGCTGTCCGCGGGCCCCGTCGGCAGCGCGGTGCTGTTCCCGCACCCCGTCGGCGGCGGTGCCTCATCTGGCGGCAGTGCCTCATCTGAGGGTCCTGCCGGGGGAATCAGGGATCCCCCGTCCGCGCTGTCGTCCTGGTGCATCCCACTGCCCTTTTGCCCGGAATCGACCCTCAGCAGTAGGTTTCCCGCCGGACGGGCGGATCAAGCCTGCCGAAGCGGGCAAAACACTGATTTCACCTGGAGAACACGGTCCCCTTGCCGCTCCGGTGCCCCGCGCCGGACCTGCGGCGCGTCCTGGACGACCTATGCGTAATGCCGTGATACTCTGGCCGCCAAGACACGATATGACGTGTATATCGTGCTAGGGGCTCGAAGGGCAGGGATGCGGATGTCCGCGTCGACTCCAACTGACCAGGACCTTTCCCGCCGCGAGGAGATGACGGTTTCCGGCGCCGCCATGTCGGCCGCACCGTGGGGCGCCGCCGTGGTGACGGGCGGGGTCGTCGCCGTCGGTGACCTGGGCCTGCACCTCATCGGTGCCGGGCTCGGCCTGGGCGCGCTGAGCGGCTCGCTGGCCATGGGCGCGGTGGCCTTCTTCGTCGTGGCCGCGGCCGGCGCCCTGTGGCGGGCCCGGCCGAGCCGGGCCATTCGCTGGGCCAGGAGCAATCCGTGGCGATTCGCCATGCTGCCCGCGCTTGCCTGCGCCGCCGTCGTGCTGGTGCTTTCCGTGGTCACCGGGGGCGGCATCATCGACCCCGTGCTGAGCGGCCTGTGGCACGGCGGCGTGGTGTACGGCCTGACCGGCGCGGCCGGCATGCTCAGCAAGTCCAGGAAGCAGGCGTCGTAGCCCGCCAGCCGCGGGGGTTAGCCCTTGCCGGTCGCGAGCGCGATGCCCTTGCTGAGATCGGCGAGCGTCACCGCGCCGAAGATGTGGTCGACGATGCGGTGCCTGGCGTCGAGAAAGAAGGTCTGCGGCAGGGCGATGACACCGTACGCGGACGCGGCGATGGTCGCCGGATCGAACCCCACCGGGTAGCCGACACCATAGGCGTGGGTAAACGACAGCGCGTTGCCGCGGAGGTCGTTCTCGTCCAGCCCGACGATGGCCACCTTCCCGTGCTCGGTGCGGTAGAACCTGGCCAGCAGCGGGGTCTCCTGCTTGCACGGGTCGCACCAGGACGCGAAGAAGTTGACGATCAACGGCTTGCCCCGGTAGCCGGCCAGCGAGACCTGCTGTCCGGAAGAGGAGAGGGCAGGCAGGCTGAACGCGGGCGCCGGCGGGTCAGCAGGCGGCGCGGCCTGCCCCGAAGCCGAACTGGCCACGACGACCGCGGTCAGCGAGCCGGCCACGCAGAGCGCGACGACGGCCGAGACGATCTTGTGCCGCAGCGCTGACCGCCAGACCTCGCGGATCGCTCCCCCCCACGTCTGCTGTCCCATGCTCCGTTTCACCTTGTGTCTTATGCAAAAGTTCGCGTTATGCAAGAACCCGCTGAGGTTGCTGTCCGTGCGACCTGCACCGGCCGCTCGCGCAGGCCCGGAAGGCCTGCCCTCGCGACCGGTCTTGCATAACGCCTCCTTGATCCCGGAATCCGCCGTGCTCTGTTCCGCCCGCCGGCCAGGTCGTTCCGTCATGGCTTTCTGGCCAGCTCGCCATCGGTGTCCGCCCCGGCGGGTGACGCCGCAGGAAGCGCGGCCGGTCCCGGCGGCGCGGGGAGCAGCACCGCGAACTCGCTGCCCTGGCCCGGACGGCTGCTGACCAGGACATCTCCGCCATGCGCGCGGGCGACCGCGCGGACAAGCGCCAGTCCCAGGCCGGTACCCCTGGGATGCCCGCTGTCGCCGCTGCGGAACCTGTCGAAGATGGGCCCGAGCAGCTCGGCCGGGATGCCCTGGCCGGCGTCCGCGACCACCATGCGGACCGGCTGGCCATACCCGACCGCGACCACCGACAACTTTATGACATCGCCGTCACCGGTGTGCCGGACCGCGTTCTCGAGCAGCGCGTCGACCGCCAGGCCGAGCCGCTCCCGGTCGGCCTGCACGGTGACCTTGTCCAGCCTGCCGAGCTGCCAGCGGCGATCGGCGGTCGGCCGCCAGCGGCGCAGGATCTCCATGGTGAAACTGTCCAGGGCCACCGGCTCGAGGTGCAGGAACTCCGGCCCTTCGGCGGCCGCGATGACCAGCAGCCGCTCGGCGATCCGGCGCAGCCGGTTCAGCTCGCCGAGCACCACCTGGATGTCGTGCCCCTCCTGGCGGCCGGTGAGGCCGCCAGCCAGCAGTTCGGCGTGCCCGAGGGCGATCGTGATCGGCGTGCGGAGTTGATGGGAGGCGTCCTGCAGGAACCTGCGCTGGGTGGCGAGCAGCCGCGCGTTCTCCTCGCCGACCAGGCGCGACTCCTGTTCCGCTACGAGCTTGCGCCGGGCGTGCCAGACCATGGCCAAGAACATCGCCGCCATCAGCGGGACCTCGGTCAGCTCGGCGAACGGCTCGGCGCCGCGTGCCACGTCCAGGCCGATGGCCGCGCCGGTCGTGGCCATGACCGCGCCGAGCACCCACAACGTGGGCTGCGGAGCCCAGGTGCGGAACCCGTACAAGAGCGTGAAGCTGATCCAGATGAAGTGGAAGGGGACGGTCTCCCAGCCGGCGAAGGCGAAGATGGCCATCAGGTTGACGGCCGAGAAGGCCGCCCACGCGGCGTCGAGCAGCCCGGGCCGGAACGGCCAGCTCAGCCTGATGGCGAACCGGCCGAAGCCGGACAGGCCGGCGACGGCGGCGTCAGCGGATGGCGAGCTGATAGCCTTCACCGCGCACCGTCTTGATCAGATCGAAGCCCAGCTTCGACCGCAAGCGCCGGACGCACACGTCGACGACGTTGGAGCCGGGGTCGAAGTCGTATCCCCACACGCTGGCGAGCAGCTTCCCCTTGGGCACCGACTGGCCAGAATGCTCGGCCAGCTCGCGCAGCAGCAGGAATTCGAGCCGCGTCAGGGGCACCGGACCCTGCCCGATGTCGGCGACCAGGCGAGCCACGTCCAAGGTCAGGCTGCCGACCCGGATGACCTCCCCGCCGCCTTCGCCGGGCCTGAGCGCGTCGCCGCGCTGGTGGGCATCCTCGCGCAGCCGGACCCGTATCCGGGCCAGCAGTTCGGCCAGCGAAAACGGCTTGGTCAGGTAGTCTTTGGCGCCGCGCTCCAGGCAGTCGACCTTCGTGGCGACGTCGGCCACGCACGACAGCACCATGACCGTCTGATCCGGACGGGCGCGCAGCAGCTGGTCCAGAACACTGCAGCCATCCATGTCCGGCATCACCAGGTCCAGGATGACCAGGTCGTAGCGGTCGTCCAGCGCGTGACGCAGTCCTTCGGCCCCGTTTCCGGCGAAGCCGGTCAGGTAACCGGCCGCCGCCAGGGCCCGGCCGATGAACGAGCGGATGTTGGGCTCGTCATCAACGATGAGGATCCGCCTGGCGCCGGGGCGGGTGCCGTCGGCCAGCATCGCAGGGGTCAGTGCCGGCTCGGTCAAGTCCGGCTCAGTCAGGCTTACCTGAGCCGCCGCCTGGTGCGAAATCATCTCCGCTACCTCGGTCCTTATCACGCAGCGCTGAGATCATGCATCCTCAGCGGCAGGGACCGCCCGCAATCCGCCCAGATCCGCGTAAGGCCGCATGACGCTTCTGGGAGTGATGGTCCTCGGGAACCCCGAAGCAGGTCAAGTCGCATATTACGCTCAGCCGGATTGTTACGGCTCCGTCACACAAACGATTGCAATCTTTTGTCGCCCATCCTCCTGGGTCACGCGGTGCTCTTGTTTTGCATGTGTCACTCTGTAGATTATCCAGCCAGAAGTGCTGTTTCTGTCCCGGTTACCCCGTCAGCTGGCTCCGGCGCACATTTCATATCGGTCACAGTGGGCGGGGCCGGCCGGGTATGGCGAGTGGTGACGGGTGGTGCCTATGAGGTATACGAGGCGACCGTCAGCGGATCGCCGACGTGGCATTCAGCTGGGCAGGCTCGGCGGTGACACGCGCGCGGAGAGGGACGTGCTGGCCGAGGTGATCAGCCGGTCGATCAGCGCCCGCTCCGCGTCGAGCGCCTGCTGATCCCGGTGCAGCTGCGCGGACGCGCGCTGGGCAGCGGCCGGCGTCTTGGCCGACACGATGGTGGCGACATCGGTCTGGACCCGCTGCGCCAGGGGGAAGCCCCAGGTCACAAGGTCATTGACGGCCGTCTGGAGATGGAAGGAAGCCAGTGACCCCGGCGCCTGGTACTGGACCAGGTCCTCCATCGGCATGCTGTTGGCCGGCGAGCAGTTCGCCGCGGCCGTGTCGGCGATCTGGACCGCGGTCTTGACATCGTGACTCGTGCCGGACTGGATGGCCCGCAGCGCGGTCATCGAGTCGTTGACGCCGCCTGCGCATGACTCGATGTCGACGTTCAGATCGTGCACCATCCCGCGCAGGTCGGTGGCCCGTTCGGCGGTGGACGGCCGGTGCGGGATCGCCGCGAGCGTCAGTCCGATCACGAGCACGGCGGCGCCGGCGAGCATCCACTTGGGGGTGCGCAGCACCGGCCATCCCGAAGGCCGCGTCGGGACACGCGGCCGGCCAGCCACCGCGCCGCCGTCCGCCGGGGCGCCGCCGGCCACCCCGGGCCCTTGCATCGTCATGGTTCCTCCTGGATCCCCGGCCGCAGGACACCCGATCCGGCGTCATCATATGAGGTCATTGCATACCGTATGGGGCGGCCGGATGGCGCGATTACGGCGCGTGATGATTGGGCACTCATCGCAAACGATTGCTGCTCAGGCCCGTGGACAGGCACATCAGGGCTCGCTGACAGGCGGTTCAGTCAGGGCGGGCGCATCTGGGCTGGTCACGTACGGCTACCGGGTCGCGAGGGCGGGCCTCAATGACAATTTCGTCATTCGCGAGGCCAAGTGTTGCCTTGCGGCACGTGTGACTGGAGTATCTACCCCGTAAGGTGCCGGCCTGCACCTGTCCGCACGGCTGGATGCACGTGCATTACCGCCTACAAACGCGTGCGTACCGCCGGATATGAAGCGAGGTGGTGATCCGGTGTCCGTGGCAGCCCGGGCGACGGCTCTGATCGTTGCCGTCGTCGTGGTGGTAGGGCTGGGAGTCTTCGTGGCCCTGTATTTCATCGGCGGGACCAGCGCCCTGCCGACCGTCCACTACGCGGCCTCCGGTGGCCAGGTCAACGTGGTGCTGCAGGAAGACCCGCAGAACAACTCCGCGAGCAAGCCCGACTGGGTCAGCTACTACGTGCAGGACCCGTCGAGCAAGCAGTGGATCCACACGACGCTGTTCTCCGTCCCGGCCAACACGAAGGTAAACGTGACCCTCTACGGCTACGACGGCTGCACGCCGCTGCGGAACAACTACTTCAGCCAGGTACAGGGCACGATCGGCGGCACGGTGACCGTCTCCCAGTTCGACCAGCACGGCAAGGAGTACGTGAGCAACCACACGACCTCGGTCATCAACGGCTGGTCCGACTGCAACGTCGGGCACACGTTCGCGATCCCGGCCCTCGGCGTCTACGTGCCGGTCGCCTCGCCGAACGCCCCGCTCTCGGCGAACAACCTGTGCGGCTCCTCGCCGTGCACCACGAGCGGTAACCCGTACGCCCTGGAGACGTTCAGCTTCATGACCCCCGATCACGCCGGCGTCTTCCGCTGGCAGTGCCTGGTCCCCTGCGGCGGCGGATACCTCGACGGTAACGGCGGTCCTATGCAGACTCTCGGCTACATGATGGGCGAGATGGACGTGGTGAGCTCATGACAACGACGCAAACGCCGGCTCAGCCAACGGGCGCGCGCCACGGCCTGCGGATCTTCCTGATCTGGCTCATCCTGTCGCTGGCCGCCTGCCTGCTCATCTGGTTCGCCTGGAAGCCGCACATGCCGCCCGGCGACATGTCCGACGCCGCCCGGCACCAGCAGTTCGACATCGCCGTGCTGGCGGTGAGCGCCGCGCCGGTCATCATCTTCGTCCTGGTCTACTTCATCTATTCGATCGTGGTCTGGCGGGCCAGGCCCGGCGACGACAGCGACGGCGAGCCGATCTACGGCAACACCAAGGTCGCGGCGAGCTGGATCATCGGCACGACGGTCATCGTGCTGTGGCTGTTCGTGTTCGGCACGGTCGAGCTCGTGGGTCCGGCCGGGGCGGGGGCCGGGGAGGGCCCGTCGCCGATCTGGAAGCTGAACGGCGTCCAGACGGCCAGCTGGACGGCCGGCTCCAACGACATGCTCCAGGTCCAGGTGATCGCCCAGCAGTGGGTCTTCACCTACCGGTATCCTCAGTTCGGCGGGATGGAGTCCTCGGAGCTCTACCTGCCGGTGGGCACCCCGGTGACGTTCCACGTGACGTCGCTGGACGTGATCCACAGCTTCTGGGCCTACCAGCTCGGCGTGAAGGCCGACGCCAACCCGCAGGTCGACAACGTGGCGTACGTGACGCCGAAGGCGCTCGGCAGCGTCACCGTCCGGTGCAACGAGCTGTGCGGCATATGGCACGGCGCCATGTACAACTTCGGTCACGTGGTGAGCCAGTCCGCGTTCCAGGCCTGGGCCAGCGGCGTGCAGGCCAAGGAGCAGGCGACCGGGATCCTCGCCGCCCTCCCGCCGTACGCGCTCACCTACGACCCCACCGTGGTCCCGCAGCTCGGCAAGAACCTGCCGAAGATCGACGGCATCACCGGGGCCGCGGGCTACTATTACCCGCCGTCGGATCCGGTGACGCCATGACGCGCTTCCTGCCGCGCAGAGCGGCGCTCGTACTGTCCGCCATGACCTCGGCGAAGGGGTGACGGGATGGCCATCGAGACACATCCGGAGCGAGCGGAGCCTGCGGGCAGCGGTCCCGAGGTCGGCGGGCCCGGCGGGGTCATGCGGCCGTGGTGGCTGCGTCCGGGAGCGCACATCGGCGTGATCGGCGCCGCGGTCGGCTACATCCTTGGCCACCTGCTCGGCAACTTCCTGTCCAGCGGGTACGCCCAGAACGGGCTGTCGGACTCCAACGACGTGCCGATCGTGCTCGGCTACGCGTTCGGCACCATCGGCTGGCTGGCCGGGCTCGGCGTGTTCAACGACCTCGGCCGCCAGATCATGGGCAGGCCGCTGCTGGCCGAGATCCGGCGGGGCGGCCGGGAAGAAGGCATGTCCAGGTACTTCAGGTACACCCTCGACCACAAGGTCGTGGGCATCCAGTACCTGTACGGCATGATCGCCTACTTCCTGACCGGCGGCCTGTTCGCCATGGCCAT
>Ga0335081_10005953_pt1 | contig 19328 bp, 15 predicted proteins | sample Lox_Sample_35_FD_206713 | JGI IMG/M metagenome (GOLD analysis project Ga0335081, IMG submission 206713) | Soil microbial communities from Loxahatchee National Wildlife Refuge, Florida, United States - Lox_Sample_3.5 | ecosystem: Environmental > Terrestrial > Soil > Wetlands | place: USA... | reverse complement strand
ATCGTTCATTGCCGCCAATTGTAAGCGATAATTATTCTGATTTTCGGGGTCTGCCGCCGCCAAACGTCTTACGCTTTGCGGCCAGTTTGCGGAAGTAATCGGAACCGCGCTTGGCAATGGCTGTCCCGCCTCTATGTCCCAGTATCGCTGCTGCAGGTAGTTTGGCTTGCGTAAGTAAGTCATCCGTCAAGGCGAGAGCAGAGCCAAGCAATTCACGGCATCGGGCAGTACGGTTTTCAGGCAGGGGTACGGTCGTGGATAGGATTAGATCAGTTTCAGAGATGAGCCGCTTCAACGCGGCGAGTTCGGTTTTGTTGGACTTCATACCTACACGATACGGCAGGTGGTATGGAATAGCAAGCGCTCGTTGTTTTTGATCAACGCACTTTTCAGACACTACCTCTACGTTAACTCGCCCAACATTTATGTGATATACCACGGTCATTTACCTTGCCAAACTTCTAACTTGATCCAGATTGAAATCGGGTCACATGACAATGTGACAGGCGAGCAATTGCAACAGGACGATCTCAACAATCGGCGAGAACTTACTCCAAATGTTGACCTGCCCCCTGCTTTCGTTCACGTAAGAATACGACAAACTTCAACTGCTCCCTCTTGCTTCAAGGCAGCGATCATCTGCGCTTCCGTGTGCCTGCTCCGGGACATGCTTGTTTCCCTTTCCTTCGCAAAAATCATACTCAGCTTTGTTCCGAAAGAGGGGATCAGGTCAGTTGCGCCTTGCGGCTCTGAATTCTGCACGCCTTCTGCAAGAGAGTCACGGTGCAATGGACGAGATAACATCGCGCGTGGAGTTCAAAGAAATTCAGGACCTGGAAAAGCAGCTGTCCTCGGAAAAGCCACAGCGACAAAAAGCGAAATTGAAGTCAGCCCGGGCAGCATCACTGCCAGAGGTCTTATTTCACACTCAGGCAGCTAGTTAAGCGCGAAAGTCTCTGGCGCCACTCTTCCTAATGTTATTAGGTGACGCCGTGACGAACCTCGGAATTTCGAGCAGGTTCGAATCGTTCTCCGTTGCGATTAAAGGTGTGCCATCGTTTTTTCAATCCAGTTTAAAACCATTAGGGTTTGGCAACTCCGACTGAAGATGCTCCGCCTCTGGAGGTGGGAGGGTTCGCAGCAAACTCAATGGCTTCGTATGCGCTATCGATCAGTGGGTGTGGCTTTGGAATGGACGGCTTTTTCTAAGTTCAGCTGTTACCCGCCTGCATTCCAAGCTACATTCTCTTCAGTGTGGGACGGCTGACATCCGCACTAGTGTCTGCACCTTTTATATAGCACCTACGGCGGAAATAGCACTTAGGGGTAAGGTTCTGCACTTACGGGCAATTCCGTGGAATAACGCAATTCTGTTAACGTTAAGGCGGTATGCCCGAGAGACTGCTGTTCCTAATTGAGTTGGTCGGCGTTCAAGTGGACCGGCGAAAAAAGGATCTGCTTCTCACCAACATATTGAGCCTGTTGGCCGAAAGGCAGGATGAGATGAACGCTAAGAGAAAGCCGGAATCGGAGCGAGAGTCTAAACAAGAACGCCATGCCTGAGGCTTTCATATGCGCTGATTTTCCTGTCAGTTTGTTAGAGCGCACCTCGCGACACCCGAAGTTGGCGTTCGATCAGTAGGTTGAAGGTTCGATTCCTTCCGCGCTCACCAACCCTTTGCAGTTGAGCAACATCACTTCAAACAATTGCATTACACCGTCTATGGGTTCCACCGACAGCTTGGAGATCTGTACTGGATAGAAGGGCTCCGATGGTATTTTGCGCCGTATGCACCAGATCTGCAAGTTGTGTCAGTAGGTTTAAGTGCTGACCTTCGAACGCACCAGGGTGTTTCGAGAATACCTCTAATACACCCAACGTCGCCGTTTGCTTACGCATCGGAACAACTGCAATTGATCTCAGCCCTAAGTGTCGGCAGAGATCGCTATCTACGTCCAAGTCAGTGTGTGTGTCCTCACAGAGTTGTGGTTTCCCTGTTCGCAAGCATCGGCCAGAAATGCCGGTATTAACATCCAAGTTACAGCCCAACTCGGGAGCCACGTTGCCCGTTCTTGCCCGACAAACGAACAAGCTGTCTTCTTGCACTGCAATGGCTGCTCCGTCTGCGCCTGTCAGATTCTGAGCTGCCTCGCTCACCATCTGAAGGATTGTTCGATTGCTCAATTGGCGCTCCTCGACAAGAATGCGCAGCCTGGTCAGCGTTGTCACTACTTCCGGACTCAAGCGAGTGTTGTCGTAAGCTTCAACCAGTGGCAGTGATTTGGTTTCCAGTTTCCCCGTTGCTGTGGCCTGCGAGTCAACATTAGAAGTCGACGTTCCATGGGATAAGGGGAAAGCCAAAAGATTCAGACTGCGGTCTTTTAGGACCTCCGAAATCGTAAGCTCATCGACGTGCCGTGAGTTAGTCGATGCCGCGATGAGAAGAGCATTAAAGCAGAGGGAGTTGACATTCCTGGGGACGCCCTTTGAGTGCTCCCACAGCATCGTCACGCTGTCCGGTGTAAATAAGCCGCTGCCCGAATGGCCAGCAAGGGCCAGACGATGTTCAATGTATTGTTCAGTATCAGCTCGGTCAAATGGTTTCAAAGTGGCGAAAATCGATATCCTTTGACGTAGCTGAGCTAATTGTGGATTGGCCAGATTCGCGGCGAGCTGTGGTTGCCCCGAAAAAATAATATGCAGTAATTTCTCGCTGGAGGTCTCGAAGTTCGATAACATCCGGATCGTCTCCATGACCTCGAGATCCAAATGTTGCGCCTCGTCGATCACGATGATTACGGGACGCCGGTTCCGAAACTGTGCAACCAGTAAACGGTTTATCGCGTCCTGGGCTCTCGCCGGAGAAGATGTTGGCGACCTGCTTCCCAACTCCGAGAGTAGATATTCGAGAAAGTCGCTCGATCCACCTTGAACCTGAAAAAGCGAGATCGCCAGTGCGCTCTTCCGAAACTGCTGAAGAATGTGAGAAAGCAATGTGGTTTTACCCATTCCCGGCGGCGCGATCAGAGCTTGGAATCCGACACCGCACTCCAGTCCGATCATGAGAGAAGACTTTGCCTCTCGATGTGTGCGGCTTTCGTACAGGTATCTTGAATTTGGCGTCATGCCAAAAGGATTCTCAGATAATCCGAACCGCCTGAACAGCTGGTATCGTACCTTCCCTATACTGCGGTTCTGCCGGGAAAACATCATAGGCGATTCAGTTCATCCTTTTAAGAAGTTAGGAATTATTACGGGAAGGCCACCGTAAGATCGGATTTGCTGAACGCAAAGCCGCCGAAGGTGCTTGCGAGAGAATTCAGATTGTTTATTTTTGTATTAGTGGGTTGTTGTCAGATTAGTCGGTGCAGAAGGAGATGGTGACGTATCCGGACCAATCACATTGTATTGCATCGTCCTGGTAGTGCCAACGACGGCTCCCGTTGCCTGAGTTATTGTGATGGACGCACCCGGTGATGTGACTGTTACGGGAAAGTACCGATATGGCCGGGTTTGGTTTGGCAGGAACGAAACCACTCCAGTCGCTATCGAACCATCCGCGTGATTGACGGAATATTTGGCGGTGACGGTTCCGGCTGGTAATTCGCTCAGCTGCAGTACGGGGTAGTACGTTCCGCCGAGTCCGTAATCGGTTGAATTGACAAACGTAAGTGTCGGCTCAGATGATGAAACACTATACTTCATCGTATTCGTGTAGCTTGCCTCGCCGTCGTTCGTGAAGCTACGCGCCTTGACAATGGTATTTGTCTTCAGCACCAGTGGCGTTGAGTAGATGGCGGAGGCCGTCGTCGGCTCACTGCCATTTGTGGTATATCGAACCACGGTTCCAGATGTAGCCGGAGAGAGAGTCACACGTAACGGTGCCTGATAGGTAAATGCAGAACGCGGGGAAATTAGGGGCTGAAGCGGAACGCCCGCCGAACTTCTGGTGACAAAAGTCGCCTGTCCATCCTTGACGCTAACAGTGCTGATCTGGTCGCCGGAGGGACCATACCACGGCCCTCCACTGAGAGGTACGTCCCACAAACTGCCACCTAAATTAAGGTATACCGTGCCTCCTTCGAAGCTCCGCGAGTACCTTCGATAGCCGATATCAGTTTTCGCCGTCTGAGTGCTTACCATCGCAGCCGTAGGACTACCTAGGCGGGCGCTCCATGACAGCCACTGTGAAGGGTTGATGATGTTGTGACCGTTTCCAGGAGCGAAGAAACCATTTCCGCCACCGGCGAGCAGTTCATAAGCTACAAAGCCATTCACCAACGCACCAGAGTCCGGTGCGTACGACCGCAACAGGATCGATTTGTTTTGCGAAATCATCCATGGAAACCACGTAGCCACGCCATTGTAAAACAAGTTGCGCACATATGCACCAGGATTTCCTGACCAGAAGGCGATATTTTCCTGCATGACCCCAGAAAGATTCTGCATAACTGTGCTGTACTCGGTTAAGTCCGACCACGTACCAATGTTCAATATCTGCTGAATGTCAGGCGCAAGCTTGGCTACTTGTGTGTAAAACGATGCCATGCACTGAAAGAATGCATCCGGTCCTTGAGGGAATTCCGGATCCCACTTCACACCTGTAACAAAGTGATCGTGGTAGTCGAGTACGCCATAAAGATCATAGTTAAAAGCGCCGTTATCATTTTGCGTCCAGAAAACCGGCACGGCATTATAAAAAGGAGCTTGCACGATTGGTCGTTGATAATGATTGATCCAGAAGCGAACGAATCGGGGATCACAGGCATTCACCGCTTCATACCAGTGAGTTTGTGGAGTCGTCGGCCGACCGCCTGACACTGCCATTGTAGTAATTGGGAAATTGAAGTAGACCGGCCGGCTTTGTCCTTCATACGTTGCGTGAATGAAAATCCGTGGTCGGCCAGCAGCGACCTCCGATGCTTCGTAAGCTTTGAGTGCTGCTAAAGGAAAATTCGCTTGGTTCCAGTTGTCAGGCGCAAATGCCTGAAAAGTTGCATAGCGAATATGTAGAGCATCCGGGTCCGTGCCGCCAAAATTGCCATCGAAGGCCCCGATCACAGACATTGGAACCGCGGCAGGAGGCGCTTGAAAAATGGACCCAACCTGCTTATCACTTACGGTTCGAGTCTGTGCCCCGAAAGGCTTGCCGTTGAAGACTACGACGAGCAGAACCAGAAACAACGCCGTAGAAAGGCGACAAGCTGAGCTGAGAATTGGATACTTCATATCGAAAGTCTGTTTGTGGAAGCCCAGTATGGTTCGATGTTCACGATTTGTCGAGTCACGAAGGTTGCATGGCGGAATTGAACACGGACACATCCAGGGCGTGAGGCTGGCCATGCTGGATCGTGCCGGACGTCAACAGAGGGTCACAAGAATATCTGATTTCAGGGGCAGGGTTCGATCACACTGTAGTGACGCAATTCCCGCGATTCGTCGCGAGCTCTGGAGCATTTATTTTCCTCTGCCTCAGTAACGAGCGATATTCCTGAACGAGAGCATCGGCCACTATTTCCTGTCTAAAGTTTCGTACGACCCATAAACGGCCGGCCTGACCCATCCTCGTACGTAAGGCTTGATCCCTCAGGAGCAGGCCAAGTTTGTTGGCAAGCATTTCTGAGTCACGAACGGGCACGACAAAGCCGGTGGTTCCATCCACGACTGAATCCACCACCCCCGTCGCCTTGGCGACTACTACCGGGACTTCGGAGGCTTGGGCTTCGAGCGAAACCTCGCCGAATCCTTCGCGATGGGTCGGGAATGCTAACACGTCCATAAGACCATAATAAGGAGCTGTGTCCAAAACAAAACCGGTCTTGACAATTCTGTGATGGGTCAGAATCTGGTTTCGGGTGATGGCTGGCACTGGGTCGCCATCCTCAAAATCGCCCACCAGAAGAAGCCGGAGCTCTGCGTTATTTTCCTGCAGGCGCAAGAAAGCTTCGACTAACTCAGGAATACCTTTATCTCCGGTGAGACGGCCAACAAAGCCGATGACAGGAGCACCGCTCGGAATATTCGTCTTTTCCAACAAAGACTTCTTCGCCGCAGGAACACGGCATCGATTCGAAAACCGGTGGATATCAATACCGCAGCTGCCATTTCCAAGGATGACAGTTTTGTCTGCATCGACAAGATGTAGCTCTATGGCTCGAGCTCGCAGGCTGGGGCCAACACAAATAACTTTCTGTGCGCAAGTCAGCGAGACTCGTTCCAATAGGCTGAGTAGTGTGCGCTTCCATCCTGTCGTTGTTTCGAAACGTAGACCTCGCAGCGTGTACAACCGGCAAGGGACTCCAGCGAGAAGCGCGGCCAAGCCTCCCAATAATCCGGCCTTTGGTGTCCCTACGTCGGCAATTGCAGGGTTTATTCGACGCATTAGGCGGTAGAAGCGCCACAGCGCGAAGAGATCCTTGGTTGGCGAGATTTCTCTTTCCATAGGAATGGCAACGTACTCTACGCCTGCCGCTCGGGCAATACGTGGAAGTTGTTCTCCAGGCGCAGACACCAAAACAGGCGAGAACCCGGCGGCGCGTAATGGATCTAGCAATCCTTGAAAGAACACACATGCAAATGCCGGAGTGACTGCCAGGATGACGGGGATCTTCCCCGAATCAAGGTGCTTATTCTGCTTATAAAACAAACGCATTGCCGAGAAACATTACTGGGAACGTGCAGATTGATTTCCGTTGGGCGTGCTCAAAGTGCAAAGGGCGTGTACTTAGCTCTGGCTAGAGTACAGACTCGAGTGAAGTTTCCTCGTGACGCAACTCGGATCGTGAGATCCGCAGAGAATGCTTCCAATCCTGCGTCACCTCGCGTAAGTGTGTTAGGAACTTGCGTCTTCTGGGTGCTAGCACAGCATCAGCATATTGATGAGCAATTCTTAAATGATGCTCGGCCATTTTATGTAGGCGACCAGGACCGCTTGCAACCTCGACGATCTTGTGTGCGAGAGCAACCGCATCTCCACGCGGCACTAGATCCTCCGCTGAGAGGAGCTCAGGAATGCCTCCGACATCGGTGCCAATACAGGGGAGGGCTCGCGCCATTGCTTCAATCATTGCTCGCGGTAAGCCTTCGGCTTTCGAGGGAAGTACAAAAAGATGAGCGTTATCAAATAACTCCCACATGTCAGCTTTTGTATGAAGCTGTCCCATGAAATTAACAACATGGCTCAATTGACGTTGATTGACTTGATCTTTTAGCTGATCCTGATACCGTCCTTCACCAACAATCGCTAACTCCACGCTCTTACCCCAAGAGCGGCATATTGCGATTGCGTCAATGAGAACGTCGATGCCCTTATACATCTGTTCAAGCGAACCTACTGTGACGATCTTGAGACTGTGAATCGGTCCGAACTGTCGCACGTGTTTCACCAGCGCCAGGTCTGGTAATTCAATGCTTGAATAGGAAGTGACAAAAGCATCGTGGTCAGACGGATAACGTTTTTGCAAAGTGCTGCTGGTGACGTAAGCAAGCGCGCATGCTGTCTTGCATTGCTCCTTCAGAGTCCTGGCTAACCACCATCGCAAGAAGGGTCGGAGTGGGTGCTGAACTGACCCCGGTGCGAATACATCATGCGGGTCACCTATGACCTCAACACCAAAGGGGCGTCCCTTCATCAGCGATGATAATAGCGAACGGTTAACCACCGATACCCCACGCATCACTAAGGCGTCCATGTTGCGTGTCAAATCTCGAATGGCTGCCCGCACCGGCAAATAATTCTTCAGGTATGCGGCAGCGCCAACATAATAGGGAATTCTGAAAAACGAGACACCTGATCCGTCCGCGCGGTTCCACTCTCGCTGTGCGTAGGGTACGTCTGCGACCCGAGCTATGACGACGACCTCCTCGAAAACATCCAGGTATCGCATCCAAAAAGGATACGCCGGCCCGGCGGGCGCCCAAACGCAGAGGTCTGATGTTCGCGCGAACCGCTGTTCAGTCGTAACAAAAACTCGCACAATCCTCCTGATTTGGCTTCGGGTCGCCGAGTGTATTGAGATTGACGATAAAGATGCGGGAGGCTTTGCTAGACAATTGACTGCATGCGGTCATGAATCTCTTCCGGCCGGACTTGCAGATCGACCGATAAGAATTCTAATTGTGCAGTTCTGCACATCTGCCGTACCACGTCTTTCATCTGCACAGTTCCCGACCCCTCGGGGTATAAGATCGCCGAAAACCGTTGCTGTGATTGTAAGTGCTCGATACCGTCGCGGATAGAGTAGACGCGAACCCCCGCAATGATCTTGTCTTTACAGGCTTCGTCATCGCTCAAAAACATGACTGGTACGCCGCTGGTAAACCGTGTCATCCGCAACAGGTGTAGCACCGAAGCAGCCAGAGCATCCGTCCCGAAGATCGCAATTCGGCGACTATTGTCGACATTAGGTCCAAGTAACTCTCGGAAGATGCGTAGGCTGGATCGCATCCCCGCGACCAGGACTATGCCTAGAAATGCAAAGATGATGACTACGCCCCGAGGAATTGTTAAGTGCAAGAATTCTGTCAGCACGAAAAAACTCAGGGCTGTAGTCACAAAGAGTGGACGAAAAAGCAGAAGAATGTCGGCCAAGCCAAAATATGTCCAGCTAACGCGCCATATCTTTCTGCCTGTAACCGCGACCACAACGTAACAAAGTACTGTGACCGGAATCGCAATCGACAATTGGTAAAAGCGGGAAGCTGGTAAATGGCCATCGTACCTGGATATATCTGCGAGAAATAATGCCAGCCCAACTCCACAGCAATCCACCAAGAGTGTTAATCCTGCACTAATGCGGGGTTGCCATTTACTTAAGCACGCAATGCCCGGTATAAGCTCGAGAGGATAGTTGGGTAGCGTCGCCAGAAAGATTGCCAACACGGTCGCAAACACTATAAGCACGACTGCGGCCGCAATAGCATAAAGTGGCATCGAAGACACCAAAAAGCCTACTATCGCTCCCGACAGCGTCAATCCCCATAAGAAAAACGTTGCATGGCGCTCGTCGAGACCGATGGATACTAATCGATGAGAGCTGTGGTCGCGGCCTCCCTCCGAAATCGGACGCCCGCCCAGACGACGCAGCACAGAAACCAAAGCAGTATCGAATAATGGATATGCAAACAGCATGAGCGGATAAAAAACACCTCCCGCCACCAACCGGTTATGTGCCAAAGGGCTCACTAAGGTCAATACTGAAAGCGAAAATCCCGCGAACATGCTGCCACTATCTCCCATGAAAATTCGAGCTGGATTGTAGTTAAACACAAGAAAGCCGCAGAAGGCGCCCGCAACAATTGCGAATATTCGTGCGTCGGAGAAACTACCACTCAAGCCCAGAACCAGACACTGAGAGACAGCAATGATGATGGTTACACCAGCGCAAAGACCGTCCATGTTATCGATCAGATTGAACGCGTTAGTGACCCCTAGGATCCAGACTGTCCCAATGAGTAAGTTAACCAGAGACCACGGAGTCAGTGGACGTATACCACTGGCCAGTACGGTTACTAAGACTATTACCGCTTGTGAAATGATTTTTTGAGAGGGTCGCAGCTGGGTTCGATCGTCGATGACGCCTAGCAGCCACATTCCTAATGCCCCGAACGCTATCGGAACATATCGTGCCGGCGTAAAGAACAGATAACTAACTGCGCATGCACCAAAGACCGCAATACCACCCGTATTAGGCGTCGTTCTGACGTGCCATCGGTTCGAACGTGGCTGGGCATTCAGATTTAGAAGCGGGCTTACACGGATGAGAATGTAAGTAAAAACAGCGGACACAACACCCGTGAGGGTTGCAGGAACCAGGACGAAATGGATCGCATCATGCATCGTTTTAATAGCGCCGCGTCTAGGCTACCGTTGCGTTAGCGTAAAACACATCCCGCGCAGTGTGTTGCTGATTGCCTTCAAAGTGATCAATGACACAGCGAATGATTTGATCTAAACCGGTGTCCGGTCGGAAGCCGATCAATCGTTCGAGTTTGGCTAGGGAAGGCACTCTGCGATACATGTCCTCGAACCCAGGTCCATACGCCTGCTCGTATGGAATGTGAACGATACTCGAATCCGATTGTGCTGCCGCTTTGACTTTGCTTGCAAGATTATTGATGGTGATCTCCTCGTCATTACCAACATTAATCACTTCACCAACGGTCTTGGGTGTTTGTGCAATTCGTGCGAGCGCTTCAACCACATCTCTTACGTATCCGAAGCAGCGAGTTTGCTCACCCGTTCCGAAGACAGTGATCGGTTCATTTCGGAGTGCCTGCTGAATGAAAGTAGGCAATACCATGCCGTATTGTCCCGTTTGCCTTGGGCCAACTGTGTTAAACAAACGGACCACCGTTACAGGCGTTTTTTTCTCACGCCAGTAAGCGATGGCGAGGAACTCATCAAGTGCTTTGGAGCATGCGTAACTCCAGCGGCTGACAGTTGTTGCGCCTAAAACTCCATCAAAGTCCTCCCGATAGGGCACTTTACTGTTTTTTCCATAGACTTCAGAAGTTGAAGCAAGAACGACTCGCTTGTTTTTCTTGGACGCTGCTTTCAAGACGACCTCGGTTCCATGAACATTGGTTTCCAGTGTTCGAACGGGGCAATCGACGATTAACCGCACGCCGACAGCCGCAGCCAGATGAAACACGACATCGCAATCGTCAACCAATTCGGAGACCAAGGGCTCATTGAAAACTGTGTGCACATGATAAGAAAAGCGAGGGTTTGACCGTAGATGACTGATGTTCTGAATCGAACCCGTCGATAGGTCATCGATTACGGCCACGTGCCAGTTACGATCTAGGCAGAGTTGCGCCAGATGCGAGCCGACAAAGCCTGCACCTCCGGTAATTAATACATTCATGATCTTCCTCCGTGAAGGTTGTATCTACATAAAAGGGTGTTCTGCATGAGCGCAGCGGTGCTTTTCGTAGGACTACTGCATCGTTTGTTTGCGACCGTTCCAAATCTGGCGGGGTAAGTACCGGTGGGGTATCAAGCCACAGAAAGAGGGCCTAATGCATTCCGGCTCGTACAGAGCTAGGTTACGGTGGCCGTCTTGCGTCGTCTGTGCTCCGATTCTTTGACTTTGCTCATTTCCGATGTGATGCCGTGATCGGGTTCTGGTTCAAGTGCAAGAATGTCTGTCATTCGTTCTAGAGCTATCGTTATGCGGCGATATGCTGAGCGAAATTGCTCGACCGACTTGCCGAAAGGATCGGGTATCTCAACTGGACCCCCGTCAATCGCGCCCAACAAAACCATCTTGCCTCTCACATTCGGGAACAAAGTGCGAAGTACGGCAGCTTGATGCAAATCAAAGACCATGATAAGGTCTGCCTGTCGCACATCAGCATCGGTGACCAGTGAAGATTTATGTTCCCGGAGTTGAACGCCCCAGTCACTTGCTGCCTCAATAGCTTCTAGTGGAGAACTTCTGCCCCGTCGGTAAAAACCAGCCGAAATCACGCGTACCTTTCGCCTGCTGATCTGCGCGAACAAACCAGCAGCAAACGGACTCCGGCACACATTTCCTTTGCATACAAACAAAACCGTTCTACAACCAAGCTTCTTGCGTTTGATTCTCCACCTGAGCCATTGGCTCGAGCCGGGTAGCCTGGCCAACACCTTTAAGGTCACCCTCGTTAACTTCAGACGCCATTCACGGCAACCAGGCGCGAGATCATCAAGTACAAATGTGTCGTTGCGTTCACGGAAAATAAGCGTGTGCCGGCTTTCGAGGAGCACCTTACCAATAGTTGAAAAGAAGTGCGTGCGTAAGCTACGGGCAAGCCAGGCCAAGTCAGCGCTTGAGTTCCGGCAAAAAATGTTCACCTTGTAGTGTTGTGGAAAAGCACTGCGACCTAGGCAAAGCGCTTCATACAAATAGAGGGGGAAATCCACTCCCGCCGCGATCGCAAGGGGCAGTGACCCCCAAAATCGACCGTTCATCTCGAGGAGTACCCATTTACGGCTGCCGCGGTCATAGCGAAACTCCACCATGCACACGCCCGTATAACGAAGTGCTGCCATTAGTTTGCTTGTAGCAAAAATCAGTTCTGGATCCAGCCGAACACTTTTGCGATATGTACTACCGCCGCCCCCAGACGGCTCATGCACGCGCTCATGTTGAAAAGCCGTAAGAATCTCTCCGTCTCGGCAAAGTACCTCAACTCCAACCCCGATGCCTGGACAAAATTCCTGGACCAGATGAAGCCGCCTCCGCCTATCTTGCATCGAAAGCTTCAGTCTTTCTAACTCGTTAGCACAAGTTACTAACTCTACCAGTTGCTTGTGATCCAATGATGATTCACTGAATGAGGAACGCGGTTTCAGCGCCAGAGGAAAGCCAAACTGTTCAATTGCAGATTGAAGTTCCTCGATGGTGGAAACAGTCATCTGGCGAGGCACGGGAATTCCAAGTTTCCGAGCCAGTTCCCAGGTTTTCTGCTTATCGTTTGTGACCGCGTAACAATTCTGGTCCAGCAGGTACAGCTGGTCTTCGAATCGTTTGAGAAAACTGCGGCATGATTGTAACGGAATGATTGATTGATCGTTGCAAGGAATTACAAGGTCAAACTTATACTGTTCAAGAAGACTGGTAAACGCTGACAACCATTGTTTATTGTCATCACCGTAATCCGGAAGGTGATGTACAGACACTATAAAGCGGGACTGCAAAGCCGAAGCATCTAGGGGCGCTCCGGCGACATGCACTTTTAAACCATCTCTTCCCAGTGACCTTATCACTGCCAAAAACGAACGATTATCGCACCCCATCACGAGAACGCGCCCGGATGCGGAACTCATGAGCTTTTCGACCTCCACCATGAGTAGAAGTCCGACAAAGTAGCTGGTTGGAAGCTCCCGACCACCTGCGTGAACAGAAGGCGCAGATGTTCGTACAGTCGAGCTATCTGTTTCTCCGATTCAAACAGTGGGCTGCCGCCCGGCATTAGTTCGGATGAATGCAGCATTAACTGGGCGTGGGCTCTGTCGTCCCGAATGCATCGTTCCAGCACGCGTTGCATGTCCTTCAGGTTTCGTCCATTTGGCCTTAACCAAGTGCGCTCCGGAAGAAAATGGTTGAGTGCACGACGTACTCCCGTCAATCCGATCCATCTCCAGGAGCGGTGCCGGATAATAGTGACTGGAACTTCCAGCAACGGGGAGTGACCTTCTCCAGCGATATTCGATAAATCAAGCCAATACGGTTCACTACGAAAACTCCTGTAGTCAGGCCCCCAGCCTCTGTAGCCACCTTCGGTCTCCCAGCAAATTCCCGGTGTCACAGAGCAATCCACTTGGTATCCATATTCTGCGAGTGCAGCAGCATAGCGCTCGTTGAACGCCCACCGTCCGGCCCGATGACTGCGAGGCTTGATTCCGAATGTGTCTTCAAGCAGCGCGGTCATGTACGCGACTTTGTTCCGCATCTTCTCTTCCGAACACTGTGTAAGAAGCATCCCATGCTGGCATGCACTAGAAGTCAAGTGGTCAATAGGCGGAGAATTCCAGGCGTGCAAGTGCATCCCTACTTCGCCGGTTTTGTAGCGCAAAACACTCCGTCCGAGCTGGCGAAATTCCGGACAACAGGCCATCTCGTAATTTGTCAGATATGTCGGCTTCAAGTGAAACTCTTCGCATAACTCATGAAACCGCGGAATGAAGCGCGAATTCTTGGTTGGCGCATTCTGCGTATTCCGCCATTGATCATCACCTTCGGTGTCGATCGTTATCAAAAAGCGTGGTTTCTCCTCTGTCTCTAAGGACAATTGGCGAGTGCGAGCGCGATCTGCCTCTAAATACATATATGAATTAGCCACTCTTCCGAGCTAAGACACTCGTCGTTTTATGGCAGGAATCCGACGTAGTTGGTGTTTTATCATTGATCGAGCGTCGTGCTATGGTCTTCCGCAGTTAATCGCCAAGGAGAGCTATAGCGGCTTCTGTCTGTATCGAATATCTGGATTTGTAATGTTGCTGCAATAGAGCGGATGATTGAAATCATGCAGGACGTACATTTGCTCATTCCAGGAAGCTGCTCGCGGTCTCGTATAGCGAAACATGTGAATCGGGCAGAGTTTTCTGTCCTGATGGGTTTCATTGAACTCTCGAATGGCGCATAGTTCGCCGACCCACTCATTGTGAAGAGCATGCGGGGGCCACATCACATCATCAAAATACGAATACACCCTCGGTAGCAAAGAATCATTCCCTCGATTAAACAGGTTTAACGCTTCCTTGGTAGAGCTGTAATAATCGAGATCGAAAGCTACAAAGCCAACTGGAGCTTCGGGTTCCCACCGGCCTAAACTCGTCTTGATATCGCCAAGAACTAACCGTGTGCTGGGCTTTAAAGCAGCTTTTAACTTTCCAGCATCCATCGAATAGAAACCTTCAGCCCAGACATACGGCAAATCACGGTAGTCAATGGGTGCTGGCATCCCCCGTCCCGTATCGAAACCACATACACTGACCTGAACGTTGAGATAATGCTGAACGGCATCGGCAATTCTTTCGAGCGCAAGCAGACCTCTTCCACCTGCTACTCCGAACTCGATCGTTTGAATAGCCGATAAACCTAGTTGCCTTGCGAGGATTGCTGCGGCATGCACGCCAAACGCATAGGGCGGACGGTCAAATATCCCATGCCGTACTCGCACATCGATTGAGCCGACTGGAAACCGCCTCCAGACCTGGCTCACCCCAGGAATCTGCGTTAAATAGCTAATGAGTTGATCTCGCATTAGGTCTCGTATGAGCGATAGGTCGCCCTGTGGTTCGGATGTACAGGGGCAATGACCGCATCGGAGCAGTTATAACAGGGATACAAACCTGACAATGCACTAAATATCAGTTGAGCTCTGACGACGAACATCCACGTAGCACGGTGAGCCGATGTACCGAATAGAAGACCACCAGCAGTGGCACAAAGCCATTCTTCACGAGTCCGAACACGACGTTATCGGAATCTCCTATGAAAAGCGATATGCATACGTAGACGGCAAATGGAAGAAGCAAGAGCCTTGCATCGTTCCGACATAGTGCGTTCGCAGCTCTCCTGAAGTAGCCCACCAGCAGTCCGTAGAAGCCATACACTATTGGCACCGAGAGAGGTCCGAAGTTCAGCATGCTTTCACCGGCCAAACCGTACACTCTCGAAGATTCTAATATGACAGGCGCATACCTTCCCGGTGCATTCTGGATTTCTGTGCCTTCTTTGATCGTCGTAGCAGGCTTGTCGTCCATAATCCAATGCGGCACCAGAAGCGCTAACGCGCCAAGGTATGTTCGACCATCGGCATACCGGAACTCTGAGTCGTACCTGGTCAACTTGAATAGAATGTAAGCCTGAATATCTGCTCTCCCAAAATCTTCTAAGATCAGAAACTCCGGAGTACGACCTGTGTCTTCTGCCATGTGTTCTCGCGCCTCACTGCCTGCTAAGGCCTCCGTAGCGCCGGTACCTCTGCTCTTATAGAATCCGTATAAATACATGAATACACCAAGGAATATGCAGCCGGCGCAGACGAGTTTCTTCGAAACAGGGCGCACGAGCAGGTGAATACAGCCGACGATCCAAAATAGAACCGCAACAGTGGCACTCCTGCTGCCTCGAAGACCGCCGAAAAACATTTGCAGCGCAAAAAACCCGAAAACAGTGGAAGCAATTATAGGCCAACTGACCTTTCGGTTTTGAAAATATGACACCACGGCGAATGTCACCAGAATCGGTGCACACTCGGAAAACATAAAAATCCAGCCCCACCCTTTGAATGCGTCACTGCTGTTCATTCGCGACTGCATGTAGCCGCTGATACCGCCAAATTGTCGATAGGTCCATAGCTGCAGAGCTAGAGAGATGACTATACAAGCCGGCAGCAATCGCTGGAATCGTGACGTATTAATTTGCCAATACGTATTCGGAATGGCTTTGTCCTTGATCGTGGCGCGGCATACTCTGTATAGAACCAGCCCCACCATATTGAGTACACCCATATATCCGAGCCACTCCCGCCAATCCGGGGGAGCAGGCACTCGTAGCCAATAATTCCAGCTTACATGTAAGAGTGGGGCAAGATAGAAGAAGTGAAAGCCGACCAGTCCTATTATGCCGCCCAAGTCATAAAGATCGGTCCGTCCACGGAACCACTCAATTGCATCTGTTCCGATCAGCACACCGCAGACGCTAACTGGAATTACAAACCAGTGAACGACGGCATTCGAGCTCAATAAAACAATCGTTGTGATTACTGTAACAATCACGCATGTTATAAACGTCGAGCTTACTGCCGCAAGGTCCGTTTGTTGAGAGTTGGACCGTCGCACTATCTGCGGCAGAGGTAAGACCCGAGTACTCGTCCTCATGTTCATTTGTCGCCGTTACGTTCCTGACGCTTAGTTTCCGGGAGTTTCACAATAAATGAGCTTCAACTGCTCGAGGCAAGTACTCAATGCAAAACGACTTCTCTCAAGAAGGTCTACTTCATTGCCGGTTCGAATTGTGGGCCCTCGCATAATTCGCAAAAGGTTTCTGGTCCACACCGTGATGCCATCGGCAAGTGACAAATGTTCAACCATGCCGGGTACCACATCGACCTCCCGTGGAACGGCCGCCGAAGCCAGTACCGGAACGCCCGCCGCTTGGGCCTCGAGCGCTACAATCCCGAGGCCTTCCCAAAGCGAAGGCAATGCCAAGACATTCATCGCGTAAAGGAACGGCATGACGTCGTCATGGGCGCCCGCGAACGTGCATCGGTCAGTTAAGCCTCGGCTGTAAACCGAGGCTTTCAATGTTTCAAGTAGCGGTCCTTCACCAACACACAAAAGGTGCACATCTTCGCCTTGTTTTATCAGAACGTCCACGCACTCGAGCAAAAATCGATGATTCTTTACTGGAACAAACCGCCCAATGTGACCGATAACTTTGCGACCCTGAGGGATGTTGTAATCGTTCCGAAGCTGCATCAGGCGGGAGCCACGCAGAAACCGTCGAAAGTCTAAACCGTAATAAAGAACACCAAAACAATCGCTTTTCGTTTGAGTTCCGAATAAAGCCCGGCCAGCTTGCTCAGATATCGCGATGCGGTGGGTTGCGTAACGACGAATAAGATATCTCATCGCTTGTTCGTACGAACGGCGTGCAACATTCCGCTTGCTTCTATTTATCGCCGTATGGCTGTGTGCGATCCGAGTTGGTATCCCAGCTCGTTTTGCCAGCCACATGACGAACCCGCTGTACGAATACACATGGCTGTGGATCACGTCAAAGGGCCCGTGTTCCTCCACCAAGGCCATGAACTCCGAAGCGTAACGCAGCACATTCCGGTGATTACCGATGCGATGAATACAAGCGCCTAGCGCACGGATTTCCCGATCGTAAGCGGCCTCATTGTGTTCCTCCACCAAAAAATGGAATTCAAATTGATCTCTGTCAATATTGCGCAGAACGTGCATGAGCCAGGTCTCTACTCCACCGCGGTTCATACCGTAAATTATCTGCAGAACTTTTCGGCGATCTTCGCCGGCTCTCATGCATTCGGGCGTCATTCTCAGCTCGGTGGGTTGCTGAATTGTATCCTTAAGACGTACTTTGACGAATGTTTGCGCAACCGAACATCAGGCTTCCACAATATTGCGTATGTCGATTGAGATATCGTTCTCGCCGATGTGGCGCGCCCGAGTGAGTAAACCTCTAGAGATTATGAGTGCCGTTCCAATAGCTTGCACGATCATCGCCATCAGGGCTGCCACTGCTGCACCCGCCAGCCCGAGGCGAGGAATCATAAGATAGCAACCGGTCGCAGAACTGGCGGCTACTACAAGGAACAGCACCAACTGTACTCGAAACTGTGAGGTAGCTGTCATCGCGCAGCCAAGAAAAGTAGTGAAGGAGCCAACGGCCGCTGCCAGCATCAACCATAACAACACATCAACACGATGCCCGTACTCCGGCCGATAAAGAAAAGCTAACACTTGCCTACCAGCAATAGCGCTACCTATGAGTCCTGCCAATCCCATGGCAAGGCATACTCCCGAACCACGCAGCACGAGTCGTTTGAACGCGGTCAGATCTCCCTGAAAATATAGGCGCGCTAAGGTCGCAAACACAGCATTACCTAAAGCGGTTGTTACCATTAGAAGAGCAGTCGGGATATAGTTCAGTGCCGAATAAATGCCGAGGTCGCTTTGGCCGAGGTAGTGTTGGATGGCGTATCTAGGTATGTTTACGCTTAGCGCCCCTACAATGGCCACAGCACCTAATGGAAATGCGACCCAGACCATTTCTAACTGTCTTCTCAGGTTCCAGTGCGGTATTAGTCGGCCCGTGAAGCCAAGCCCATATGCATTCACGGCATACAGCGATTGGTCCAGAGCAAATGTGGCTCGGCTAGCATCATACGCAAGCAATACCACCACACGGCCGCACACCATCGCAATCACTGCCAACAACAAACTATTTGATAAGTAGAGAATGCAGGCGAAGCCCAACAGAGACAGAACGCTTCTGAATATTTGAGACTTCGCGATGCGATCCATGCGTTCATAGCGCTGGCAAATGCCGTAATAGTTCTCGCTCAGACAGTCGACCAACTGTGAAAGCGATATGATCATGATCACTTCCTTACTAAGCGCATCATAGCCAGACAGCTTACAGATAAGGATGACGGCAGCAAGGGAGACTACAGCTAGAAAGAAGCGCACACCAAGCATCTGTCCGAAAGGATACTTATTCTCCAGGTCAGTAACAAAGACAGCCCGCAATTGCAGATTCGCGAGCAAAGTTAGCGGAACGCAAATTGCCATTGCTAGTGCAAGTTTCCCCACCAAACCTGCGTTGCCGAGTTTTGCCAGGACGACCACGATTGCCCACTGGCATGCCGCGTAGACCCCATTTCCTACTAAGGTCCACAAGAAATTGCGACTTAAGGAAAGCCCGGAGAAAGGCTTTTCAACCGTGTGAGTTCCGCTTTCGTTAATTGCCGCAGGTTGCGAAGATCGCATGTCGCTTCTGAATTCACAACAGTAGCTTTTATCTGGGAGCACGGTTGGGTTAGCGAGAAAGCCTGATCGCTGGCAGAATGAACGAACTCGAGTGCGCTTTGGAAACCATAACCATTGACAACGAATGTAACCTAATCCGCCTCACGTAAGCCTTTGAAGATCACACCCGCCTGTAAATGAATTCAGGAATGGGGAAGCGTCTCCTATTCAGAACTGCCCCAAGCAGGCGCAGTTTAGCATCGTCCAAGCGTTCCTTAGCTTGCATTGCAACTTCGCGATGAGTCGATTCGGCATCAACCACTAAGATTGCGCCGT
>Ga0335081_10005952_pt1 | contig 19328 bp, 17 predicted proteins | sample Lox_Sample_35_FD_206713 | JGI IMG/M metagenome (GOLD analysis project Ga0335081, IMG submission 206713) | Soil microbial communities from Loxahatchee National Wildlife Refuge, Florida, United States - Lox_Sample_3.5 | ecosystem: Environmental > Terrestrial > Soil > Wetlands | place: USA... | reverse complement strand
TTCAACCGCGGCACGACGAACACCATCTTCCTCAATCCGACCGGATCGCTCTACGCGATCGCCGTGGCGGGCCTTACTTCCCTGAACAACGGCCGCATCAGCACCGGCGTGGGCAATTCATTTTCCTGGCTTGACGATCTAACCTGGGTCAAGGGGAGAAATGTAATCAAGGGCGGGGTCGAGGTCCGCCGCATACAGATGAACCAGGGGAGCAGTTCCTATGGCACGATCAGTTACAGCTCCCTCTCCAACTTTGCGGCCAACCACGCCAATAGGGCCAGTATCACCGGCGAATATCCCGTAAACGGCCTGCGCAAGACGCAGTTTTTCGGTTATGTCCAGGACGAGTTCAAGTGGCGGCCGAATTTCACGCTGAACTTGGGCCTGCGTTACAGCTATTTCGGTATTTTTCATGAAGTACAGGGCCGCGGGAATCCTTTTGACTTCGCCACCTGCGGGCCGCAAGGATACTGCGGCGTAGGCGCGAGCTTCGGCCCGCCGAACTATAACGATTTCGATCCGCGCATCTCCTTCGCTTGGGCCCCGGCCAAATACGGGAATAGGACCGTCATTCGCAGCGGCTTTGGTATTTATCACGAAGACGGCCAATTGGACGATCAGAACGTCCCCGATAAGAACGAGGTGTTAAGTTATGCGCTGACGCCGACGAATTGCCCAGGGCTTGGCTACCCCATAGTTCTAAACTCGCAAGGCAATCCGGTCTGCTCGAACGGCACACAATCACCCAGCGCGGAACAGCGGAATCGCAAAGACTCGTATGTAACCCAGTGGGGGCTTTCCCTCGAGCAGGCGCTGCCCAGCAATTTCGTTGGTACGCTCTCCTATGTTGGCAGCAAAGGCACCCATCTGCTGGCGCTATCCTATGTTAACGTCCAAGACCCGCTCACCGGCCTGCGCCCTTACCCGGCCTTCTCGCAGGTCTCTTGGCGAGGCAACATCGGCAACAGCTCGTATAATGCGCTAGCGCTCTCGCTGAAGCGTTCCTTCTCTCATGGTTGGCTGGTCTCGGCCAATTACACATGGTCCCACAGCATCGACGACGGCTCTAATGGAAGCGGCGACGGCGACTCGATTACGCCCCAGAATGTTTCCTGCTGGCCCCGGTCGCAATGCGGGGAGCGCGCCAGCAGCGCCTTCGACGCCCGCCACGTGTTCAATGCAAATTTCACCTATGAGCTTCCTTTTGGGGCAGGCAAGAGGTACCTTTCGCAGCCCGGTTTCCTGAAGAGCGTTGTCAGTTACTGGCAAATCAGCAGCATCTTCATCGCCCGTGCCGGCTTCCCCGTGAATCTCACGACAAGCGCCACCGGCCCGGACGGAAACACCAGCTCGCAGCGTCCCAACTTGGTTCCCGGTCAGCCCTTGTATTTGGCCGGCGGCACTTTCAACCCCGCGGCTTTTTGCACCCCCGGGAAGAATGACCCGCTTTACCCGGGTGGTACCTGCCCCTCAGGATTCGGCGATGTCCCCCGCAATTTCTTGCGAGGTCCCGGGTTCTGGCAATCTGATTGGGCGCTTTCCAAACGCTTTCCGGTCACAGAACAGGCACAAGTTCAGTTCCGGGCCGAGGTGTTCAACCTTTTCAACCGAGCGCAGTATGCCAACCCGGATGGCCTCATTTCGGCTTCCGACTTCGGCAGGATATATCTGCCTTTGAATACAACTCCGATAGGAATCGGTACGCCGCGTCAGTTCCAGTTTCTGCTGAAACTACAGTTCTGAAGGAAGAGAGCCGAGGCGTTCAACATCCTCAATCATGCGGAGTACGGACAGGCCCGGAAGAATGTTTCGGCAACCACCTTGGGCAGATCCGGAACACCGTGAACACCGGACTGGTGGGGACCGGCACGCCCCGCCAGTTGCAATTGATGCTGCGAATGAACTTCTAGACGATCATCGGCAGAGTTACTCTTTGGCGGCGGCTGAAGGCGAGGCACTAACTGTGACAGGGTCTCGGAATGCGGTTGGTACGAATTCCAGATCGCTCGCCTCTTTCACCGCCAAGGCGATCTGAAACTTCATAGAGTCGAGAGGAATCGGATTCTGGTATTCGCAGAGACACGCGCCCAAGGCTTGCACCGGGCTCTTACCTTCGGTCCGAGCGATGCGGTAGATCTTCACCGCCAGGGTCTCCGCGGAGCCTGGCGTGAGTAGTACAGGGACCGAATTCTCCACCGCACCGTAATCCTCCTCCGTCAGGAGCAACTCGCGACGCGCGCACAGCACGCGGATGAGATTGAACGACTCCCGCGGCTCGAGCGTGGGAAAGAGCGGAATCTTCACGTCGATGCGACCGGGGCGCTTCAGGTCGACTTCGATCAAGTCCGGGCGGCTCGATGCGAGGATCCATATCAGCTTGCCGCGGTTCGCGGAACTTCCCATCTCTTCCGCCAGCATCGAATAGATTCGTCCCGAGATTCCTGAGTCACCCGAGGCCGATTCGCGGCGGCCGATGGCCTGGTCCGCCTCGTCGATGAAGACATAGCAGCGCCCCAGCGCCTGCAAAAGCCGGAATATCTTTTCCAGATTTCCTTCGGTGCTGCCCACCCACTTGTCGCGGAAGTTCTTCAGTTTGACGATGGGCACGCCCGCCTCGCCGGCCAGGCACTCCACCATGAAGGTCTTCCCGGTGCCCACCGGCCCGCACAGCAAGTAGCCTTTTGGCAGCGCCTGTAGATCGTTGCTCTTCCACAGCGCGATATCCTGTCGCAGCCAAGCCTTGACTTTCTCCTGCCCATAGATGTCGTCGAGCGTGCGCTTGGCCTCGATAAACTCAATCAACCCGCTACAGTCCTGTTCCACCAATTGTTTCTTCAGCCGCACCAGGTCATCGGCGACGATCTTGGTCCCGGCGTGCTCATTACGCTTGAGCATGGTCTCAGCCGCGCCCAGGGTCGAGCCGGTAAGCTGATGCGCAAAACTGTCGAGCCGCTGGCTGTACTCCTGAAGGGCCGTGGGATATTCCGGAGCCATGAGCGTAAACGCAGTCGTCAGCTCCGCCGCATCGGGAAGCGCAATCTTGATCCGCGCAGTCCGGGGGTTGGAGGCAATCAAAGGATGAAGGTCGTTGAGGTTTTCGACGATGAGAAACGTGGCCAGGGAGTGCGAAACCAGCAGCGATTCGCTGGCCCAGTCGCGAACCAGGCTGGCCAAAGCGCTCAAGTCGTAATCCAGGCCGCCTTGCACCATGGGAGCCAGCAGGTCGGCGCTGCGGATGATGCAGGCTACCTGGCGGCGTTCACGATTCAGCCGTGCGAGATTCGCCACGTAGCGGAAGTAGTGAGTGAGAAACTCGACGGCCGGACGCGGCGTTTTAGGCAGAGTGGGATCTTGCTGCAACTGGGGCCAGGTGGAAAAAATATCTCCCCCGCGCTCGACCCGAATTCCGTTGCCCAGATCGTAGCTCAACACCACATCGAAGCGCGGCAGCAGCACCTGAAGCAGAAAATCGGTGAGCGTTCCGATGCGACCGTTCTTCCCTGCCGGGATCAGCATCTGGTCATAGACATTGCCGTAAAGGAGGAACTGGCTGGCGGCGTTGCTCTCGTACAACTGGATGGCTTCCTGCGCCCAGGCGGGAAATGGGATGGACACAGCCGGCGCGGCGACGGCGGCAGGATCGGAGGGCGTCATGAAGTCTCCTGGAGCGGGGGCTTCTGCGCCGAGTACTTGCGGTCGAGCGCGGAGACTGCGGACTCGTCCTCGCCAAACACGCCCGCACCCAGCAGATCGCTGGCCAGCTCGATGTCCGTGCTGATGGTGTGGGGCTTGCTTTGCATGGTGGTGTTTTCCAGGATCAGGTCCACCTGGGCTTCCACTCGCGTCAGGTCGCTGTCAATCTCTTCCAGCGTCTGCTCACGCCGGCGGATGTTGGCCAGCCGCTTCTTCAGAATCGACTGGGTAGCAGCTTTCGACTGGCGTAAGGAATCCGGCTCTCCCTGCTCGGCAAGTTCTTTGTCGATGCCGGCAATCTTCCGCTCCAAAGTGGTCTCGGTCTCGTCGTCGGCCGGGGACAGCAGGTGATGTCGCGCCACTAAGAGCTTCAGGTAGACCCATTGCAGACTGTTGAGGGCTTCGCGATTGGAATCGATGATGTAGTCTTCCGCCTGTTGCGTTCGAAAGATCTCGATGACGCGGCTGCATTTCGACGTCAGGCGGAGAAGCTGCTTCCGGGCGTCGGGATCGAGTAGCTCGATGAGGGCCTGCCGCTTCAGCTCATCATCGTCCTTCGCGGTTTGCAGTTCGAGTCCCTGCACATACTTCTGGAAGCGAGGATTGAAGGCCAGCGCGGGCAGGATAACGGCTTCCACCGCCAGTCCCAGCAGCCAGAACGCGGGTTGCGCAAACCCGAGAATCACAAAGGCGCCGACGAGCAGCGCATTTACGGGCAACTGCCCAAGCCCAGGAACATCAGCCCGCACCAGGAAAGCCGATTTGATGTAATGCCACACGCAGCTAACTTTACTCCCGCCCAGCTACTGCTTCTCGGCCGCCGGGCCCATCGACTTGACTGGCGTCGGAGTCGCGCCCGCCTCGGCGGTACTGGGCACGGCGGAGTCCAGGGGAATGCCTTCCTTCGCGGCAAAATCGGCGAGGGCCTGTTCGGCCAGGGCTTTCTGCTCGGCCTCTTTGACCACGACCCCCGACATATCCATGCTGTCGCGCGCCACCCGCACGCGTCCGGCAGCTTTGGTGCGTTCCTCCTCCACAATACCGCTAAGCCGGTCGAGGGTCTCTCCCGAGCCGCCAATATTCGAGACCATTCCAGAAGCCATTTCGGTCAACTCCGCCATCGCCTTCTTCATCTTCATGTCGCTGATGCCAGCCTTCAACGACTCAATCTTTTGCCGCGCCGCGTTGATGGCAACATCGCGGGCCTTGACCAAATCGCGGTAGGTTTTCTCGGCTTGTTCCAGTTGGGTCCGGTTCTCGTCCAGTTCGCGGTCGATGGTTTGAAGACGCAAGGCCAACTGCGCCGCCGCGTCGCGATTGCCGGCCCGCAGGTTCGCCGCAGTCCGCGCCCGCAAATCCTTCTGCTCGTTCTCCAGTTGCCTTACCTGCGAGATAAGGCGCTCGCAGAGTCCGGCATGCGTCGCCAGTCCCTGATTGTATTGGGCGATCTGCTTGCGGAGATTTTCCTGCTCCACTTCCAGCAGCGCCTCCGGGTTCTGCCTCTCCAAACCGGAGATGAACAGGCTGAAGAAACCGCGAATGAGATTCGACAATCGTTGAAACATGCTGCCCCGCCTCCTGAGTCGTACCCGGGCCGGTTTACCTGTTGCCCTGCGTCCGTTGCCAACTGGCCAGAAGATTATTGACCACTTCGGCCTTCGGCGGGTCGCAAATCTTTTGCAAGTCTACCTGCACGCCATTGCCTGCATACATCACAAACGGGCTGTCCGCAAACTTCACGGGCACGTTGGGATTGGCGGGCCGGAACCCATGCGTCAGCGCCTCCCGCTGTATTCGCTCCGTCAAAAGGAACGTGAGAAACGTGGAAGCCGCCTTGCGTTGCTCGTCCGTGCTCCACGGCGCATTGATGATGTAATAGGGATTCTCATTCCACGCATTGTATTCCGGGTAGACCACGCGAATCTCGCCCCAGCGCCCCTCGGCGTTCTTCAGGAAGTCGATGGCCACATTCTCATACACCATGGCAGCATCGTAGGAAGACGGGCCTTTCAGCACCATCTCCTTCATCATGTTCCCGGTGCTGTTGATGAGGCCGCTGGTGCCCCGCTCAAGCGAAGTGAGCCACTGCTGGAAATCGGCGCTGATTACATCGCGCACCGTGAGGTCCTTGGTTTTGTGATGGAACGAATATGCCGCCAGCACGATGGTCATTAAGCCGGAGTTGGACTGGTTGGGGTGAGTGTGCCCGAACTTGAAGAGCCCCCAATCGGGCTGATGCGCGATGGCATCCCAGCCGGTCCTTTCCTGGAGCGCCTGGTTGATGGTGTCCAGGCTCACCACCCGGTACTTCTGGATGAATGCTTTGTAGCGCTCGTCCCACATCACGAAGACCATCGGGGTGAGCGCGAGCGGCTCCTCTTTCAGGATCGGATCGCCGGTGTACTTTACCTGCCATTCCTGCACGAATGTATCTTTATAGGCCGCACTGGCCGGTGACCACACATTGATGCGCTTGTCCCCCGAAAGAATGGCGTGGGCTCCCTCCAGCGATCCCATGGGTATCAGCGTTATGTGGATGTTCCTGCCCTCGGAAGTTTTCGCGAACTCGGAAACCGCCCACTCCAGCCAGCGCTGCTTCTCGGTCCCGTAGGCAATGCCGAGCTCCACGGTTGGTCCGCCGGAAAACATGTTGCCGGCGGCCTGGCGCGTCTGCTCGAGGGCCTTCTTTCCCAGAAAGAGGTAATAGGCGCCGGCCATGCAGGCAACCACAAACAGGACGACAAACAACTTCCCCAGCAGCGTTAGTTTCGGTCCGTCAGAAGATGGGCTCATGGGCTCTCGGGCGTGCTTAGAAGAATGTAGAAATGTCCCGGAATACGTCAACTATGTTTTGCGGCGTACCGGTGTAGGACTTGGCCTGGGTCGTATCGGCAATCTGCCCCAGAATGTCCTTGCGCGCGTCTTTTCCGTACGCGATGGTGAAAACGTGTATCGATCGAGTTTCGCCATCGTAGTGGATCCGTTGCATCAGCTCATTCAGCTTCAACCTGCTTTCCGTGTCCTCGCCGTCGGTCAGCACCACGACCGAAAGAATCCGGTTCTCATGGGAATTCTGCTTCCCCAGCAGGTGCTGGTAGGCGGAGTCGATGGAATCGTACAGGGCAGTACCGCCCGACGCGAACAGCGAGTCAATCATACGGACGAGGTTGTCCTTGCCAGTGGCGATCGGAACATCCGTGGCTGCCCAGTTGATCGAGCTATTGAAAGGCACGAGGGACAGAGCATCGTTGCCGGAAAGCAGATTCACCAGTTGCTTCGCTCCTTCGCGCGCGTTTTGTATTTTGCGGTCGTCATTCATGCTGCCGGAGGTATCGAGCACCAATACTACGTTGGCGCCCTTCTTCTTCTGCTCAAACAGCTTCAGAATGGCGTCCATGACCGGCACCGATGGAACTTCGAGAGTGCTCTTCGGTTCCTTGGGATCGACGCCATGGGCCTGGTCAATGGGCGCAGCCAGCGGCACTTCGACGGAACCCGGACGGAATCCGTAGGTTATGGCCCTTTCCTGCTGCGGACGCTGAAGCAGATAGTCGATGTAGACCTTGGCAGCCTCGCGGTGGGCGGGGGTCACCCACTCGCGTTCGACGATCCCCACTGGATGATCGCTCCAGAACGTGCCCTCCTTGGGGTAGATGGCGACCACCGGGAAGGGGAGCTGGTCGGCGCTCCCGTACGACTCGATCACCATGTTCTCGTAGAGCACCGCAGCCGAGAGATACTGGGGCCCGCTGGCGAACATCTTGCGGCCAAAGAATCCCGTAGAGCTTCCGTAGTGCACCACCGAACTCTCAATGCCCTGAACGAACTCCGCGGTGCGCGGCTTGGCCACATCGGCCAACGTCAAACCCGCTGCTTTTCCGGTAGCGGCGTAGACCTCGGCAAACAGGGATATCAATCCGCTGTTGCTGTACTGCGGGTGGGTGTGGCCGAATTTGAATTGTCCCCACTGCGGATACCCATAGCTTTGCCAACCCTTCTGATTGGTCGCCAGCGAGAGAATGTCGGACCACCCGAGCGGCTTCTTGCCCCAACCAACGGCTTCCGCCATCGGCTTCCACATGGCGATCACCACGGGCGACAGCACCAAATTCTCGGTGGAACCAATTAACTCATGGCCGGTCTTGGTTTGCGATTCGGCATTGCCGAGCTTGATGAAAGCTGCGGACGCGGGACTGATCAGGTGCGGCTGGCGCGACCCGTTCAGGACTTCATCGATGCACTCGCCCGAACCCATCGGGATGGCGCGTACGAAGATCCTCTTGCCTCCCTGGGCGCGGTGGTCCTCACGATTGAATTGGTCGGTGACTTCATTGATCCAACGCTCTTTCTCCGAGCCATAGGTGAAGACCAGTTCGAGCGAGTTGGGAGGCGCAGCGGCAGCCGCCCCTTCCGCAGCGGAAGATTTCTCCTTCGATTTGCAACTGATTAGGACCAGAACAGAGACGACGAACAACAATGCCAGACTTGCGGTGGCGATTCGCGATGGCCGGAACGAGATAGATGCCGCACGTCTGGAACAAATCCAGCGCGGGAATTGCATGGCGCCTTCGGGGAATTACAGACGATTGTACCCTGAGTTCCCGCCACAAACTACGGACAAATCGCGGGCCCAGGCTGCGCCTCGGCTACATTGTACCTTCGGGATTTCCAATGCCGGACCGCCGTGGCTGACGATAGCAGCCAAATCCGCATCGCTGATCTTGTTGAGCGTGTCGCTTGCGGTCCGTGACCGGCGCGAGCAAGCGAAAACTGCCTGTTGACATTCGCCACCAGATTTCATAGAGTTGATGCATAGTTATTCATAATGATGAATAATTATGCGATATGAACAAAGCGCTGCGACAACGAACCGTCCTGGAGCTGCTGAAGCGCGGCCCTGTCGGCAGCCAGGAAGAGCTCCAGTCGGCCCTCCGCAAGCGCGGATTCAGGGTTGGACAGGCCACCCTGTCGCGCGACATTCGCGACTTGCGCCTGAGCAAGACGGCTGAGGGTTACGCCTTGACGCAGGGGGAAAACCTATCAGGCCCACCGCTGCCGCCCGTATCGCACCTGGTCCACGAGTTCGTGCTCGCGGTACGGCCGGCGCAAAACCTGCTGGTCATCAAGACCACGGTTGGCAGCGCCCAGCCGGTGGCGGCGGCGCTGGATGAGCAGGATTGGGCTGAGGCCATCGGGACCATTGCCGGTGACGACACCATCCTGACGATCTGCCCGAAGCCCCAAGACGCCAGGAAATTGGCTGCTCGCCTTCAGGAGATGCTTGCCTGATGGCAGCCAAGCTCAAGAGCGCAGTGGTTGGTGCGACCGGCTATTCCGGTTTGGAGCTCACGCGGCTGCTCCTGCGTCATCCTCGCGCGGACAAGCCGATCTTGTGCCGGCGGCAGAGCGAAACCAACGGCACGTCCGATCTCGCCGATATTTTCCCCGCGCTTTCCGGCAACGGAGGCTATCCGTTGCAGCCGCTCGCCTGGGCGGCGCTGAAAGAGCAGGGCGTGGAGTTGGTTTTTCTGGCGACGCCCCACGAGGCCTCACGTTCGCTTGTGCCCGAAGCGGTTGCGCAGGGCTTTCGCGTAATCGACTTAAGCGGAGCCTGGCGCCTTAAGCGCGAGGAGCATCGTGCAGTTTATGGATTTCCTTCTGACGAGCCGGCGGCTGCGGCCGAACTGACGAAGCAGGCTGTCTACGGACTCCCTGAGTTGAACGCCGATGCGATCGCGGACGCGGCATTAGTGGCGAATCCCGGATGCTATGCGACCTCCGTGATCCTGGCCTTGGCGCCGCTGTTGCAGGCGGACATTGTGGACCGCGAGCGGGGAATCGTTTCCGATTCCAAGTCCGGCGTGTCGGGCGCGGGCAAGGAGCCGAACTCGCGCACTCACTTCGTTTCGGTCGCCGACAACCTCTCGGCGTACTCGGCATTCGGCCATCGCCATGTGGGCGAGATGCTCGAGCAATTGCAATTGGAGGCGTGCGAGCTGATCTTCACCCCCCATTTGCTGCCGATTCCGCGGGGAATTCTTTCGACCATTTACGTGCACCTGAACCGGGAGATGGACCCGCAAGAAGTGGAGTCCTGTTTCCGCGGATTTTATGCCGGCAAGCGCTGGGTGCGGATTTTTGCGACCCCGAAGCTGCCGCAAATCCAGTTCTCGCTGCACACCAATTATTGCGATCTGGGCTTCTGTCTGGCGGACGATCGCCGGCGGCTGGTGCTGATCTCGTGCATCGACAACCTGCTGAAGGGCGCGGCCGGACAAGCGGTGCAGAACATGAATCTGATGTACGGCTGGAAGGAAGAGGAAGGTTTGTCGTGAGAATCGTGGTCAAAATCGGAGGAGCGGCGCTGGAAGACAAGTCCAGCCTACACCGCTGCGCGCGGGCAATTGTCGAGTTGGCGCACGATGGGCATCGGGTCGCCGTGGTGCACGGCGGGGGAAGCGCCCTCACGCGAACGCTGAAGCGGATGGGCAAGCAGAGCGATTTCGTAAACGGGTTGCGCGTTACCGACGCTGAGACCCGCGACGTCGCGCTGATGGTGTTGTCCGGAATCGTGAATAAACGCCTGGTAGCGGCGATCGTGGCGGTGGGCGGCACAGCAGTCGGAATGTGTGGCGGCGATGGTATGGCCTTCCGCGCGTGCAAGAAGCAGAGTCCCGGCTACGACCTGGGATTTGTGGGAGAGATCTGTGCCGCCGACCCGCGTTGGATCGAGGCGATCTGGGGCGCGGGGGGAATCCCGGTGCTGTCGTCGCTGGCGTTGGGCTGCGATGGCGAGTACTACAACATCAATGCCGATCAAATGGCATCCGCGTGCGCCGTTGCCTGCCGTGCCGACACCTTGATTTTTCTGACCGACGTGGAGGGAGTGAAGAATGCCGATGGCGCCGTAATTCCCTGGCTCAACACCAAGGACGTGGCCGCGCTGGTCGCCGATTCAGTCGTGGTCGGGGGCATGTTGCCCAAGCTGGAGGCTTGCAGCCAGGCGCTGCGTAAGGGCGTGGGGCGGGTCAAGATCCTGCCGGCGGCGCAGGTGGAGGTCCTGCCGCAGTTCTATTTCACCAAGCTGGCCTGTGGGACGGAGGTGATTGCCGCATGAATCTCGCCTCCGTGATTCGTTCTGAAGAAAAGTTGCTGCTGCCGACGTATGACCGTCACAAAATTCTCTTCGAGAAGGGCCGTGGGGTCTATTTGTGGGACTCGAAAGGCAAGCGCTACCTCGATTTCCTGAGCGGGATTGGAGTGAATGCTCTGGGACACGGCCACCCCGCGATCCAGGCGACGTTGAGACGACAGGCAAAGCGGCTGATCCATATTTCCAACCTGTTTTTTCACCCGTACCAAGCCGAACTTGCCCAGCGGTTGACGGCCATTTCCGGACTGGATCGCGTCTTCTTCTGCAATAGCGGAACCGAAGCCTGGGAAGGCGCGCTGAAGCTCGCGCGCATGTATGCGAGGAGCAAGAGTGCGAACGGGCAGAAGCCGAAGTGGCGCATTCTCGCGCTCGACAACTCCTTTCACGGACGCACCTTCGGTGCGCTGGCCACCACCGGCCAGGCGAAATACCGCGATCCGTTCGCGCCGCTGCTGCCCGGAGTCAGCTTCGTCCGGTTCAACGATGTGGAAGACCTGAAGCGCCAGGTCGACTCCGATGTGTGCGCCCTCTGCGTGGAGACGATTCAGGGCGAAGGCGGGATCTGTCCCGTCAGTCCGGAATTCTTGCGAGTGGCGCGAGATTTAAGCAAGAGCGCGGACGCTTTGCTGATTCTCGACGAGATCCAAAGCGGCCTGGGGCGCACAGGACGATACTTCGCCTATCAGCACTACGGCATACAGCCGGACATCGTGACCATTGCCAAGCCCCTGGCTGGGGGATTGCCGCTGGGCGCGATTCTCATGTCCAACTGCGTGGCCGGCAGCATGCGCCCGGGCATGCACGGCACCACATTCGGCGGCGGGCCGCTGGCCTGTGCGGTTGCGATCACCTTTCTGGAGGCCTTGGACAAACAGTTGGGCCACGTACGCGCGGTCGGCGCTTATTTCCGGAAGCGGCTCGAAAATTTGAAGACCAGGCACAGTTGTATCCGGGAGATTCGCGGGATGGGCCTGATGCTGGGCATGGAATTGGATTCCGCCGAAACCGCTAAGAATGTGGTTTCAGTTCTGCTGCAAGAGGGAATTCTGATCAACCGCACTCATGAGACGGTTCTGCGCTTTCTGCCGCCATACATCATTGAGAAGAAGCACATCGACCAGTTGATGCGAGCGCTGGACTCGGCTTTAGCAGCCGAAACGGCGAAGCCGGAGAAAGAAATCCACAAAAGGAGTCATCGGTGAACAGTCAGCCAGTTAAAACAATGCAGGTGGTCCCCGCCCCTGACTTCAACCCGTTCTGGTGCCCCGATCTGGTATCGACTCGCGATCTGGGTCCGGCGGGAGTCCAAGCCGTGCTTCACCTGGCGGCCATCATGAAGGCGCGACCCGCGGATTTTCGGGGAGCGCTTCTGGGCAAGCAGATGGCCATGTTCTTCGAAAAGCCTTCACTGCGGACCCGGCTCACCTTCGAAGTGGGAATGTCGAGTTTAGGCGGCGCAACTTATTTTGTGGACCAGACCCACAGCCGCATTGATGAGCGCGAGAAGCTGAGCGACATTGCGCATAACCTGGAGCGCTGGGTGGATGCCATCGTGCTACGGACCTTCGCCCATGGGACAGTGGAGGGTATGGCAGAGCACGCCTCCATTCCCGTCATCAACGCGCTCAGCGATCTGGAGCATCCCTGCCAAGCGCTGGCCGACTACCTGACTTTGCAAGAGCAGTTTGGCGATGTGAAAAACATTTGCCTGGCTTATGTGGGCGACGGCAACAACGTCGCGCATTCTCTGCTGCTCACCTGCGCGTGTCTTGGTTCCAACATCCGAATCGCTACGCCCGCGAGCTATGGACCGGACGCGCAGATCGTCAGCGATGCGCAACAGATCGCGCAACAGACCGGTGCGGTCCTCGAGATATTGACGGACGCCGACGAAGCCGTGTCCGGCGCAGACGCCATCTATACCGACACCTGGGCCAGCATGGGCCAGGAGCACGAGGCGGAGATGCGCGCGCGGACCTTCTCGCCCTACCAGCTCAACCAGGAGTTGGCGGGCAAAGCGGCATCGCACGCGGTGTTCATGCACTGTATGCCGGCGCATCGCGGACAGGAAATTACCGACGAGGTGATGGATTCGGAGCGGTCGGTGGTCTTCGATCAGGCGGAGAACCGGCTGCACGTGCAGAAAGCCATTTTGTATTTATTGCTGGGCGGAGGCCATCGCCTCCCCGTGAGGAGCGCTCATGCGTGAAAAAATAGTACTTGCCTATTCGGGAGGGCTGGACACCTCCATCATCATTCCGTGGCTGAAAGAGAATTATCCCTACGACGTCATTGCCATGGTCGCCGACGTGGGCCAGGGAGACGACATGGAAGCGGTAGTGGCCAAGGCGTTTGCCACCGGAGCCGAGCACGTAATCGTCAAAGATCTGCGGGAAGAATTCCTGACCGGCTACGTGTATCCCGCGTTGAAGGCCGGCGCCGTATATGAAGACAAGTATCTGCTGGGTACGTCGCTGGCGCGACCGCTCATCGCAAAGCACCAGGTGGAGCTTGCCTTGCGTGAAGGCGCCACTGCTGTCGCTCACGGATGCACGGGCAAAGGCAACGATCAGGTCCGTTTCGAATTGGCTTACCAGGCGCTGGCTCCCGAACTGCACGTGATTGCACCGTGGCGCGAGTGGTCGCTCAAGTCGCGGGAGGATTGCCTCGACTACGCCGCGCAACACGGAGTCCCCGTGGAAGCCAGCCGGGAAAAGATCCACAGCCGCGATCGCAACCTGTGGCACGTCAGCCATGAAGGAGGCGAACTGGAGGACGCGGCCAATGCGCCGCTGCCCAGCACCTGGCAACTCACGCGTTCGCCGCAAGAGGCGCCGGACCGCGAAGAGCAGGTCGCGATCGGCTTCGAAGCCGGGGTGCCGGTTTCCGTCAACGGCCAGGATCTTGGTCCCGTGTCCTTGGTTGAGCTGTTGAATGAAATTGGCGCGCGCAACGCTGTCGGACGGGTTGATTTGGTGGAGAACCGGTTTGTCGGCATCAAGTCCCGCGGTTGCTATGAGACGCCGGGCGGGACCTTGCTGATTACAGCCCACCGCGAGCTGGAAGCGTTATGCCTGGAGCGCGATGTCGCGCACTTCAAGCAACACATAGCCCTGAAGTACGCGGAGCTGGTGTATTTCGGGCTCTGGTTCGCACCGCTGCGCGAAGCCCTGGATGCCTTCGTCGAGAGCACCCAGAAGAACGTCAGCGGCTTGGTGACGCTCGCCTTGTACAAAGGCAATGTTTCGGTCGTCAGCCGCGAGTCCGAACATTCGCTCTACCGTACCGATCTCTCCTCTTTCACTATGGGCGATGGTTATGACCAGAAAGATGCGGCCGGCTTTATCCGCATTCTCGGTCTGCCGGCGCGTTCACGGGCGCAAGCGCGCAACCAGGCTGTAACCCCGGAGGCTGTGCGATGAAGATGTGGTCCGGCCGCTTCCGGCAGCCTCTGGACCCGGAATTTGAACGCTGGCAACGTTCATTCGAATTCGACCGGCGATTGTTGGCCCATGAGCTGGCGGCCAGCAGCGCCCACGCGCGCGCGCTGAAGACTGCGGGCATTCTGAATTCAGCCGAATTCGTCGCCATACTCGAAGGCCTGGAACGAATCGGTCAGCAAGCTGCCGCGTCACCCGAATTTCTTGCGGACGACGAAGCTGAAGACGTGCATCACTTCGTCGAGAAGCAACTGGTCTCACTGATCGGCGATGCCGGCTACAAGCTGCACAGCGGGCGCAGCCGCAATGAGCAAATCGCCACCGATCTGCGCTTGTATGTGCGGGCAGCGATCGACCAATTGCGGGCCGATCTGGCGGCATTATGCGCGGTCCTGCTGGAGCGGGCGCAGGAAGCGGGCAATGCCGCGATGCCCGCGTACACCCATCTGCAACGCGCCGAGCCTATTCTCGTCGCGCATTGGCTGCTGGCTTATGTCGAGATGTTCCTGCGGAATGCGGACCGGCTCGCCGATTGCCGCAAGCGACTGAATGTTTGTCCGTTGGGCTCCGGCGCAGTTGCAGGGGCCACGCTCTCTCTGGATCGTCAAGCCATGGCCGCTGAGCTCGATTTCGACCGGCCAACTGCTAACAGTATCGATGCAACCAGCGATCGCGATTTCGCGCTCGAGTTTGTGAATGCTCTTTCGCTTCTCGCTCTGCACTTAAGCCGTTGGGCGGAAGAGATGATTTTGTTCTCCTCGCAGGAATACGGCTTTGTGAGCTTGCCCGAAAGCTACTCGACGGGAAGCAGCGCCATGCCGCAGAAGAAGAACCCCGACCTGCCGGAGTTGGTGCGCGGCAAATGCGCTCGTGTCATTGGGGACGCAACCACGCTACTGGTTTGCATGAAAGGCCTGCCCCTCGCCTACAACAAGGATTTGCAGGAGACGCAGCAGCCGTTGTTCGATGCTGCCGATACGGTGGTCTCGCTTGTGCCGCTCGTGATCGGGTGGATGAAAACGGCGGAGTTCAATTACGAACGCATGCAGCAGGCAGCACAATTAGGATTCATGAATGCCTGGGCAGCAGCCAATTACCTGGTGCAGCGCGGGGTCCCCTGCCGGCTGGCGCATGAGCAGATCGGCAAAGCGGTGCAGATGTGTCTGGAGAAAGGTTGCGAGCTTCACGATTTGCCGCTGGGGGATTTGCGCGCAATAAGTGTGGAGTTCGATCAGAATTTCTACGCCTGCCTGAAGCTGGAGGCGGTGCTTGCCATTCACGATGTCCCGGGAGGTACGGCTCCGGCGCGGGTAAAGCAGGCGATGGCGGAGGCCCAGCAGAGAATCGAGTCCATCCGGGAGGCAACTCATGCGCACGCGTAAGGCGATTCTTCCCGACGCTCGCGCCATTCACGAGCTGATTTCCGCTTATTCGGGCGATGGAACACTGTTGCCGCGGACCCTGGCTGAGATCTGCGAGAACGTCCGCGACTTCGTGGTCCTGGAAGATCGCGGTGTGATTATCGGCTGTGGCGCGCTCCATCTCTATGGCCAGCATCTGGCGGAGATTCGCTCCATCGCGGTCGCGTCCTGGCGGCAAGGCCAAGGCGGCGGTGGACACCTGGTGAAGGCCCTGCTGGCGGAAGCGAAACAGCATGAGGTCAGTTGCATCTGCCTGTTCACCCGCAAACCAAGTTTCTTTGCGACCCTGGGATTCACTGCGGCCCAGCGCGAGGACTTGCCGGACAAGATCTATAAGGACTGTTGTGTATGCCCGAGATTTCATTCCTGTGATGAAGTTGCCATGGTGCGCGGCGAGCTCCCGCAGTTCACCATGTTGCCGGAGCCTGCAAATTGGCTGGTGAAGCTTCAAACATGAAAGCTTCTACAGGCAAGCCAAACGAACCTCACCTGCCGCGGGGTTTCAAATTTTCTGCCGTCGCCGCGGGAATTAAAGTTAGTGGCCGGCTTGACCTGGCTTTAGTCGAGGCCACCGCCGGCACAACTGCCGCAGCCGTCTTCACCAAGAACCGCGTCGTCGCCGCTCCGGTGGAGTTCGGCCGTCAGGCATTGACAAGAACTCGCGGGCAGGTGCGGGCAGTCATCGTCAACTCCGGTAACGCGAACTGCGCTACGGGCAAGAATGGCTTACACGCGTGCGAAGAAATCTGTCGCGAAACTGCTCAACTCTTGGGGGTCCGCACGGCGGAAGTTTTTCCCTCGTCCACGGGCATTATCGGGGTTCCATTGCCGGCACAAAAGATCGTTGCCAAGCTGCCGGAATTGATTGCCGGCGCCGAATCAAGCGAGCAGGCCATCAGGCAATTCGCGCAGGCGATCATGACCACCGACACCCGGCCCAAGCTGGCATCGTCCCACTTCCGTTCGGGCAAGGCCCATGCCAACTTGTGGGGAGTCGCCAAAGGCGCCGGCATGATTCATCCGCAGCTCGCGACCATGCTGGTGTATCTCTTCACCGATGTGGCCGCCAAGCCGGCCGAATTGAAGCTGCTTCTGCGCCGAGCTTGCGACCAGACCTTCAACTGCATTTCCATCGATGGCGACACCTCGACCAACGACACGGTGTTGCTGCTGGCTTCCGGCAAAAGCGGAATCCGCCTCGAGGATTCTTCGGTCGGCAAGAAGTTCAGCACGGCGCTGCTCACGGTTTGTCAGTCGCTCGCGGAACAGATCGTTGCCGATGGCGAAGGCGTACAACATGTAATTCGACTATTCATCGAACAGGCGAGAAGTCCCCAAGAAGGTTTGCACGTAGCGCGAACGGTTGCGCACTCCTTGTTGGTGAAAACCGCGTGGGCAGGGGCCGATCCCAACTGGGGGCGCATCCTGGCGGTGGTGGGAAGATGCGGAGTCCCTCTTGACCCCAGGCGTGTGACCATCTACATCGGAGGGCAGATGGTGTGCTGCAACGGTGTGGGCTGCAAGTTCGATGAGCAAAGGGCCCATGCCGATCTGGCACGGCCTCGCTGCGATGTTCGCGTGCGACTTGGCCGCGGGCATGACGCCGTCACCTTCACCACTACTGACTTAACTGCGGAGTACGTCCGCATTAACGCAGACTATTCCACTTAGCGCAGATTCATAATTGCTGTATCCCGGTGGAGCACGCCTGGACCCGGCCCCTGGACCGGCCCCAGGTCCGCGCCGGAATTCGCCAGGGTCACGCCTGCGATCACCAGGATGGAAAGGTTGATCAACAGCGGCAGGTCACGCGCCAGCGCGGATTGCCACGCCAGTTGGCCAATTCCGGGGATTCCGCACAATGCTTCAACCGGGATCGCGGCACTGATCGCAAGCCCCACCGAGACGCCTGCCAGCGCCAGGACCTCGCGCTTGATCACCGGCACGACATGCCAAACCAGAATTCGCGTTTCGGAAAGCCCCTTCGCCTTGGCCGTGATGATGTGCGGCATCCCACCGGTGGCCCCCGTCAGATTGCTGAGATAGCGATGTACCTTGGGAAACAAAATGAAGGCCAGCGCCAGATATCCCGGCGCGTTCAGCAGCACCGACAGCAGAGCCAGAGCGCCGGCCGGCAGGCAAAGCAGTGTTCCGCTAAGAACGGCGCCCACCAGCGAAAGGGCCGGCGTCCGCAGCAAGGAGGTCGCGAACACCAGCGAGATGGCCGTGAGCCAGGCCACCAGCATCGCCTTCGCCGCCAGTCGGCAGGTCACGCTCACGCGCTCCGACAGGACCTGGCGAACGGGACGATTCAACCATCGCGATACGCCGAGGTCGCCATCGCGCTGCAACGGCGGAGCAACTCCTCTCCCAAGCCGGGCGCCGAACCGCCCCTCGACCGCCGCAAAGAACTTCACGTTCCCATCAGCATCACCAGCAAAACAGGGCGCTCCTTCGCCGCTGCCGCCAGGAACTTGAGCTTGGGCGGGTCGGGATTGCAAGTGCAACCGCCTGTGGCTGCCGCCGACGAACTCAGCATCGGGTTTACGCTTCCGGGGAGCAGACGACGAATTGAAGTGAGTGGGGTCGTGGCCTGGTCGCAACCCAATGGAATGGCCGGCATTCGCTTTGTTGGCATGAGCGACTCCAAGACCGACGTCTTGAATCACTGGCTCGGTGGCCACCGCCAAATGCTGCAAGCTTGCGCCGCGGAATTGCAGCCGCTGGAGCGCGAGCCCACCGACGCCACCCGCCCGCTCTGCGTGGAGTAACCCTAACCGCACGCTGGGACTGCACGCTCCATGCGTAGAAGTGTGCGCCTAGGACTACAGCTCATGTCTTTTTCAGCAGAGCCGCACGGCTGCCCCGGATGGCAGGGCGACCGATGACGCGAAAGCCCACTTGGCTTGCAGTCTGTAGTTGAGAATCGAATTCCGTGCTCTTGACGTGCCCGCTGGGTTCAGCGACTAGAAGTGAGGCGCCGGACTTTGAGGCTGCGGCTATTTCGGAGAAGCAGCGCGCAGCGTCCGGAAACTCATGGACGACGGCGAAGGCCAGCGTAAAGTCAACGGAACCTTGCACGTCGTCAAGGCCCATGGATTCAGCGGGAGCGACGCGCGCATCCAAGCGGTCGAGCACCCCGGCCTTCGCTGCACGGCGCTTCAAGCGCTCGATCATCTTCGGCTGAACGTCCACGCAAACCACCCGGCCTGAGCTTCCCGCGAGCCGCGCCAGTTCGATCGTGAAATAGCCCATGCCCGGACCCGGCTCAAGCACGGTCATTCCTTGGTGAACGTAGGGAAACAGAATGTTCTGCGGATTCTGCCGCCAACGGCGAACAGGGCAAATCAGCCAATACCCCACCCACCATGGGCAAACGCGATGGCTCATTCCAATGTGACTTTCCGTGGGGCAACTGCGCCTGGCGCGGCCGGGCGCTCCACTTCGTCCTCAGCCAGGCTGAACTCCCAGCCGCAGTATTTGCCCTCCGCCGTTTCCGGAGGGCAATGCAGGCAGGTGGTGCGAATTCGCGGGTCGATGTTCCGGGCGAAGGTATCGAATTCGACGGTGCCCACACTCTTACAGGGGAAATCCGGAAGGCCTTTGCGCCGCCGCGCCTCC
>Ga0335081_10005951_pt1 | contig 19329 bp, 20 predicted proteins | sample Lox_Sample_35_FD_206713 | JGI IMG/M metagenome (GOLD analysis project Ga0335081, IMG submission 206713) | Soil microbial communities from Loxahatchee National Wildlife Refuge, Florida, United States - Lox_Sample_3.5 | ecosystem: Environmental > Terrestrial > Soil > Wetlands | place: USA... | reverse complement strand
GCCTATTTTCGCCATCGCTTCGCCTTGCGTTCGCCGAAGAGGCTCTACTAACCTTGTAACCTCGCTCGAAGCGCTCTCAGGCACGCCCGCTTCGAATCCAGGAGGTTTCCTATGGCGACATCGGTGTGGAAGGGGCATCTCACGTTCGGATTGGTTTCCATCCCGATTCGGCTGTTTGCCGCGGCGCGGACCGAGCGCATCAGCCTGAACCAACTCCACAAGGTTTGTCACTCGCGCATCCGCCAGCCGCAGTTCTGCCCCACCTGCAATCGCCAGATCGAACGCTCCGAGATTATCAAGGGATTCGAATACGAGAAAGACCAGTATGTGCTCTTCACGGAAGAAGAACTGGATAAGCTCGACCCACCTTCGGCGCGAACCATGGAGATTCTGGAGTTCGTCAAGAGCGATGAGGTGGACCCGCTGTACTTCGATGCTTCGTATTACGCCACGCCCGAAGACGCCGGCAAGAAAGCCTATGACCTTCTGCTCGCGGCCATGGAGGAGTCCGGGCATTCGGCGATTGCCAAGCTCTACATGCACCAGCGCGAATACATCGTGGTGATCCGGCCCCGCGCCCACGGGCTTACGCTGCACACCATGTTCTACGCCGACGAAATTCGCAACGTCGCGGAATACGGCGAAAAGAATGGCGCCGAGCCTAAGGAGCAGGAAAAGAAGCTCGCTTTGCAGCTCATCGAAAGCCTCTCCGGGCCTTTTGAGCCGAAGAAGTACCAAGATGAATACCGCGCCAGCCTGCGTTCCATGATCGAGGCCAAACTCAAAGGACAGCAGGTGGCCGTGGCTCCGCATCCGCAACTCGCGCCAGTGGTCGACTTAATGGAGGCTCTGAAGAAGAGCCTGGCCGGCAAGCAGGCCGCCGAAAACAGGCCGGCGCCCGTGGAGATGAAGGCGCCCATGAAGGTGGTGCCCGAGGCACCCGCAGCGCGCAGGCGGGCCGGGAGCAAGCGCTCAGCCAGTTAGCCCAAATGGATTTTTCCCCGCGGCGCGGGAATTTCCGACACGAAGCCTCGCGTATCGACATCAAATCTGGAGAGCACAATCCGCAAGGAATAGGAGCCTCGGTATGAGAGACAACAAGTGGAGCGCCCTCGTCGCATTCATTTGCGGCGCGGCCGTGGGAGCGCTGGCGGGAATCTACTTCGCACCGAAATCAGGCAAGGAGATGCGAGAGGATCTGAGCGACCAGTGGGAGGAAGGCACTCGGCGAGCGCGGAAGGCAGGCGCGAAGGTCGCACGACACGCGCAAGAGATGGCCGAACAGGTGCAGCAGAGCGTGTCCGATCTGGCGGACGCAGGCATGCGCGCCGCTCGCAAAATCAATCCTTCCTGAGCTAGCTCGCTTTGCGGCGCTTGCCGGGAAGGAAACGATAGCGCTCGATTCTGGCGGCGATTCCGACGCGGTTCTCGGTAATGTTTTCCGAGCGCTGAACATGCGCTTCGCAGCGGACGCGTACCGGTTCGCCGCGCGTGATCTGCGGCGACAATGTCAAAGTAAGTTCGATAGCCGAACCGCTCTTGAGCGGCTTTTCCAATAAGAAATAGACGCCTTGCGAACTGACGTCCTTGGACTCGGTCAATATTTCTCCGCCAGATGAAACGCCGGAGGGACGCACCGTGATGGGCAGCTTGAGTGGATATCTCTTTCTGCTGCGTCGTTCCGTAATGGCCAAGAAGCACCTCTGACCCCGCAGCCAAACAAGTGCCGGCAAGTTGCGCGACGATCGAAAAGGTTCCCGCGAACAAGCCTCCCGGGCTGCGGCCATGGGCTAAGGCTATGGTTCTCCCGTTGCAAGATAGATGCTGGTTCCCGGCGCGAGGGTCCTCGCAAAAACCCGATATTGGAAAAGGCAAGGCCCTGAGACGGAGACTGGCGGCATGGAGAATTAGTACGCTATCGCCGGCGGCAGCGTGCGTGAAGCCCCAAAATAAAACGGGCGGGAGCCGATGCTCTCCCGCCCGTTCGCCCCGTACTGCAAACTCGCTTAGCCGATCGGTGTGCTGTTGGCGCTCGCTCCTGAGCCGGTAGAGTTCGCGCGAATCACGCCGCTCTGATCGGTGAAGAACATCCGCTGACCCGTCGTGCCGGCCGAAATGGGCGTGGCCGTGATCGTGTAGCTGTCGATGCTGCCGGCGGAATCCGCCGCGGCGGCCGTATAAACGAAGGTGTAGCCGCTCTTGGTTCCGTGCGCCAGCACGGAATCGATGAGCTGAGCCGAGGTCGAAGTGGCTGTGCCGGTTGTTCCGCCCATGGAGGACAAGGAGCCCGGAAAACCGGTACCGTAGGTCGTCGAGTACATGATGGCGGATGTGTTGAGCGTCCGCAGCGAGCCGACCGCGGACGCCTCATTGGCGGCGATCTTAGCGCGCAAGAGATTGGGTATGGCAATGGAGGCGATGATGAGAATAATCGCCACGACGATTAGCAGTTCAATTAGCGAGAAGCCTTTCTGATGGTTTCGCACCGGCCTGTTCCTCCTGACGAAAGTTGTTAGCTCTAGTTGAGCTCGCATCACACGTCATGAAGAAAAGCAGTTGGGGAGCCAATCCCTAACACATTGATAGTACGGTAGTTACTTAAGAAATGGCGGAAATGGGGTGTGCGGGAGGTGAACAGGGTTTCGAGGTATGTGCACGCCGCGCACATAGGCGTTTCAGACAATTACAGGCACGTAGAGCGGAAAACTGCGCTAGAGCTCGATGTGCAGCCTAAAGGCGGGAACCCAAACAGGTCCACGGTCGCGGTTATAGCCCGGATTCTGAATGTGCTGCAAATCGAGCGCTCCGTAGACCCCGCGCCAGAAGTGCGCGGTGTAGTAGCCTTCAAAAGTATCTTCCCGGCCGTAGGTAAGCATACCGTCGCCCAGAAGAAAGCCAAAGCCGCCCAGTCTCAAATACTCCGCATGCTCCGGGGAGATTCCGTTGGTAACAAAGGCGAGCCCAACTTTATCGTGGTCGCGATGCCAGCCATAACCGCGGTAATCGCCGCCCACGGAAAAAGTGTTATCGACTTCGGTGTATGCGAAGGATTCGTGGTGGCCATCGTTCCAGCCAGCGCGTGAAAAAAGCCGCAAAGACGGCGTTACCTGCTGCTCTAAGTTGGCGCCGAAACCGTACTTGACGCTTCCCGGCTGACGCGTGCCAACGATGTCCGGAGCCGGCGTTTTGCCGGCGAGGAACAAGTCGATGGCCTGCTGGTAGTCGCCCATATTCGCGTGGTTGACGTAGGAAAGAAGCCGAAGCTGCGCCGGCGCTTTGAGGCCGAAACGCGGATGCAGTTCGAATTCCAGATTTTCGGCGCGGTCCCGGCTCAAATCGGTGTCGATATCGATGCCGTTGGCAATGGCGGGCATCAGAGCTTCCGCAAAGCGCACCGCCCAGGAGCGGTCGTCATACTCCAATATCGCCGCATAGGTATAGCCGCGCGTATCCGCCGCATAGTCCCAGGCGCCGTTGTTCACGATCGTCCAGTTCATGAATTGCAGATGGCTGTCGCTGGCGACCGGATTCACGTCGAAGAAATCCGCGAGGGACATCAGGCCGGCGCGAAATTGCAGGCGCCTTACTGGCAGGCTGTCGAGGACGCCCATAGGCCCGGAGTCGGCGGTTTCTGTCTCCTTTCCCAACGGGAGCACGTACCTGAATATGGCCCGCGCGATGTAGGGCGCGGTACTCAAGGGTGAGCCTTCGCCGGGTATGCGGACCACGTCGATATTCGTGTAGGCGCCCAACCCAACCGAATTGCTGATGCCGCTGCCGCTGGCTTCTTCGAGGTCGAAAACAAAATCGATTGAGTGTGTGAGCCGCGCAGCCGTGTAGAGCGTGAAGATGCGCGACAGGGCGAACTCGGAATTGGGTTTTAGACTATTTTTGCCGCTATAAAGCGCGCTAAATGCGCCGTGCCCTTGCCCGATGAGATTGATCTGGCCGGAAACCCACCAGCGTGCCGTTTGCGAATGGGGAAATATCGTCTCGGGATCGGTCGCCTCGGGCGGCTGGCTGTTTAGCGCTTGCGGCGGGTCGGGACCGGCGTTCTGCGCCCGCAGAAGGATGGCAGGCACCGCAACGATCATCAAGAGCGCGAGAAAGCGCTTAAGAAACCGCCATTGGCTATGAGCGATGCCGAAGATGGCTGGCCTGCCCTTTGCGGTATCCAGAGGGCCGAAAACTTGCGCCCCCAGGAGCATCGTTGTGCTACGCTACCCCAGTGGGGTAGCGTAGCACATATAGCCTACCCCTCTAGGGTAGTCAAGAATAATGTCGCATCTTTCAAGAGAAGAGCTGGATCTGGTCAACCGCACGAAGAAGGTGATTGGCCAACTGGAGTCGGTGGAGCGGGCGCTCAACGATCACGAGCATTGTTCCGAGATTCTTCACCGCCTGGCCGCCGCCCGGGGCGCGATCAACAGCCTGATGGCGGAACTGATGGAGGACCATATTCGCCACCATATGTCGCGGCATACGAAATTCTCAGAAGAGGCCGCTGAAGATCTGATCGGGATTGTGCGGACGTATTTAAAATAACCTTTGGATTCAGACAATACGGTGGCTGTGCCGGAAGACCAGAACTAGCCGATTCAGTAGGGTTGCGCCGCGCGCGCGTCGTGCTCCAGCTTATCGCGCACTTCCTTCGACTCTCCCTCGCCGGTCATCAACGTCTTTCCATTGGGGAGCGTGACCGCAGACACGCGTCCGAGCGGCTGGCCGTTCTTGACGGGAAACAGAACAACGGTGACCTGGTCGCCGGCCTTGATGGCCGATTTGCTCCAGCCAACGTTGGTGATACTGACCGGATTCTGGGTCTCCCCAATCCAATGCACCACGTTCCCATCGTCGCCCTTCACATCGAACTCCAACAAGCAATGCGGATTGGACCAAACCCACTCCGTAACGGTTCCCTTGAGCGTGACTTTCTTTTCGTTCTGGAACGCGGCCGTTCCGTGATGCGCGAGGAGAGGAACGGACACAGTCACAATTCCGATCGCGGCCACCAAAACCGCCGTAAGTTTATTTCTCATGCCATCACCTCCGGTTCAGCGAATGCCGTTAGGACGCACTCATAACACTAACAAGCTAACGCTGCGGCGCCTGGCCCGCGGGGGCGCTCGCAGGATTCGCAAATCTCTTGTTGTAATTTTCCATCTCAGCCGGTGAGCAGTACTGTTCCACGATATCCCTATGCGGGTTCTCCAATTTCATGGGGAACTTGTTCATGGCGATCCAGGGTTTCGTATACATCTTGGGATCGTCGATGGTCACCGACCATTCCAGATGATCGCGGTCCACGCGATGGAGGCGCTCCTCGACGCGCGCCTGGTCGCTGATGGGGCGTCCCGCCGTATCCAGCCAGACCCGGTCCTCTCCCATCATGCCGACCGTCTCAACGACGAGCGTGGTGTCGTCCACCCATCTGCCTACCGAGTAGCCATAATATCGGGGCTCCTTCACCTCATTGCCGATGAGCACGCCGCCATCGGTCAGTTTGGGAGCCGGGCGGCCATCGGTCCAGATGATGCGCCAGATGGTTCCATACTCGTATAGGATCGCCACTTTGTATTCGTTCTGCAGGATTTGCGTCTCCCGTAGGTTGTAGAAATCCATGCGCGGGAATCCCAGCGGCTCGCATTTGTCGCGCGGATCATTATTAAACTCGGGAAGATTCTCGTCGGCTCCGAAGAGAGCGTGATGTGACTTGTAGGCTTGCAGTCCGTACGGCGTGTATGGCAATTGATGTTCCGGCTTCCCGTCGCTGGGCATGGCCTTTACGCCATCGGGTTGAATGCCGTCGCTCGGACCATTGGCGGGCTCCCAGGTTCCCGAAAGATCACGGCGCGGCACCGCGGACGTTTTCGGCGCCGTAATTGCTCCCGCTTTTTGTTCGCTTTTCTGGGTCTGCGGTTCCGCCGTTCGCGGCCTGGCGCCCGCGACGAAGAGAGCCGAAAACATCAGGGCTGGCACCAGAACGATCGCCAATCGCCCGGAAAAATGTGGCATTTTCTCCAACCTTCCTTTTCGCCCGTGCGCTCGCCGATATTACTTTCCGCAGCCTTGGCGGGATTTCTCCAACTGCTGGAAGAGGCGGTCCGCGCCTTTGCCGTCGAGAGTGCGCATGACGTGGCCTTCGCCCTTCTCTTCGCTGAATTCAACCGTGAATCCCTGAGTCCGGAATTTCGAGGCCTGCTGCTCCTCGCTGTGCAGCCACTGCGTATCCTTTTCGCCCGCGTACATGAAAATGCACAGCTTGGCCAGCACGCGCATGCTCTCGGGCGAATTGTCCGGCAGAAACCCGGGGAGGCCGGTCACCGACCAGAAATATTGAGGGTAGAGCGAGGCAATGTGGAACGCGCTCAATCCGCCATTGGAAACGCCGGCGATGTGAAACTTGTTTTGCAGAACCTTATAATCGGCAAGCAGCTTCTCCAGAAACGCCGGGAATACACGCGCGCCATCCTCGAAGAACAGATCTCCGTCAGGCGCCGCCGGAATGATGACGATATAGCCCAAAGTTTCCGCCTGCTCGCGCCAGTTGCGCTGCAAAGTAGCCTCGACCATTTCCATCGTTTGCGGGCCGCCGCCAAAAGCGAGAATGGCCGGATAGGTCTTGGCCGCGTTGTAGCCATTGGGGAGAACGACTTTATATTCGAGTTGAGTTCCCCCGATGTTTGCGGTTTTATCGAGCACCTCCGCGGCTAGAGGCCGCCCGGAGCAGACGAGCGCGGTAAGGAAGCCAACGATAGCTAGAGACCATCTGAGCGTTGCGGAATGGCGGGACATATTCGGCGCTCCTCCCTGTTCTGGCTGATGGACGATTTGGTGCGCAGATTATACGCGAATTGGGGTTTTCGGGAACGGTCAGGCACGTTGCTGTGGAGCGTTCGGGAGTCGAGCCTCAGTTTTGGTACCCCGGTACCGATCGCCGCGGTACGTCCCGCGCCGAAGTACCACATGGTTTTGTTGCTTTCGTCCTATCGCACGGCAGGGAGGAAAACGAAATTATGCTTTCAGCCGCGCGGGCGGTTGCTCACGCCCGGAAAAAGGACATATGCTCACTAGCCACTTCGCAGAAAAGCGCGCCGGTCCGAGATATTCGTTCTTCGCAGACGCTGAAGTTATTTTGGGAGACGGCACGTCGGTGCCCACGCAGCTTGCCGAATTAAGCGCACGCGGTTGTTATATCGGCACGCTACTGCCCATCTCCACGGGAACACGGTTTCGCATCCGTATCTCGGACGGCCTCCGAACGTGCGAACTGCAGGGCAGAGTGATGTACCTGCACTCCAGCAGCGGCCTGGGAATTTTCGGCATGGGCGTGCTGCTGGAGGAGATCGCCCCCGGGGAGCGCCGCATACTGGACGCTTGGCTGCGCGATCTGGATGCCAAACGAACCGCCGCTTCTTTCAGCTATCCACAGCAGCAGTAAACGTTCGCTTCGAGCCGATTTCGGAAGGACCAACGGGAAAGCTGCGCTAGGAAAACGGGGACGTTTCGGGAACAGGCGGGTGAATTACGCCTTCCACCAGCAGGGACCTGATTTCGCCCGCAGAAATGGGCTTTGCAAAGTAAAATCCCTGGACAAGACAACACCCCCAGGCGCGAAGTTGTTCAAGCTGCTCCGCGGTCTCCACTCCCTCGGCGATAAATTCCATCTGTAATTCACGCGCCAGCCCGATAATCGCCTTCACGATGGCCGCGTCGCTCGGGTCGTGCAGCGAACCCCGCACGAAATGCTGCGACATCTTGATGCGGCTCACCGGATAGCGACGCAGATAATCGAAGGATGAGAATCCGGTCCCGAAATCGTCGATGGCCAGACGGATTCCCTTTTCCCTGAGCCTCTGCAGCACATCGTTGTGTTCGAACGATGTCTCCATCAGAACAGTTTCGGTCAATTCCAGTTCCAGGCATTCCGGCGCCAGGCCCGTCTCGCTGAGGGCGGTAGCGATGGTTTGCTCCAGTTCGAGCGGCGCCTTGAACTGGATGGCGGAGATGTTTACCGAGACACTGCGAGGGGCAATGCCCGCGCTGACCCATTGCTTCATCTGCTCGCATGCTTCATGGAGCACTTTATGGCCCATGGGGATGATGAGCCCGCTATGTTCGGCGGCGCCGATAAACTCGCCGGGACGTAAAACGCCCCGATGGGGATGACGCCAGCGGACCAGCGACTCCAAGCCGACGATCCGCCCGCTATCGGCATCCACTTGCGGCTGATAGACGAGGAAGAGCTGGTCCTGGTCCACGGCGTCCCGCAGTTCCGCGGCCAGCGTGAAGCGCGAGCGGACTTCGGCGTCCATGGACTCAGTAAAGAACCGGAATCTGTTTCTCCCCTCCCCCTTGGCACGGTAGAGCGCCACCTCGGCATAGGAGAGAAGCGACTCCGTATTCAGCGCGTCACGGCCGCATACAGAAATGCCAATGCTTACGCTAATGCGTATCAGAGTTCCGTCGATCGCGTATGTCTGGCTGAGTACGTCAAGCAACTTGCGGGCGAGAATGCTGGCGTCCTCCGGGCCATTGAGATCGACCTGCATGACGGCGAATTCGTCTGCTCCTAGACGCGCAACCACGTCTGTCTCGCGGATAGCCGAGCGCAGACGTTCGGCCACGGCACGGAGAAGAGCGTCTCCCCTGGGATGGCCCAGCGCGTCGTTCACATCCTTGAAATGGTCTAGGTCCAAGTGTTGCAAGGCGAAACCTCGGCCGCCCCGCTTCACGCGAGCAACGCCTTTCTGGACCCATTCGGCGAATGTGGTACGGTTGAACAGGCCGGTGAGCGGGTCGAGTCGCGCCATAGACAAGATCTTTTTTTCAGCGAGCTTGCGTTCGCTGATATCGCGTGCGATGGCGATGGCGAAGCGTTCCGTCCCCAATTGCATCGGCGCGAAGGAGAGCTCGATGGGGACTTCGGTGCCGTCTTTTCTTAGCGCATCCATCTGCAGCATCCGTCCCGGCGGCGAATCCCCGTCCTCAGCGCCAAGTTGCTCAAAACCCGTTGGGTCATTGTCCCCATATCGCGGCGAGGCCAGCCATTCGTCCAGTTTCCGGCCGAGCGCTTCCTCGGCGGAGGAGCCAAAGATGCGGCTGGCGGCGCCGTTCCAGAATGTGATGAGCCCCTGAAAGTCGATCATGATGATGGCGTCCTGCGCGGCCTCGGCCAGCGTGCGAAATTTCTCTTCGCTGGCGCGCAGCGCCTCGTCGCTCTTCTTGGGCGGCGTGATGTCCATGACGATGCCTTCAACCTCCTTCACATTCGCGCAGGCATCGGCCGATCATGCTGTAGAGGCGTCATGATCCTGCTTCCCTTCCGGAGTCGTGTCGAACGGAGGGGCTTTCTCTCCTGAGGGGACGGTTTCGCGTGAGCTCTTCCGAGAAAGATTTCACATTTGGGCAATTTCAATCTTCAGAAGGTCTCCCGCGGCTGTGCCGCTTTTCGCGATCGTATTCGCGGGAAGCTCCAGGACGCTTTGCGCCTGAAAATTTGGCCAGACGACGGAATAGGGCCGCACCCCCGCGCACGCTTTCAGCACAGTAGCGTTCCGGCTCAACACGACGACGTCAATCGGGAAGCGCATCCCGATGGTGTGAATGGCGTTGCTGGGGAAGAGCCACAGGGCGCTGCCGGGGTCCAGAGCGCGTCTGCCCAGCAGGCCCACCATACGCTTTCGAAAGCAATCCGCAATCTCCGCTCGCGACGCTAAGAGCGTTCCTTTCGTGCTGTTGCTGATGCGCAAATAGGCTTCCATCTTGCGAGAGACTGCCTCACTTGGCCGGCGAACTCGGTGCAGGTTGCTGGAGCTGCTTATGACCGGGAATGCCGGGGTCGTATTTCTGTATATCGAGCGATGGCAGCACCGGCGCCGGAGTCGCCGACACCTGCGCGCCGCTCGCTACCGGATCGACGATGCGCGGCGTCACCAAAACCACCAATTCGCTTTTCGACTTCTGGATGGACCGGGATTGAAAAAGCCTGCCGAGAATGGGGACATCGCCTATGCCCGGAATCTTGCTGAGCTGTGCGGTGTCCTGTTCGTTCAGCAGGCCGGCGATGGAAAACGACTGCCCGTCTCGTAACTCGACTTCCGTCTCGGCGCGGCGCGTCGCAATGGCCGGGACAGTGAACCCGGAAATGGTGACGGCATTGGTGAAATCCAGGCTGCTGACCTCCGGCGCAATCTGCAAGCGGACCGTATCGTCGTCGGCGATTGTGCCATTGAAATCGAGGCGCACTCCAAACGGCCTGAACTGTATGGTGACGACTCCCACGTTCTGCCCGCCCTGGACCACCGGGAAAGGAAACTCGCCGCCGGCGAGAAAGCTGGCTTTGGACCCGCTGAGAGCCAAAAGATTCGGCTCGGCCAGAATCTGCAGCACGGAATTTTCCTGCAGAGCCTTGATGACCGCGCCGAAATTGATGTTGGGATTGAAGACGAAAATGTTCAGCAGATCCGAAAGTCCAAAACTGGCGCTCGCGCCCGAACTGCCGCCGGTAATCTGCACGGGAGAGCCGCCGGCTCCGGTGATCGGACCAAACTGCTGCGTGGAAAGCGTGCCTAGGGTGTTTCCCGCGCCGGTGCTCAGAAAATTGAAGCCTATCTGGTCAAGGCGAGTGCGATCCACCTCCGCGACTTTTACTTCCAGAAGAATCTGCCGTTGATGGCTGGATTGCTGGGCCAGCGAGTCGACCACGTCCTTGGAGTAAACGCCCGCCATCTTGACCAGTTCATCCTCGGCGTGCTGGCTGGGAACGCGGCCGGTCAGAATCAAACGGCCGCCGTCCGCCTCCACCTCCACCGAACGGCCGGGATAGGCCTGGTCGATGGCCATGCGCAAGCTGGCAACGTCCAAATCCACGGTGACGTCCATCATGCGGGAGGTTCCCGATTCGTCCCACAGGATCAGGCTGCTCGTGCCCGGCGCCTTGGCCTCCACCACCACTTCGTTTGCGTCCGTGGCCAGCGCGTCAATCACCGCTGGATTGCTCAGCAGGACCCGCTTCAAGCGCGTCTCCAGGTGAATCACCACAGACTTGCCGGTGATAATGCGCAAAGGCGCGGAGGCCAGAGGTACCGCCTGCTGAGCGGCACAAACCGCGGAAATAGCGAGGACAAAGGCGAGCGCGAGCAGGAGGCCGTTCGGCGTGAACGGCCGGCTTATTGTTGAACGCGCCACATTCGCCTCACCGCCAAAACGCCGTGGAAACCGAGAGAAAAACAAAGAGCGCTCCGCTGGCGATCGCCAGGGTGTAGGGAAATTGAACCGAACGACCACCCGGATCTATCGGCCGCAGGCCAACCGCCAGATGCAAGCGAATCGTTCGCGCCATTCTCGAAAGCGCCTCGCCGGTTCCCCTGCGAAGGGCCAGGTAGCCGAGAGCCAAAAGCCCGCCGGCAACAGCCGTGGACAGAATAAATACCACCGCATGTCCCATGCCCAGCCATGCGCTCACCGCCGCCGTCAGCTTCACGTCGCCTCCACCGATGCCGCGTACCAGAAAGGGGATGAAGAGGATTCCGCCTCCGAAGAGCGCCCCCCCCAATGCCCCTTCCAAGCCAGCCGCTCCCATCAGACAGGTGCGGGCGCCGAATCCGACGATCAGCCCGCCGCCTGTCAGCCAGTTGGGAACCTTCGAGGTCTTCAGATCGATCAGCATGGCCAGAATCGATAGGAACAGCGCACCCAAGGCAAAGCTTGATTCCACCGATACCCTCCAGGAGTCCAGGCAGTCCGCTCGACGCCTTCAGCGTGCCTTCGCATCGAAAGCAAGCTTGTGAACATTTCTGCCCGAGGTTTCAAATTGCACTTGTGAGTCCATTCCCTCGGACGCGCGATTGAAAATGAAATAGTTGAAACTGCTGGAATTAGATTTTACGGAGGCTCTCAAAGTCAAAAAGGGGGCGACGGAAGCAGGCGCTCGGACCAGTTCTGAACTGGGCATTATCCGATATGGGAATGTTTCACGGCGAATTGCGTCCACCGACGCGTCAGTTCCCTGTTCCCTCGACGGACTTCGCGGTACACGGCACGCCGTTGCGCAACATGAAGGAGAAATACGAATTGGCCCCGCTGGTGAGGGTGGCGCAACGATGGTAGTGGCCGAGAATGTAGTCCGCCACGGGATCGACCGCAATGGAAGCCAACGGAGTGTTTGGCCAGGATGTGGAGATCTTGTCATAGAACGAAGGCTCGAAGAGAACCACGTTTGTGCGGCTCTCCTCGAGTTCCGCGATAGCCTCCTCGTCCTGTTCGCGGGTGTGCATGCCCGGCTGGAGATATTCGTAGCGCGTAGCGCTGAAGGTCGCTGTGAGGTAATAGGCCAGCGGAAAGTACGGATAGACGAAAATTCTTTCGCCGGCGGGAACGTGCGCCTGCGTGTACCGAATCACCTCGTCGGGCCAGGACACCCGCACCTCGCCTCGGCGTGTTTCGATTACCGACCGGGCGTTGCGGTTTGCGATCAGCAGCGCCATCCCGGTGGCCGTAAAACTTACGAGCACTCCAAGCGCTAAGAGCGGCCTCATGGAGCGCACAATTGTTCCGCCAACATCGCCGGCGCCAAGGACCCACGCCAGCACCAGATAGAGAATCGGCGCCAGGTACGCAAAGTGGATGACGTTCGTACGCACAAATAGGACCGAGAGCATGGCCCCGGCGACGCTGCAACCGGCCACCACATAATAAGCAGCCCGCTCCGGCGGCAACGATCCCCTGCGAGCGCGAATCACCGCGGAGCCGAGAAGAACCAATGCGACGATGGGCAGCGCCGGGAGCAAGAAGCAAGGACTGACCGTCAAAATAACAAGGAAAGTGTCGAACGGGCGAGACGTCCCGAAAAGGCTGGCGCGTGCTTCGTCGGACCAATCCGTGTATCCGTAGGGGACGTTATTGGTCACCGAGTAGTGCTGAAATGCCCAGTTCCAATCCGCGAACATGGCGCCCAGCGCGTGATGTCCGGCGAAATAGACAAGCGTGAGAGCCAGCGGCCAAACGAAGCCGACGGCAAGCGCAAACCCGTGCGCGCTCGAGAACCGCAAGGGGCGTCCGATGCAGGCAAGCAAGACGAATCCAAGCAGCACTCCGAGTACGAAGCCCGCACCTTTGGACTGTTCGAACAGAAGTGTCAGCGAGCCGAACGTTCCTGCGCCGAACGCCCAACGGGCTTGCCGCGTCTGCGCCAGCAAGACCGAACAATAGACCGCCAGGCACAACCACAAGGTGCTGTCCCAATTGTGCAGGACGACAAACCGCCACGAGAGAGACGTCACCAGCGTGAGGTACGCAATCAGCAAAGCTACCCAGCGCGGCGAGACCCGGCGCGCCATCCAGTAGGCAAATACCGTGAACACGCCTCCATAAAGCACGAGCGTCGTCCGCGCTACGATAAGCGAATTGCCGAATAGCTTGAAAAGAAGCGCCAGCAAGTAATAGGAGCCCGGCGTCAGAAAGGAGAAAAAATCGCGGTAGAGCACCTCCCCTCGCAAAATGCGCTGCGCGCCTTGCAGAACGATGCCCTCGTCCGGATCGAGCAACATAAAGCGGCGAAAGGCACACAGGTAGAGGCATGCCAGGATAAACAGGCCGGCTGCGATCCAGCGCTCGGAGCGAATCTTTTCGGGAAACAAAAGCGTGGCTTGGCTGCCGCATGGCTTCGCTATTTGCTTCTCTATCGGAGCAGTCATGGAGATTTTGGGGGCCTGTCGTGCGGCGCGGAAGGCGTTAATATTGCGGCGCTGGATGAGTCGCAAACTGCACCCGATGCGCTGTTTGTAGGCATTTCCACTCTTTCGAACAGAACGCTCACTTCCCCGCTGAAAACGACTTTCCATTGGGAGTCGTGCCGCAAGGCGTAAGTAAGCAGTTCATCGGGCGGAAAGAGAATGTAACGAATGTGGTATTTATCGAGGATGGGAAAAGGATTCTTCAAGTCGAGCAGGTCCAGATAGTCCTTCAAGACGCCGGCGTGCTCGAAGACGTCCACGCGGCTATCGATGAAGTCCCGGAATTGCGGATCTCTCCAGCCAAGATAGCCGCCCCACAGGTAGTAGTTCAGGACGTGGTCGGACGGGGTCAGAAAAGAAAGCTGCGGCAGGACTTCCGAGGGGTATTCCCGATCCACCGATTGCCAAAGCTGTTTGCCGGTCGGGAACGTCCAAACCATGAATGCCAAGGCGCCCGCGATAATCAGCGCGTTCCATGCGGGACGATCAAGCTCCGGCCGATAATTCGGCAGGAAGCTTAGGAAGTTAGCGATTAGAGGCGCCGCCAGAATACCCGCGAGGAAAAGGAAACGCACGTAGGTGAGGCCGGCGTACACGCTGAAAAGGGCCAGTCCCATTTCGTAGAGCTGCCAGCGCCCGCTGCCGAAGAGGGCGCCGAGCAGCAAGATGACGAGGAACAGCAGCGCAATCTTGCCACGCGCGTCGTGGAAGTTGACGGAGCTCCACTCGGCAACATGAGCGATATTGAGCTTCTGATGGAAGGCCAGATCGAGCGGATACAGCACGAGCCGGTAGCCGTACGGATTTGCAAAGAGCGCCGCGATTGACGCAACGAGGCAGACACCCAATTGCCGCAGTTGCGGGCCGGACCAACGCGCCGCCTCCACGCGGCCCCAGGTTCCCTCCACCATCCCGCCGGCAATGAAGATCGCAAAGACGATCAGGCCCAATGACCAGGAACCGTGCGTATTGATCCACAGGCAAAACAGCGGAGGCACAAGACACAACCGCGCGGCCCCGCACGAGCGAAAATCCTCGAGCAGGAAAAGCAGTGCGAGCAGGTAGAGGTATCCGAAAAGAACCGTACGCGGCCCGAAGGAGACCGACCCGAGGAGAATGGCCAGGTAACAAGCGACGGCAGACGGTTTGATGTTTCCGCTCTTCCGGCGGCAAAGAAAAAGTAGACCGACGAAAATCAGTTCCAGAATCAGCAGCGACAGGACTTTGATTCCCAGCAACCCGAACGCCCGCCAGGCAACGTAATAAGGAAGTTCGCCCAACCATTCGTGGTTCATCCATGAGTTTCCGAAGACCGTGTATGAGTACAAGTCCACGCGCGGCCACCTGAATTCACGCACCAGATACTCCGCGTTTCGCAGATGCCACCAGATGTCGGGATCCCCCAGGCCGTTTCGCGCCAGGGCAAAAACGGAGACGGCCACCAGGGTCGTCAACGCCGCTGGAAACGAGAAGATGCGTGTCGCGAGCGAACGCTCGGTACGCGGGACAGCGGGCGCCGCTTCGGGATGAGTCACGGTTACGGAGAGCTCCGGAGCGGAGACCCGTGCACGTACGCGGCCACGTCCGCTGACGAAGCGATGACTCGCTGCCAGCTATCGGCCCTTTATACACAACGAAATGGGAATCTCGGAGCCTGTGAAAGAACCCACTTCAGTCTCACTTTGAACCAGGGACCGCCGAGCCTTCCCGGAACGGGAGTGGCTCATCGTTCAGCGAGGGACAGCCAGCCGCTTGTTCATCGAGATGCCTCGCTTGAAGCGCCCGCAAGGTGTGGCATCGCAATTGCCGCTTATGAGAACGCGGCGAGGCATCGCTAATCGAGGCAAATCAGGACAGTGCCGAGAACAGGGACAGAGAAAATGACCACGAGGATAGATCGACTAAAGAAAATCAGCGTCTTTCACCAACCGCGGACGAGCAAATCGCGCGGACAGGCACAAATGGAATTCGTTTTGAGCATCCTCTTCGTGATGCTGTTCACCTTCGGAATGCTCGAGTTGGTCTTGCTTGTGTACACCTATAACGTGCTGGCCGACTCCGCCAAAGAGGGCGTTCGTTACGCCATCGTTCACGGTACAGACAGCGCGGCCTGCAGCGGTCCCGGCGGCGGTGGAGTGAGCTGTACGGACAGCTCCGGCGCGAATGTACAGGGGGCGGTGCAGCAATACGCGCAGTACTCCTTTCACTCCACTTCCTCCATGACCATCGCGGTCAGCTATCCGGACTCCTCCAGCGCCCCTCCCAGCCGAGTTCAAGTCCAGATCAGTTACCCTTATCAGCCCTTCTTCGGTCTAGGATGGCCAACAGTTACCGTGAACGCGGCAGCCGCAGGCCGGATCGTCTTTTGAATTGGGGTCTGGTGGCGGGCCGAAACCGCTAAGGCCGCGCCCGCGATGTTAGAGTGGAGCGAGCAAGGAACGCAGCGATGGCGTCGCGGGAGCGCTGCATAGTTCACTCCATGTGCCCGATTGCACGATCTGCCCGCACTCCAATACCATCGCCTGCCGGGGGCAAAGCCGCTTCAGGACTTCGGCTTGATGATCGACGGCGATCATCGTGAATCTCATGGTTTGGTTCCACAAAACCAAATCGTCGATCAGCTCCCGCACATGTTGCCGGTCCAATCCCGCGAAAGGCTCATCAAGAAGCACAAGCTGCGGCTGCGGCGCCAGCATGCGCGCCAAACCCACGCGCCGCGCCTGGCCACCCGAAAGCTGTGATGCCGGGGCATTCCAGAGCGGCGCCAGTTGCAGCTTTTCGCGCAGCGTGGCGATCCAATCGCGATAGCGCTTCTCCTCGTTTCTGGGAACTCCGAAGCAGACGTTCTCGCTGACGCTCAAATGCGGAAACAAAGCCGGCTCCTGAGTCAGATAGCCGATGGGCCGCTTGTGCAACGGAAGAGGCGGCGGAAAAAGCTTGACGCCATTCAGTTCGATGTAGCCTTCGTCCGGCTCTTCGATCCCCGCGATGCAGGCAAGAATCGTGCTTTTCCCGGCTCCGGACGCGCCAAATAAGCCGACCGCGCTTCCCTCTTCCAGGCTCAACGACACGCGGATAAGGAACTCCCGGCGCGCTTTGGTGATTTCAGCCTTGAGCATGGCGTTGGCGCTGCGCGAGAACGTGAAAAAGCCACGGCAACGGCAGGGCCACGGCGAGAAATGCGACCAACAGTGGCATCACTGCCGGCAAACCAAAGCTCTGCAAATTGACCCAGAGTTGCACAGGCATTCCTGAAGGATAGTACGCGGTCACGACCACGGCTCCAAATTCGCCGATCGTGCGCACCCAGGCGATGCTCAGCGCGACCGCCAGCCCCAAGCGCGAGAGCGGCAGGGTCACGCGCCAAAAAACTTGGGTGGGCGTCAGCCCCAGCAAGGCGGCCTGTTTTTCCAGCATGCGAGGGACGGCATCGAATGCAGCGACGGCTCCCAAAACGTAGTAGCCCATGCCGACATACACCTGCGTGACGACGAAAGCCGTGGCGCTGTTGGTCGTGGCCACGCCATAGTGCTGGAGCCACGCTCCCAACGATCCGTAAGGTCCGAATGCCAGAGTCAGCAGGATTCCCAGAGCCAGCGGCGGCAAGAGGATCGGTATCAGCAACAATGCTTGCCAGAAGAGGCGCTCGCGCGTTCCGCAGCGTGCGATATACGCGGCGACGGGCGTGCCCAGGGCCACGATGACGAGCATGGCGTATGCAGTCAGCAGCAAAGAGACTTGAATCGAAGAAAGCGTCGTCGCGCGCACCTGCGCGTCCCATTGCCAGGGACCGATGCGGGCAAGTAACGCGATGAGAGGATACAGCAGCGCCGCCGCGAACATCGCCGCGCCGATCCTGGCCATCCAACGGCGGGAGAGTGTCATGCTGAGAGCGAGGTCGACGCGCCCGGCGGATCGTAATCGTGGCTGCGCAAGATCGCTTGAGCCTCGTCTCCCTTCAACCATCGCGCAAAAGCGGCCGCGCCCTGCCGGTTGGGAGCGTCCTTCAGGACCGCGGCGTAAAAGATCAGTGGCTCCGGGCTGTAGGTCTTGCCGCCCACTGTGAGAGTCAGGTCCGGATGCATTCTCTGGATGTCATCGCCACTCAAGTTTACTTCCCGAGGCAGCGTGATGTAAGGAAGATGAAACGGTCCGGGCTGAATCTTGTACGCCGACGCCGCATCCAGTTCGCCGCTTTGCAGCCTGGCTTCAACGGTGGGCTCCGTGAAGATCTGCCTCTCATTGATCACGTCGCCCAAAACCTTCGCCACAAGATCGGGCCGCTGGTACATCTTCGCAGCCAGCATCATGGTGAAAATGATATTCCGCCCCTGAGGATCGGTGACCGGATCGGTACGGCCGAAGCGCAAGCCGGGGTCCTGCAAAACCTCCGCCCAATTCGCCTTGCCCTTCCCTGCGGCGTCAAAGCGCGGAGCGAGGCGGCTCTTTGGGCTATAGGCGATGACCATCTCCGTCCGCGCGATGGCCCCCGCGGATTCAGCCTTGCCGGCGCGCACAACCGTCAGCGCCGGCCCGGGCGTGATGGCAATGAAGACATCCGGCCGGATTTCGCCTCCCACAATTAACTGTGCCAACGCGTTGGACCCCTCCGCGCGGCCGTGCATCTCCAGCTGCAAGCTATGCGCCGCGGCGGATTTCAGCGGACCCTCCATTACCGAACCCATCGAGCCGGCGTATGCGACCTCGAGCACGCCTAAGTCCGCTGTCGACGAGTGGCCGGGAAATCCCCCCAAGGCGGCCCCGAGGGTGAGGCAGGTGCCGCCGACGAGCAGTTCGCGTCGAGTGAGTCGCATCGTTTCAGCCTTCATCGCGTTTGTGAGCCCGAAGCGCGGGCCTTGGCTCATAAGCTGCATGAACGAGAATACTACGAGTTAATACGAGTCCAACCGCTCTTGTCAAATGGATCTACCCAGATGACCAAGGCGTCGGGGGATGTGTTTCGGTCGGATGCGCCGCCAAATTCAGCCGGCAGCGTTGCCGGGTCACCCGCACAAGGGAAATTACGGCAAGCTGTATTAGAATGATTTTCAGATTACTACGCCGCGCGCCTGTAGCTCAGTTGGATAGAGCATCTGCCTTCGAAAGCGAACCCGCGAAACCGCTAACTCTCAAGAAATCAGTAAGCGCCTAATTTTCAAGTGTGTTAGCCTTGCGCACGCTTGCTGTGGTTTGCACCACTTTGCAGGGTTTTGCTCTGATTCGGGGCAAGTTCGGGGCAAATCCTGCACTGTTTTGGTGCATGGGAATTTGCCCGCTGGAGAGTACGAGATATGGGTCCCATCGCACTCTTTTGATAAGTCCTTTCTACAGTCCCCTAATTCGAGCTGATAGAGTCGATAGCGGTCCAGAGCCCTCAGTGTAAGGGTGTAAGATCGCGCATTGCTTGGGATGGATCGGCCCCGCAACATTTCGAGACCTCGAGTTGCTGCGCAAGATTCGGAATGACTTCGCCCACTCGCATAAACCGTTAACGTTTGATGATCCCTCGGTGAGGTCCCGCTGCCAAGAGTTAGAAATACCGAGAGGATTTCTCCCGCTGCGATTTCCCAAAGCCAGGGATCAATTTCTGTGC